>Ga0326728_10008845_pt1 | contig 24641 bp, 23 predicted proteins | sample MB3enrmetagenome_FD_207602 | JGI IMG/M metagenome (GOLD analysis project Ga0326728, IMG submission 207602) | Lab enriched peat soil microbial communities from McLean, Ithaca, NY, United States - MB31MN | ecosystem: Environmental > Terrestrial > Soil > Wetlands > Peat | place: USA: New York... | reverse complement strand
CGGCTACCACGTGGCGGCCGGCGGCGACTCCGCGCGGATCGCGCTCGACCTCGGGGTCGCGGGAGGCTTCCAGTTCATCTCGACCGGCGGCGGTGCGGCGCTCGAGTTCGTGCAGGGGATCGCGCTCCCCGGGCTCGCGGTGCTCCCCGACGCGTAGCGCCGACCTCCCCCGGAGCGACCCGGGACCCCGGGTCGAGCGTCGTGAGGAGATAGCGAAGGTAGTCGTTCCCGACCCGCGGCACGTCGACCTCGACGATCTCGGGAACGTCGTACGGGTGGGTCTCCTCGAGGTGCCGGAAGAGCGCGCCGACCTGTTTCGGGGCGGTCTTGAACAGGACGAGCGACTCGTCCGCGGACTCGAGGCGGCCCTTCCACCAGTAGCGCGAGTGGGAGGGCAGGACGTTCGCGCAGGCCGCGAGCCCCGAGCGCAGGGCGGAGTCGACCGCGTGCAGCGCGGCCTCGCGGGACGGGTACGTCGTGAGCACGAGGCGCATCGGGCCGGCGGCGCGGGCCGGCTCGAGGGGGTAGGGGCTCATGCGTCGGGCCCTACCACGGTGGGACGCCCCGCCGAGAAGTCGAGCGTGGCGAGCGCGAGGGTCGCGAGGTCCACCACCGCGGCGCGCGCCGGTACGGGAGAGATGTTGCGCATCCGTTGGTACTCGGTCTCCGACTGCCAGGTCGAGGCGTTGAGCAGGAGCACGCCCCGGTACCGGTCGACCCCATAGGTGTGGGCGTGGCCGGTGACGAGGATGTCCGGCGCCGGGTCGATGACGAGGCCATCCCGGGGGAGGGGCGCGAGCGGGGTGCGGTCCCCGTAGATCGGCGCGAGGTGTCGCATCAGGAGCATTCGCTTCATCACCTCGGTCGGATGGGCGTACGAGGCTCCCGGGATCGCCGGGATGAGGTCGTCGAAGCTCCGACCATGGTAGGCCTCGACCACGACTCCCGAGAGCGCGAAGGTAGACGGGTTCGCGAGGGTCCGGACGTTCGGCGGGAGCAAGAAGGCGAGGTTCGCGGGGAGCGCCGGCTGCGGCTCGGCCGGGGAGACCGCGTCGTGGTTCCCGGGGATGACGATGATCGTGAGACGGTCCGGGAGCTCGGCGAGCCGGCGGCCGACCTCGGCGTACTGCTCGACCACGTCCGAGATCGCGAGGTCCCGTTCCTGTCGGGGATAGACCCCGATGCCGTCCACGAGGTCCCCCGCGACGACCACGAAATCGATCGACGCGGCGAGCTCGGCGTGCGGCCCGCGCCCGCGCAGGAACTCGACCAGGTGGGCCCAGCTCTCGCTGAGGAACGATCGGCTGCCCACGTGAAGGTCGGAGAGGAAGACCACCCGTCGTGAAGAGGAGGACCGGCCCATCGAGCGCGTCGAGGGGATGTCGGGGCGCTCGACGTGAGCGACACGCGGGATCCGACCCGGCTCTTTTCCGAACGAGAGCGTAAGACCGACGACCTCGTCGGAAAGGAACGTGACCCGGGAGCCGGGCGAGTCCTTGGGGACGAGCGCCTCGAGGGAACCGGTCTCGTCGTCGACGGTGACGATCAGGTGGTGGCGTTGCGGCGTCTCCCGGACCCCGCTCACCATCCCGATGACCGACGACGTGCCCTCGGACGCCCTCAGCTCCCGTATCGGCCGAAGGTTCGGAAGGTCCGGGCGGCCCCGCATCATCCGGGCGAGGGCGCGGTACCGGGACTGGAAGAGCGCCCCGTAGGCCGCGATCGGCGCGCTCGCGACCGGAGGGCCCGTGAACCCCTCGCCGAGCAGTTCGAACGGCACGGCCGGGCGACGGGCATTGGCGTTCGGGACGAGCCCGGCGACCGCCGCGTCGGCGCGCGGAGCGGGGGCCTGCCGACGAGCCAGCACGGCCTCCACCATCTCCCGCGTCACGAACGGAGAGGCCTCGTCGGCCCGGGCCAGGAGCTCGCGCGAGAGCGCGAGCGGCTGCCGGTCGGAGAGCAGGAGCTGAAGGGCCCCCGCTTCGAGGAGCTTGTGATGCTCTTCGAAGTAGGCGACCAAGTGCTCGCGTAACGCGCCCGCCACGTACCGCCCTGGCCGACCCCGGCCGGTCCGGACGGGACCGCGCGCGGGATGAGCTCGTCCGCGGAGCAGCCCCGGCTTATTTCAAGACTGGGGCGTGCGCCCGGGTTCCGGACGGTGCCGAGCGGTCGGATGCGCGCCTAGCGGTACGATTCCTTCGCGTAGGAGGCCCCTTTCGGGTACTTCTCCTTGAGATGGGCCACGAGCGCCTCGGGCGTTCGAGCGAGATGGGCGGAGTACCACTGCACCACGACGTCCTTCAGGACGCGGTGGAGCTCTCCGACGTGGACCTCGTCCTCGGCGGCGTCGTAGAGAATCGCCTGGCTCATCATCCGCATCCACCCGGAGTACTTGTGGTAGCTTTCGCCGTCGCACCACTCGAAGATGCCGCGCAGGTGCGACTTGCCTTCGGGAGTGCGGTAGTACCAGAAGCGGAGCGTGAAACCGACCCATCCGCTCGCGCGGTCGCCGAGCTCGATTGTCTTGACGGCCCCGAAGTCGAAGTTCTCCTTGAACGTCCAGGTGGTGGGATACTCCGTGAACGTCGCGAAGAGCGTCTGGGAGGGGTCGATCGTGAGATGGACCGAGACCTCCTCGAACTGGTTGTGGACCTCCCAGAGGTCCTGGAGCAGCCGGCGGTTGATCTCCGCCCGGTGGGATAGGTCCTCCCCGGTCTGGGCGCTCGCCGCCTCTTGGGTCTTGGAGAGCTCGGTCTTGAGCGACGACACGAAGTCATCTTCCGCGAGCGGAGGTTCCGGCGCGGGAGTCCCGGGTTCCGGGACGTCGGTCACTTTTCGCGCAGATTTACGGGGCATGAGTGTGGCTCCGAGGTCGCGTAGAGGGGGCGGATATAAAGACTGTTAGCATCCTCGGGCAGCAGGGCTCGCCGGTGGGAGCCGGCTCGGCCGGGCCCGGGACGGGGGACCGCCCCCTTAAATACCGCTCCCGGCTCAACAGCGTTGGAAAGCACCCCTCCGGGGACGAAAGGAGGCATCCTCCCGACGTCGCCAGGAGATCCGGAATCACGACTCATGTTCCGCCCACGGTCCTGTCGTAATATCCGCGCATCGTCCGGCGACTCGGGTACCGCCTAGTTCGTCCCTTGGGGAGGCACCCGCCATGAGCGGGGCGCTTTCCACCATGAGGAGAATCGAACATGACCAACGACCCTAACGCCGCGAAATACCAGATCCGAGCCCGCATTGCCGCCGAAGGCGTCATCGACAAGCCCGACGTCGTCGGCGCGGTCTTCGGACAGACCGAGGGCCTGCTCGGAGACGAGCTCGACCTCCGCGACCTCCAGAAGTCCGGGCGCATCGGACGGATCGAGGTCGAGATCGACAGCCGCAAAGGAAAGAGCGAAGGCGAGATCCTGATCCCGTCGTCCCTCGACCAGGTCGAGACCGCGATCCTGGCCTCGGGGCTCGAGACCGTCGACCGCATCGGCCCGTGCCGGGCGAAGATCGAGGTCATCAGCGTCGAGGACATCCGCATCTCGAAGCGCCAGAAGGTCGTCGAGCGCGCCAAGGAGATCCTCGCCCACCTCCAGGAGGAGTCGAAAGGCGTCGGGCTCGACCTCACCGAGGCCGTCCGCAAGGCGGTCCAGGTCGAGGAGATCACGACGTACGGCCCCGAGCACCTGCCGAGCGGGCCGAACATCGACCAAGCGGACGCCCTCATCGTCGTGGAAGGCCGCTCGGACGTGCTGAACCTCCTGCGCTGCGGGATCAAGAACGTGATCGCGGTCGAGGGGACGAGCGTCCCACAGACCGTGAAGGACCTCTCGCGCGGGAAGACCGTGACCGTCTTCACGGACGGCGACCGCGCCGGGGAACTGATCCTCCGTGAGATGCTCCAGACGATGGACATCGATTTCGTCGCGCGCGCCCCGCGCGGGAGCGAGGTCGAGGAACTGACCCAGAAGCAGCTCTTGAAGTGCCTACGGAACAAGATCCCCATCAACCAGTACCTCGAGATGAGCGGGTTCGAGTCCACGGGCTCGACCCGGGAGCCGAGGGAGGAACGCGGCGAGGAAGGCGGAGGCCGCGGCGAGCGACGCGAGGAACGGCGCGACGAGCGACGGGATGACCGGGGCGGGGGAGGACGTCGGGAGGAGCGCGAACGAGCTCCGCCCGCGCGCCTTCCGATGCCTCCGCCCCCCCCGCCGCCGCCTCCGCCCCCCGCCGCCCCGCTGAGCCCGGAGCTCCAGCACCTCTTCGACCTCCTCATGAGCGTGGAGAACACGTCGAAGAGCTTGTTCGTCGGCGAAGGGGACACCGTCGTAGGCGAGGCCCCCGTGAAGGACATGATCGAGGCGCTCACGAACCTCGCGACCCCCGCGAAGGCGGTCGTCTTTGACGGGATCGTGAGCCAGCGGCTCCTCGACGTAGCAGCGGAGAAGGGGATCCCGACGGTCGTGGCGACCCGCATGGGGCCGGTCGGGAAGATGCCCGAGAACGTCCGGATCTTCACGAAGTCCGACCTCGGAGCCTCGGCTACCAACCGCTAGGGAGCCAACCCGCGTCGCGGGGCCTTTTCCGAAAGGCTCCGCGACGAACCTATTACCCTCCCGAGCGCTTTCCTTCGCGACCGTGACGACCCCCGCGAGCGATGGCGCCCACCGTGCCCCGACGGCCCTGGACGAGGTGACGACCACCGAGGACATCCACATCCCGACCGACCCTCTCGAGCGGGTCATCGGACAGGAGAAGGCGGTCGAGATCGCCCGCATCGCGGCCTACCAGCGGCGCCACCTGCTCCTGGTCGGCCCTCCCGGCATCGGGAAGTCGATGACCGCGCAGGCCCTCGCGCTCCACCTCGAGCGTCCCCGGACCGAGCTTCGGGTCGTCCACAACCCCGAGAACCCCGAGCGGCCCAGCATCGAAGTAGTGTCCCGAGAGGAGGTCTACCGGGAGCGCGAAGCGGCCCGGTCCGTCGAGGGGGAGCTGATCCTCCCGACCGAAGCCCCGTCCGCGGTGGCCGAACGGCTCGGCTACCGGTGCCCGCGCTGCAGCTTCTATTCCACGCCGGCCGAACGGTACTGCCCCAGCTGCGGGAACGTGAAGCAGATGTCCCCCGGCGTCTCGGGCAGCGGCAACCCGTTCCGCGACCTCGTGGGAGGGATCCTCGAGCTCACCGTGAGCCCCGGGGGGAATCCGCAGGAATCGGTCCGCACGACGCGCCTCCGCTCGGGCGTCGAAGAGGTGGTCGCCTACGAGCGGGCGGGCGACCACATCAAGGTCCTCGACCAGAGGGCGCTCGAGCGGAGACGCACGCTCCAGCACGAGAGCCCTCGCAAGGTCCTCATCCGGCTCGACCGCAACACGTTCCTGATGGCGACCGGAGCGACCGAGACGGAGCTCCTCGGGGACGTCCGTCACGACCCGTACGGGGGGCATCCCCAGCTCGGGACCCTACCCTACGAGCGGGTCATCCCCGGCGTGATCCACGAGGCGCACGAGGGGGTGCTCTTCATCGACGAGCTCCCCCACCTCGGCTTCCTCCAGCGGCACATCCTGACCGCGATGCAGGAGAAGCGCTTCCCCATCACCGGCCGCAATCCCCAGTCCGGGGGAGCCGCGGTCCGGGTGGACGGCGTGCCCTGCGACTTCATCCTCGTGGCCGCCGCCAACATCCAGGACATCCACCGGATCCTCTCGCCGCTGCGCTCGCGGATCGCCGGCTCCGGCTACGAGGTGCTCCTCGAGACCGCGATGCCGGACAACGAGGCGAACCGGCTGCGCATCGCACAGTTCTGCGCCCAGGAGATCGCGGTCGACGGACGGATCCGCCCGGCGACCCGCGCGGCGATCCTCGAGCTCATTCAGGAAGCGCGCCGACGGGCCGAGGTCCTCGACGGGCGGCGCAACGCGCTGACCCTGCGCCTCCGCGAGCTCGGCGGACTCATCCGCACCGCGGGCGACCTCGCGGCGGTATCGGGAAGCGAGTTCCTCGACGCGAGCCATGTCCGGGAGGCCCTCCTGCGGGCCCGTTCGATCGAGGAGCAGGTGCGGGAGGTCTACGGCTCGTTCCAGGGCGGGTTGCGCCAGGAATCGACCGAGTCGCAGCGGCAGTCGATGGGCTACTACAACTGGACCGACCACCCCGACTCGGGCCAGTTCCCCGGCGGCTACGGCTGACCCCTCCTCCGACAGAGATAAGTGCCGGACGTCGGTGGCCGCCCGCGCGGGCGCGTAGTCTAGTGGTTATGACGTCACCCTGACACGGTGAAGGTCGCCAGTTCGAATCTGGCCGCGCCCATGCCCTTCCAGGGCAGTGGTCGTCGACGGGATGGGACCCGACAGGGGGGGTCTCGACGAGCTCGACCCCGTCGGGACCTTCCCCGACCGCTCAGGGCCTGCCGTAGGTTCCCATGTACTCGGCCGCTTCGATCGATTTGGTCCGAGCCGCCGCCTCGACGTCCTTCGCGCCGAGTGCGGGCGCCATACCGAGCGGCTCGCGAAGGGCGTAGAGACGGAAGAAGTACCGATGGGGCTTCCCCGGGGGCGGGGAAGGACCTCCGTAACCGGTCTTCTTCCAGCTGTTCCGTCCCTGGTGGCTCCCATCGGGGAGGGACGCCGGCTTCGCGACGCCCTCCGGGAGCCCCTTCGCCGTTCCCGGGATGTCGTAGATGACCCAGTGGACCCACGTCCCCACCGGGGCGTCGGGGTCGTCGCAGATCAGCGCGAACGCCTTCGTTCCCGCCGGAACCCCCTCGAAGACGAGAGGAGGCGAGACATCGGCTCCGTCCCCCGTGTATTTCTTCGGGATCGTCTCCCCGCGCTTCCATTGCGGCGAACTCACCCTGAGCGCCATCGGTTCTCCCTGCGCCGTACCTGCCCTTGCGAGGGGGGTTCGGACGTCTCCGGGGTCAGGGTCTGTAGCAAATCAAACGTTCGGTGAGAGGGTGATACCCAGGTATCGTTGCGATCGGGGGCTTCTGCGAATTCCTCTCTCGCGTCGCCGAGACGATCGTGCCCGCCCGAGCCAGGCCCATACTTTGCTACTACCTAATAATTAGGGTATCAGATATATACCGTCGGTTGCTCCATCGTGACGTGGAGACCCTCCAGCAGCTCACCCATCGCCAGGTCGAAGCCCTTCGGGTCATCGCGGTCCGACAGACCCCGGGACGAGGTGCGAGCCTCAAGGACATCGCCTCGGGACTCCGCGTGCGCCCGCCGTCCGCCCTCGCCCACCTCGGACCTCTCGAGCAACTCGGCCTGATCTCGCGGTTCCGTGGAAAGAGCCGTCTGACGGACAAGGGAGACCGCACCTTGCAGGAGTATCAGCGGCACCACCGAGTGGCCGAGACCCTGTTCGGGAGCCTCGGCCTCGGACCGAAAGAGACGTGCGCGGCGGCGCACGAAATCGACCTCGCGATCTCCCACCGGACGGTGGACGAGATCTGCCGGGCCCAACAGCATCCGGCGGCTTGCCCTCACGGAGCGCCGATCACCCCCTGCCGTTCCACGGTCGGAGGCAGGGGAAGCTGAACGTCCCACCGACACGGCGGTGAGCTCCATGCAGAAACGGACGAAGTTCGTGATAATTCTCGTCGTAATCGTCGCCTTGGTCGGGGTAACGGTGGGCGAGGTCCTGACCAGCGCCTCCCCTTCGAATCCGTGCGCGGGGATCACCACCCCGACATCGAGCTCGGCGGCCTCCACTGCTCCGGCGAGCTCATCCCTCGGAGCCGGGAGCGCGAGAGCTCCCCATCCCGCGTTTGCAGGAGAGCCCACGCACGTGAAGCCCTCCGACGGGCCCATCCCTGTGGTCGCCGCTGAGAACTTCTGGGGGAGCTTGGTCTCTCAGCTGGGCGGGAACCAGACCTCCGTACTGAGCATCGTGACCGACCCGAACGCCGACCCTCACGAGTACGAGGCGAACCTCACGGATGCTCGGGCGATCACCGACGCGCAGCTCGTCATCGTGAACGGAGTGGGGTACGACGATTGGGCCCTCCAGATCATCGCCGGCGACGGTAACTCGAACCAGCTGGTCCTGAATGTCGGGGAGCTGAACGGCGTCAGCGTGACCGGGGGGATCGTTACCGGCAATCCCCACATGTGGTACAACCCTGTGTACGTGAACAACACCGTGGCGGCGATGTTCACCGACCTCGTGGCGATCCGACCCGCCGCCACGAGCTACTTCGAAGCGAACTACGCGACCCTCAACACCTCGCTGGGGCAACTGTACGGCCAGGCGACGGCGATCCGCCATCAGTTCGCCGGGACGGTCGTGGCGTCCACAGAGAGCATCTTCGTCTACCTAGCCAACTTCACCCAACTCAACCTCGTCTCTCCGCCGTCGTTCATGCAGGCGATCGCCGAGGGGAACGACCCCTCGACCCAGAGCATCGTCCAGTTCGAGTGCCAGCTGGAGAGCGGGCATGTGCGCGTGATGGTCTACAACCTGCAGACCGTGTCGCCGATCACGGAGAACATGAAGACCATCGCCGCCGCCAACAACGTGACGGTCGTCGGCATCACCGAGACCATCCAACCCTCCAGCTACACGTTCCAGGCATGGATGGGCGCCGAGTACCTCACTCTCGCGAACGCCCTCGACGCCGACACCTTGGGGCAATAGTGCACCGTGAGCGCGTCGTCCGTCCTTTCCCCATCCGACGGCGATGACCCCATCGCGATCCGGGCCGACCACGTGGAGGTAGGGTTCCGGGACAAAGTGGTCTGGCACGATGCCACCTTCGAGGTCCGCCGGGGTGAGTTCACGGCAGTCATCGGTCCGAACGGAGCTGGGAAGACGACCCTCTTTCGGCTTCTGCTAGGACTGCAACGACCTTCGTTCGGGAGGCTTGAGGTCCTCGGTGCTCCCCCTCGCCGGGGGAACCGAAGGATCGGGTACGTTCCCCAACGACACACCATCGACAACGAAACCCATGTGGCGGCGGACGCTCTCGTACGCCTCGGGGCCTCGGGGTCGAGATGGGGACCGGGATTCTCGTATCGGACCCAACGAGAAGCCGCCGCCGAGGCGCTCGACGCGGTCGGAGCGGCGGAGCTGGGCTCGAAGTCCTTGGGCTCGCTCTCGGGCGGTGAACTGCAGCGGGTCTTCCTGGCGGAGGCCATCGTGGGAAACCCCGAGATGCTCCTCTTGGACGAGCCCCTCTCCAACCTCGATATCCGCCGGTCCCGAGAGCTGGTCGAGGTGGTACACCATCTCGTTCAGTCCCGCCACGTGACCACCCTGCTCGTCGCCCATGACATCAACCCCCTCATCGAGTGCCTCGACAAGGTCGTCTACATCGCGAACGGCCACGTGGCGACGGGTCCGCCCGAGAGCGTGCTCACCTCGAGCTCCCTCTCGGAGCTGTACGGGGTTCCCGTGGAGGTGCTCCACGACTCCCGCGGCAACATCGTGATCGTGGGCGGCGAGAACCCTCACGAGGAGCGAGGCCGGTGACGACCGAGTTCAGCTGGAACATCGTCACCGACCTGCGCGACATGTGGCAGTGGCCGTTCATGCGCCAGGCCTTCGAAGCCGGGTCGATCATCGCGATCGTCGCGGGGATCATCGGCTACTTCGTGATCCTGCGCCGCTCGGCGTTCGCCACGCATGCGCTCGGTCACGTAGGGTTCTCCGGGGCGGCCGGGGCGGTCCTCTTCGGGGTGAACCCGGTCTACGGCCTCCTCCTGTTCACGATGGGGGGCGGCTCGGGGATGGCCCTCCTCGGACGACGGGCCGCGACGCGCGACATCGAGATCGGGACCGTTCTGGCGTTCATGCTCGGCCTCGGCCTGGTGTTCCTCAGCATGTACACGGGAAACGCATCCGAGGTCATCTCGATCCTGTTCGGGGACATCGAGGGGGTCAGCGCGGCGGGTGTCCTCCTCACGCTCGAGGCCGCGATCGTCGTGCTCGCGGTGCTCGCTCTGATCTATCGACCGCTCCTGTTCTCCTCGCTGGACGAGGATGTAGCGGAGGCCAAGGGGCTCCCCATGCTCGCCCTCAACTTGGGTTTCATGCTGCTCCTCGCGGTCGCCATCTCGTTCGCGGTGCAGGTCGTAGGGGTCCTCCTGATCTTCGCCCTGATGGTCACCCCGGCCGCGACGGCGGTCCAGCTCACCAAGCGCCCGCTGTATGGCATCATCGTCTCGGTGGCCGTGGCCCTGTTCTCGATCTGGGCCGGGTTGTTCATCGCGTGGTACGAACAGTACCCCCCGAGCTTCTTCATCGTCACCATCTCGTTCGCCCTCTACGTGGCGGTGCGGGGCGGTTTCGCGCTATCGCGTCGACTCGTTCGCCCCGAGGTCCGAGCCCCCAGTCCGGACGCGGCCGCTGGCCCTGGATCGGTCTAGCGCCCCGTCGACGCTCGGCGGTCGACCCCTCGTCGGGAGCGGTTCACTTCAGCGCTTCTTTCTTGCCGGCGTAGAGGTCGCGCGAGGGGCTGAGCAGGTCGAAGACCTCGCGGTCGACCACGGGCGACCCGTGGGCCACCAGGGAGGCGAGGTTCATCCCCACTCCCGGGCCGAGCATGAAGCCCTGTCCGCACATCCCGACCCCGAGCACGAACCCCTCGACGTTCGGGGCCTTCCCCACGACCGGGCTGCCGTCGGGGGTCATGGGGTAGAGCCCGCGCCAAACCCGGCGGATCGTGAGGTTCTTCAGTCGCGGGATGACCTCAACGAGGCGCGCGGCGATGATCGGCATGAACTCGTAGGTCGAGTTCCGGTTCGTCCCGGAGATCGGCACCTTCGGGGTGTAGCAGAAGATGATCTGGCCGTTCGCGTCCTGCCCGAAGTAGAAGTTGATTGTCTTTCCCTCAGGTCCCGGCCGCAGGTCCACGACGAGCGGGGCGAGGAACTGCTCCACCGGAGCGGAGATCCCGCCCTCGTGGCTGTCGGGTAGGATCGGGATGTCGAGACCGGCCATCCGGCAGATGCCGCTCGCGTTCACGCCCGACGCGTTGATCACGGTCGGGGCCCGGTACTCCTCTTTCTCCGTACGGACCCCGACGACGGAGTTCCCGTGCACGAGCAGGGACTTCACCGGTTCCCGGTAGCGGTACACGGCGCCGAGGCGGACCGCTTCGTGCGTGAACGACTCTGCCGCGAGGAGCGGGCTCACCTGGCCGTCGTCGGGCGAGTACGTCCCGCCGCGCAGTCCTTCCTCGTTGATCCCGGTGACGACCTTGCGGATGCCCTCGGCGTCCAGCCAGTCGATGTTGAGCCGAAACTTCTTCTGTACCGGGAGCAGCCCCTTGACGGTCGTCTCGACCTTCTCGGTGAACGCCGGGAAGCAGTACCCTCCCTTCTTCCAACCGATGTCGGTCCCGGTCGTCTCCTTCCAGCGCGAGAAGACCTCGATGCTCTGCTGGCAGAGGCGGATCTTAGCGGGGTCCGAGTGCGTCGCGCGGACCCCTCCGATCGCGGCCTTGTTCTGCCCCTGGCCGGAGGAGGAGAGCTCGTCGAGGACGAGCGTTCGGAACCCCTCGCGGGCGAGGAAGTAGGCGGTCGGGTTCCCGACCGATCCGGCCCCGATGACGATGGCATCAAACTCGGTTGCTGCCTTCACTTTCCACCAGGAACGCTTTCATCGGGACTTCCTGGGTGAACGGCCGGTGCACCGGTGGGGTGACGGCCTTCAGGTCCACGCCCAGTTCGCGGAAGATGCGCGCGGTCAGCTCCGCGCACGTCTTTCCGCCGCAGGGTCCCATGCCGCTGCGCAACGAGGCCTTGACGGCGTTGAAGTCCCGGCTACCCGTGTCCCGTAGGTAGTCGACGATCATCTGCTTCGTGACCCGCTCGCACCGACAGACGATCACCTCATCGTCGGTGACCGGCGGCACGAACCCCGGGGCGGTCGGCGTCTCCGAAGGGCGGATCCGGACCCCGGCTACCTTCTCCGCGTCGGCGAACGGGACCTCGAGGACCATGAGTCGGCGACGGTTGAGGGACTTGCCGGACAGGATCCGGAGGACCTTGCCCGTGCCGACCGGTTCGCCTTCGTTCCCGGTGGTCGACACGACCTGGCCGACCTCGACGAGCTCCTCGGGCATCTCCCACGGGACCGTCACTCGCGCCACCGTCGCGGTGGGGTCGTGGCGCTTGTCGACGAGGCTGATTGCGCACCCGGGGCAGATCGCCACGCACTTGAGGCAGCCCACGCAGTCCCCGACGAGCTTGGGCCGGCCAAGGAGGTTCCCCTCGGGGATCACGATCCCGTCCGTGATGCAAACGTCCGTGCAGGGGTTGCACGGGATGTCCTGGGAGCAACGGAGAATTGGGTACACGCTCATCTCGGAAGGAGGAGGATAGAAGCCGAGGGCAGGCCCCGGATGCGAGCGCAACATCCCCTGGATCTTGAGCCACTCCGAGGGGATCTCGACGGAGAACCCCAGGTCGTTCAGGATCTTCCGCGCCACGATCTTCCCCGAGAACATCGCCGCCGACGCCTCGGCGATCTCCTGGGAGTCCCCGGCGGAGTAGACCTTCATGCCGAGCCGCTGGCCCTCCTGGAACAGTTCGTTGACCGAGGAGAGCCCGACCGCGACGAGGACGGTGTCCACCTCGAAGGAGAGCTCGGAGCCCGCGACCGGATGGAAGTGCTCGTCCACGCGGGCGATGATCACTCGCTCGACCCGATCCTTCCCTTCGGCCCTCAGCACGGTGTGGGAGGTGTAGACCGGCACGCCGAGCCGAAGGATCTTGTCCCGGTGCACCTTGTAGCCCCCGCACTCGGGCAGGACCTCGGCGAGACCGACCACGTCGATGCCGGCCTGCAGGGCCTGGTAGGCGACGATCAGGCCCACGTTCCCGCCGCCGACGATGAACAGTCGGCGGGACGGCTTGACCAGGTCACGGTTGACGAGCGTCTGGAAGGCGCCGGCCCCGTAGACCCCCGGGAGGTCCGCGCCCGCGAACGCGAGGGCCTTCTCCCGCGCGCCGGCGGCGACGAGCATCGCCTTCGGTCGCACCACCGTGAAACGGCCCTGCTTCAGGACCCCGACCATCCCGTCCTGGAAGACGCCCACGACGGGGGAATCCGTCCAGAGGTCGACCGTCTTCTGCGAGCGCGCCTGCTGCTCGAGGATCCGACCGATGTCGGTCCCGCGCACGCCCGCGTAGCAGTCGTCGACCGACCCGAAGAAATTGTGGGTCTGAAGGCTCAGCTTTCCGCCGAGCACCTGCTTATCGTCACAGAGGACGCACCGCACGCCCTTCGCGCCCAGCTCGGCCACGGCCATGAGGCCGGCCGGTCCGCCCCCGACGACCAGCACGTCGGTCTCGACCTCGGGGATCGCCTGCCGGAGGCGCATGGGTGAATCGTCCGCCATCAGTTCGGGAAGGCCTTCGATCGGAAGGACGTCCATGCCCGGGTGCACCGGCGTGATGCACGCCTTGACGGGGAGGCCGTCCGCGAGCACCAGGCACTGCGCGCACTGTCCATTCGCGCAGAAGATCCCCTGGGGCGAGCCGTCGCGGCGGTGACGTCCGAAGACCTGGATCCCGTTCGCGAACAGGGCCGAGGAGACCATCTCGGACTTCCGCGCCTCGAGCTTCCGCCCGTCGAAGGTGAATTCGACCATCTCGGGATGCGCCGGCACCTCGAGGATAGGATGTCGTTCGACCCGGTCGGGGGACATGAGGTTCCTCTCGTAGGATTTCAGGTCGAGGGACGGTATTTAACTCCGTATCAACGGGACTTCACGAAACCGATAGGGGTCTTCGACGAGTCCCGGGAATCATGATCTGGAACATCGAGCGACCTGTCAACGACGTGAACACGATCCGGTCCTACGCTCCGAACTCGGCCGACCGAAAGAAGCTCCTCGAGGAGCTCGCGGCGATGCGCAAGACGACCGTCGAGATCCCCCTCATCATTGATGGGAAGGAAGTGCGAACCGAGAACCTCGTTGACGTACGATCTCCGGACGACCATGGCGTCCTGCTCGCCCGCGCGCACGTTGCCGGAGAGCCCGAACTGCGGCGCGCCGTGGACAACGCCATCGCGGTCCACGACGAATGGGCCCGGATGGACTGGTACCACCGGGTCGCCGTCTTCCAGAAGGCCGCGACCCTGCTCGCGGGCCCGCGCCGAACCCGGAACATCGCGGCGATCATGCTGAATCAATCGAAGAACCCGTACGAGGCTGAGATCGACCTCGCCGAGCTCGTCGACTTCTGGAACTTCAACGCGTACTTCACCCGCCAGATCTACGAGATGCAGCCGAACCAGTATCCCGGCGAGACCAACCGGTTCGACTGGCGTCCGCTCGAGGGGTTCGTCCTCGCCATCACGCCGTTCAACTTCTACTCGATCGCGGGGAACCTTCCCACGGCCCCGGCGATGGTCGGCAACGTCGCGCTCTGGAAGCCGGCCCGGTCGGTGATCTTCTCGAACTACGAGATCTACAAGGTCCTCCTCGAAGCGGGCCTTCCGCCGGGGATCGTCAACTTCGTCCCATTCCCGAGCAAGGAGGCCCCGGTGCTCCTCGACCACCCCGCCCTCGCCGGAATCCACTTCACGGGAAGCTACGAAACGCTCGTGCAGATCTGGAAGCGCGTCGGAAGCAATCTCGAGAAGTACCGCAACTTCCCGCGCATCGTCGGCGAGACCGGCGGCAAGGACTTCATCTTCATGCACCCGTCGGGCGACGTTCGCGGCACTGCGATCAACATGATCCGCGGCGCGTTCGAATACCAGGGCCAGAAGTGCTCGGCGTGCTCGCGGGCCTACATCCCCGAGAGTCGGTGGCCCGAGGTGGAGCGGATCCTGAAGGAGGAGGTACCGAAGGTCCCGATGGGTCGCGTGGACGAGTGCACGAACCAGGTGGGCGCCATCATCGACGAGCCGGCGTTCGCCAACATCGTGAAGTACCTCGAGTTCGCCAAGAGCCACCCGCGCGACTACACGTTCGTGGTCGGCGGCGAGTCGGACGGCTCGAAGGGCTGGTTCGTCCGCCCCACCGTGATCCGGACGAGCGACCCACACGGGAAGCTGATCTCCGAGGAGATCTTTGGCCCCGTGCTGACGGTCTACGTGTACCCGGACGGGAAGTTCGAGGAGACGCTCAAGCTCTGCGACACGACCTCGCCCTTCGGGCTGACGGGAGCGGTCTTCGCTCGGGACACCCGGGCGGTCACCCGTGCCGAAGATGCCCTCCGCTGGAGCGCCGGTAACTTCTACATCAACGACAAGCCCACCGGGGCGATCGTGGCGCGCCAGCCGTTCGGGGGCGCCCGGCGCTCGGGGACGAACGACAAGGCGGGGTCGGTCCTGAACATGCTCCGCTGGCTCTCGCCGCGGAACATCAAGGAAAACGCCGTGCTGCCCGACGACTGGCGCCGGCCGTTCATGGGCTGAGCCAACGGAACCCGCTGGGTGCCCAACCGGGCACCCAGCCCACGCATGCCTAGGGGGAGCCCGGGCGACGGCTGAGGTCGTTCATGATCTGGTCGTACTGCTCCCGGGTGATCTCTCCGCGGGCGTAGCGCATCCGTGCGATCATCGCGGGCCGGTTCGGTCCGTTACCTCCGGAGCGGTCCGGGTCGTAGCGTCGACCGTAGCGGCTCGTCCGCGTGGTCCAGAAGGCGACCCGCACGATGAAGAACGCCACGATGAGGATGAAGAAGAGGACGAACACGCCCCCGAAACGGCCGAAGCCGTAGGACGAGGAGGGGGCCGAGATTCCGAACGACGTCGGGTAGAGCAGCATCACGAGGATCAGGGTCGCCATGCCGGCGAAGACCCCTCCGATAACGACGGGAAGCCAGTGCGTCCGGCGGGGCCGCAGGCTGTAGCCTAGGCCCTGCGGTCGATAGTACGGCCCGGGGTCGCTCATGACGGTCCGAGGATGGGACGCGTCTTCCCGGGATAAGAAAGGTCGTCTCGGAAATCGCTCCGTTCAGGCTCAGGGGGCGGAGGGAGCGGACCCAGCGGGCCGCGACTCCTCCGACTTCACGACCTCGGAGTAGAGGAACTCGTTCGTGCGGTGCTCCTTTCGCTTCCGTGCGTCGGCCTCCGTCGTGCGGAGCTCGGTCCGACGGATCTTGCCGCTGATCGTCTTCGGAAGCTCCGTACAGAACTCGAGGATGCGGGGGATCTTGTAGTGGGCCAGCCGGGTCCGGCAGAAGAGGAACATGTCGCGGGCCAGCTCCGGGGATGGGGTCACTCCGGGCTTTAAGATCACGAACGCCTTGACGAGGGCGCCGCGGATCGGGTCCGGGCTCCCGATGACCGCGGCCTCGGCGACGGCCGGGTGCTCCGCGAGCGCGCTCTCGACCTCGAACGGGCCGATCCGGTAGTCCGACGACTTGATCACGTCGTCCGCGCGGCCGACGAACCAGAAACGCCCGTCGGCGTCCCGGTACGCGCGGTCGCCCGTGAAGTACCACTCCCCCCGGAACGCCTTCGCGGTCACCTCGGGGGAGGCGCCCAGGTACCCCGCGAACAGGCCCGGGGGGTGCGACGGGGTGTGGACCGCGATGTTCCCCTCCTTCTCCGTCTTCACCTCGACACCGTGCTCGTCCACGACCCGCACGTCGTAGAGGAACGACGGCCAGCCGACCGAACCGGCCTTGATCTCACGGCCGGGCATGTTGCCGACCATGAGGGTCGATTCGGACTGGCCGTAGCCGTCGCGCAGCGTGACGCCCGTGGCCTTCCGCCACGCGTCGATGACCTCGGGGTTCAGGGGCTCGCCGGCGCTCACGCACTCCCGGAAATGGAAACGGTACTTCGAGAGGTCCTCGAGGATGAACATGCGCCAGACCGTCGGGGGGGCGCAGAAGGTCGTCACTCCGTGGTCCTGGAGGGCCTGCAGCTGATGCCCGGGGTCGAACCGGCCAGAGTAGTAGAACGAGAACGAGGACGCTCCCACGTTCCAGGGGGCGAAGAAGGAGCTCCAGGCGAACTTGGCCCAACCGGCCTGGCTGATGTTCGAGTGGACGTCCCCGGGCCGGACCCCGACCCAGGCCGACGTGGTCAGGTGACCGATCGGATAGCTCGTGTGCGTGTGGGTGACGATCTTGGGTAGCCCGGTCGTCCCCGACGTGAAGAAGAGGAACAGGGGGTCGCTCGAACGCGTGGCGGCCGGGGAGGCCTCCGTCGACTCGGTGCGGCTCGCGTCGACCGACGTCCAACCCGGCCGTACCCCTCCGGTGATGAGCTTGATCGGGACCGGCTGGCCAGTGGACATCTCCGCCCAGTCGATCTTCTTGGCACTCACCGGGTCGGCGAGGACGGCGCCGGGGCGGAGCTGCTTGAACCGGTACTCGATGTCCGCGGGGGAAAGGATCGTGGCCGCGGGCACGAGCACGAAGCCGCCCTTGATGGCGGCATAGTAACTGAGCCAGACCTCCGGATAGACCGGCAGCATCACGAAGAGCGGTTGCTTCTCCTTCAGCCCGAGCCGACGGAGCAGGTTCAGGAGGCGGTTCCCCGCCTCGACGAACTCCCGGTACGTGAGACGGAGCTCGTGGTCGCGGTCGTCGGCCCAGATGAGGGCCGGACGGTCGGGCGCTCTTCGCACATGACGGCCTTCGAACACCTCATGGGCCCAGTTGAACCGCTCCGGGATCTCGATCTTCTCGCGGCTCAGCGCGTCGAGGTCCCCCTTCTCGATGAGGGTGAAGGCGTCCTGCAAGGAGATCATGACTTCCTCGACGCGAACGAGCCGGCCGTTCTACTTACGAGTTACGTGATGGGAAAATCAGTTGCCGGGCCCGGAGGCCCAGAGAGAACGCTCGCCCGCCGGACGCGCTCGGTCGGCCTACTTCGGCTTCGTGAGGCCCAGTTCGGCGAGGTCGTGTCGCATCTCCTCGCGTTCTGTCGGGGTCAGCGGCAGGAGCGGCGGTCGCACCGGTCCGCCGGCCATCCCCATCAGCTCCCCCCAGTACTTCACCATCTGGACCGGCAGGGCTCCTCCGGTCCGTCCGACGAGGCGTCCCCACCACTTGCGAGAGACGGCCTTGATCGGGCGGATCTTCGCGTAGAGCTCCCGCGCCTCGTCCCATCGGCCATGGGTGGCGAGGTCGATGTACCGCACGTAGTTGTGCGAGGATTCGGTGTCGAAGCGCCAGTCGCTCGTGTTGGCGAACATCACCTGTTGGCGGATGCCGTACGGCTCCCCGACGAAGAAGATCTCCTCGTCCGGCATGCTGACGACCGCCTTCGCACCGGCCTGGAGGTGGGTATCGATGGAGAGCCCGAGGTTGAAGCTGGCCTCCTTGATCGCGATCATCGTCTCGAGGTCCGCCATCTTCGACAATGCCTTCGCGGAGAGGACGACCCCGAACTGCGGTGAGTTGTAGAACGCGATGCCGATGTTGACCCGCTCTGCGACCTGGGCCACCCAATCGACGACCTGCTCCTCCGTCTTCGTCACCATGTAGGGAGCGGCGAGGATGACGAAGTCGAAGCCGAGCTCTTCGGCGCGGCGCGCCATGGCCACCACGTCCTTGAGACAGGTGTCCGTGACCTGGAACGCGACCTGCGCCCGGTCGTGGACGAGACGCGGAGCGAGCTCCATCAGACGGTACCGCTCGTCCTGGGTCAGGCTCCAGAACTCCCCCATGTTCCAGGAGAAGCCGAGGCCACGGGTACCGAGACGCAGGACGTGCTCGACGTTGGCGGCCAGTCCCTTCTCGTCGAGCTCATCCTCGGGCGTGAACGGCGTCATCATCGTCGTCCACTGTCCGACGAGGTTCTCGCGGGCCCACGCCTTCGCTTCCGACCGGGTATAGTGCATGATCTTTCTCCCCTTCGCGCTGTCCGTCGGGGGACCGTACCAAGACGAGCTTATCAGGGCTCCCGAACCGTCGGGGTCCCGGAGCGTTCGCCCCTCGCGATGAGCAGTTCGAACGCCTCGCCCTGGCGAACGTCGTTTACGATCCGGTGACCCTTGCGATCGGCCCAGGCACGTACGTCGATACGGCTCGGGACGTCGTTCACCAGGACTCGCGCCAGACTGCCGGCCGGAAGGGAGGAGAACTCCTTCTCGAGTCGGGCGATCGCACCCTTGCAGGTCAGCAGTGTTCCGTCGACCGTGAGGACGATGGTCGGTGACGTCACGACGGGACCCGGGCGGCGGGGGCTCCGACCTCGGCGAACACGTCGATCTTCCCGGTCAGCCGTTGTCGTAGCTCGTCCCGGAAGGCTGCCACGGCCGTGGCATCGACGGCACCCTTCTCTCGGTCGCCGCGCGTGCAGACGGCTCCCCGGACCCCTACAATATCCGGGTTGATCCGAACTAGGGTGTGGAGGTTCGCCACTCTCAGGGTCCCCGAGAGGGCCGTGCTCATGCCCGCTTCCTTGGCCTCGACCACGAGGTCCTTCAGCTTCCGCTCCCCGAGGAAGTCGAAGAGGTTCCGACCGTCCTTGACGAGCGTATCGATGAGCATCCCGTCGCTCTTGCTCTCCTTACCGAGCTTCACGACCAGCGTCGGGTCGATCCCGTGATAGAGGTGGCTGTCCGCGAACGTCGCGGCGATGAGCTTGGTGTCGAATCCCTCGAGAGCGCTCCGGCTTTCCCGGAGGATCCGCAGCGCGGTCTCGTAGTCGCTCTCGATGAAACCGACCTTCACGGAGGTGGCTCCCAGTGCCGCCGCGCCGTACACGGCCATGGCCACGGTCCCGGCCTGGTTCGGCACGACGCCGAGGGTGACGCTCACGTGGAAGGGCCGGGGAAAAGCGTTCCGGACCTCACGAATGACGGGGGGAAAGTTCGAACCGACCATCATTTCGCGCAGGTTCTTCACGTCCACGATGTCGGCGCCACCGGCCACGGCCTCGCGCCCTTCATCGAGGTTCTGCACACTGACCATCAGCATCATGGTGTTCCTTACCTGTGGGGGCCGTCCGGTCCGCACCGCGTCCTGGGATGGGGTCCCAACCTGCCCGCATCCACGTGGTCCGGCTCTTTAGCCTTACCTACGGACGTTTTTCAGAGGGGGAGGGTGCAAAGCCTCCCTGTCAAGCGAACTTGACCCCTTGCGAGCCGTGCCCTCCCATGGGGGATTCGTCCCCCCTACCGTCCAGGTCAGGGCGGGCCGGTTCCTGGGTCCGGGAGGGTCGCCCCGTCGGGTCCTCGGTGCCACAGGACAGGGTCGGTAGCACCCGTCCACCCCACCCGTGCGCGACCGAGGTCGTCGGCCAGCGTAATAATGGACGGCGTTCGTCACCCCGGCCGTGAGCGCGTCCTTGACGAAGGACCCTCCGGGGTCGGACAGCGGTCGAGACGCCTCGCACCGCGGGGAGCCGATCGTGCACTTCGCGATGTCGCCGGGAAAGGTAGAGGTCGAGGCCAAGGACCTCGACGGGCTGTTCGACCGGACCGCCGCGCCGACCTATCCGCACACCGGACCGATGCTGAACCGGACGGTGGCCAAGTTCCTGGTCGATTCCGTCCGCGAACAACGTCGAACGCCGGAGATCGAGGTCACCGTCGCGCTCCGGTGCCCGCCCCTTTCGGCCGAAGAGGAGGCGAGCAGCCGAGCCCAGATGAGCAGCTTCTTCGCCAACGAGGCGGAATTGGCCCAGTTGGACCTGAGGGTGAACCGCACCGAGGGGCTGGGTTCCCTCCGGTTCGCGGTCCCGCTCGTCGTTCTTGCCGGACTCGTGGCAGGGGCGCTCTACGTCAACCTGGGGACGTCCAGCGCCGTCGACTACCTCACAGCGCTCGCGTACCTGGTGTTCATCACCATCGTTTGGGTGATGCTGTGGGACCCTATCGAGAAGCTCCTGTTCGACTCATACTTCATCCGACTACAGAGCCGCGCCCTCCGCAAGCTGGCCGTGGCCAAGGTCGCGTTCTCGTACCGGTCGGCTCCCCCGCGCCCGTGAGACCTGTTTCCGTCTGGCCTCTCTCCCCCGGGATCTGACCGAAGCGTATCTGACCCCCGGCTCGACGGCGGGGGGAACAGCCGAGGAGGTAGAGACCCCCCTCCCCTCGATCCGCTTGGACCTCAGTCCCACCGACCAACGAACTGCAATCCGAAGGAGATCCAGGCCCCGAGCAGGACCGCCGCCAGGACCAGCAGAGAAACCACCACGACGACGATGCTCTGGAGGAGGCTGAAGCCGGTCGCCCAGAACCCCAAGAACAATAGGACCAGGCAGACCCACCCCACGGTCGCCGCGATCGAGGATAGAACCCGCCTTCGGATGCTCCCGAAGAAGTCGCGTTCACGCGAACGGACCGAGGTGGTTCCGGGAAAGGGGTGCGCGCTCATCGGTTCGGGACCGGTAGCCGTGGATAAGAACGGGACACACTGGAAGTGTCTACCGGGGGAGTGCGGAGCCGACCCCGGACATGCCTTTCCCCGTTCCCGACACACGGGGTGGGACCGGGGGGCGAACCTATTCTTCCCGCCAGTTGAACACGCGCGTGGCGACCACCGAGAAGGCGATCGCCAGAACCAGGACGACGAGCAGGTCGACGTACGCGGCCGATGTGTTGCCGAAGATCATCGCGGCGTTGAGACCGTCGATGACGTAGAACAGCGGAAGGGCGTGGGCCACGGGCACGAGCCAGGACGGGAACAGCGAGACCGGGAAGAAGGTACCGGAGAGGAACATCATCGGGAACGTGATGATGTTCCCGATGACCGCTGCGCTCTCGGGGGTGCTCGACACCGAGCCGGCGAGGAGCCCGAGCGCTACGAAGAGGATGGGGCCCACCACCAGGAACGGCAGGCTCAACAACGTCAGGGACACGTGGGCACCGAACGCCAGTCGGCCGACGCCGAGCAGGAGCGCCGTGGAGATGAACGCGAGGAGGACGTACCACAGGAAGGTCGCGGTGAGCCACTCCGCCCGCGAGAGCGGTGTCAGGGAGAGCTGGCGGAACAGCTTGTCCCGCTTCCACGTCGAGCTGACGTTGACCATCGAGAACATCGGGCTCACGAGCACCGAGAACCCGATGAGGCCGGGCACCAGGTAGTCGATGTAGGTGTAGATCTGGCTCCCGACGTTGAGGTTGACGGGGATGACCAGCTCGGTCCCTCCCGCGATGCGGAGGTTCTCGGCGTTCGCGGCTCCCTGAACGGCCCCCTCGACGATGCCGCCCTCGGAACCGGAGGAGGGGTTCGTGAAGACGAGGAGGTGGACCGGAACCGGCGGACTGCTGTTCAGGTCGGCGGCGAACCCTGCCGGGATCACGAGACCGGCGCTCAGGTCGTTGTGCGCTAGGTAGGTCGAGAGGTTGCCGACATCGGGGGAGACCATGCTGATCGACACCGCGCCCGTATGATTCAAGGCCGCGAGGAACTCGACGCTGGCCGGGGAGTTGTGGTCCAGGTTCTCTACCGTGAGAGGGACCTGGCTGCCTCCGGTGTTGGAGAAGACCGCCCCGAAGATGAGGATCAGGATCACCGGGAAGATGAGCGACATGAACAGCCCGAGGGGGTTGCGGATGTACCCCTTCGCGAACGCCGGGAAGTACGCCGCGACCCGTCGCAGGTTCATCATGACCGGTCCTCCGTCGTCGTGCCGGGGGCCGACCCGTCCTCGAGCCGGCCGACCATCTGGATGAACACGTCCTCGAGCGTGTCGGTCCGGGTGGAGAAGCTGTCCCATCGCAAGCCGCTCGCCGCAATGGTTTCGAGGATCCGCAGCGCATCTCCCTTCGACCTTAGCTCGACCTCCACCGCGCGGTCGTCACGCTCCACACGGAGGCCGAGCGGGGCGAGCCGGTCCGCCAGCGCGGGTTCGCCCACGATCCGCAGGCGCTCGGGCCGGCCGTAGCGGGAGATGATCTCGTTCGGGGACCCGGTCGCGATGATCTTGCCCCGGTGGATGATCGCGATCCGGTCCGAGAGCTGTTGCGCCTCGTCGAGGTAGTGCGTGGTCAGGAAGACCGTGCGTCCCTCGCCGCGCAGTCGTCGGATCACGTCCCAGATGGATCGACGCGCCCGGGGGTCGAGTCCCGTCGTGGGCTCATCCAAGAAGCAGAGCTCAGGGTCATTGACCAGGGCGAGCGCGACCCCGACCTTCTGGTGCTGTCCTCCGGAAAGCGTGTCGTAGTGATCGTCCGCCTTGTCCGAGAGCTCGACCCGGGCCAGAAGCTCGTCGATGTCGATCTTCACGGCAAAGAGGCTCGCGTACAGGCGAACGGCCTCCCGCGGGGTGAGCTTCGGGAAGAAGTGGAAGTCCTGAGGGATCACTCCGACCCGGGTCCGCAGCTTGTCGATCTGGGTCCACGGGTCTAGGCCCAGGACGCGAACCTCGCCGCTCGTCCGGCGGCGCAACCCTTCGAGGATCTCGACCGTGGTGGTCTTACCGGCGCCGTTGGGACCAAGGAACGAAAAGACCTCACCCGTGTGGACCTCGCAGTCCACCCCGTCGACGGCCCTTAGGGAGCCGTAGACCTTCACCAGCTTCGAGACTTCGATGCTCGTGGTCATGCGTTCCGTCCGGCCGGCCTTTGCCGCCTCTGGGGACCGGCAGCTCCGTCAACTTCCCCCCGCTTAAAGATGGGCTGGGGGAAGGTTCACGAAGCGCGGACCGGGTCCATTCGCCGGAAACTCGAGGCGGCTAACGCCGCGCGGCAGGTGGACTTGCATCACCCGCTAGGGTGTCCGTTGCTTCCGAAGAGGGCGGGTGTCTTCTTCGAACGTTGCGGACCCGGGCTAACTGATTTAGCCCACGGCAACGTCCGGTTCCTTGGAGAACCCAGGACGGCGACGCGAGCGAGGAACCATGGACCCCACACCTCCTTCCGCGAATTCCCACGACCCCCTTCCCGAGAGGGCCCGGGCATGGTGGGCGTACTCCGCGTACGTCGTGTTCGCGCTCGGGGTCGGGCTGGTCCTGGTGACGGTCTACCTGGTTGTCACGTCGCCCGGATTGTTCAAGGTCGACCTCCCCGGGGCACTGTTGGGGATCGCCGTGTTCCTGATGGGATTGGCCGTCCTTGACCGGCTGCCCCGCGACGTACGGGTCGGTCCCTATGCTGTCGAGTTTCGGTATCTGCTGAGCCACGTCAAGGTGAGATGGGATCAGCTCGCGGCCCCGACGCTCGTGGGGAAGGGGTTCGTGGCCTTCCGAGCGGCCACCGGAGCCCGAGGTGTCTGGGGTCCGTTAACGGTCACCGCCCGGCAGGCCCGAGAGATCCTTTCCTATCCGTCCTGTCCCTTCTTCCCCATCCCCGACGACGTCGCGGACGAGCTTCGGTTGCCGTGATCTGACCTGGCGCAGACACGTGGACGAACCCGCATGGGCATCGAGGCGGGCGCTACCGTCTTCGCACCGATGCGCATTCCCCGATGATCTCGTGGCCGGCGTGACGAATCGGCGGGCCAGTGTGAGGTGGAAGCCCTACCCTCCACCTACGTACGACCTGCGAAGAGCGGCCGCGGGCCGTGCCCGTTCTCAGAACCGTGCGATGCTGCCCGTCGCGAGGGCCCGGTGCTCAAAGTACTTCCATAGACCGATGGCGAGTCCGAACGAGATCGAGCCCGCCAGCGCGACGGCACCCCAGAGGACCGCAACGGTGCCGAGAGGGTCGCCGGCAACGGACGCTCGGACCGCGGCGAGGCCCCAGGTCAGGGGAAAGCCGTACCCGATCCATTGGAGCGCCGTCGGGAGCTGCGAGGCCGGGAAGTTGACCCCCGAGAGCAGGAGTCCGATGAAC
>Ga0326728_10008844_pt1 | contig 24642 bp, 17 predicted proteins | sample MB3enrmetagenome_FD_207602 | JGI IMG/M metagenome (GOLD analysis project Ga0326728, IMG submission 207602) | Lab enriched peat soil microbial communities from McLean, Ithaca, NY, United States - MB31MN | ecosystem: Environmental > Terrestrial > Soil > Wetlands > Peat | place: USA: New York... | reverse complement strand
CGCCCGCCGCAAGCTCGAACGGGTGAGCGTCGATCACGACGTCTGCATCTCGGTGATGACCGAGGCGGAGATCCGCTTCGGCCTCGCCCGAGGGAAGCTCTCGGCGGCAACGGAGGCTGCCGTTGAGCTGTTCCTGTCCAAGATTGACATCCTGCCTTGGGACTCCGCCGCGGCGCGGGCCTACGCGAAGGCCCGCGCCAGGCTGGAACGAATCGGCAAGCCGCTGGCGAACATGGACCTGCTGATTGCCGCCCATGCTGCCGCCGTGGGAGCCGTGCTGGTGACGAACGACCACACCCTCGAAGAGTGCTCGAAGCATATCGACGTGAGGCAGACGGTCAATTGGGCCGACGATGTGGGGGTGAAACCCTGACTCCCCATCGGCTGATGGTTTTCGCCGCGAAGTGGGGTAGAGCCGACTTTGTAACGTTCAAAGTCTGTGGTTATTATCATGGTAAACGTCAACTTTTTGTGAACATGCGGCAACGGCGATCAAAGACCAGAGCCGCGGGTCGTGGCAGGGGGAAAGCCGTAGATTCTCTGAGAGGCGAGAGTCTGCGCTACTCTGCTAAATTAGAGGCGAGAGATGGAGGTGTACATGAAAAGGCCCGTCGCGGTGGAATCTGCTTCTGCTTCAATCGACGAAAAGATCAAGGAACTTGGGGACTGGCGGGGGAAGACGCTCGCGAAAGTGCGCGAAATCATACACGCGGCAGACCCTGAGATCGTCGAAGAGTGGAAGTGGGCGAAACCCACGAACCCCGGAACACCGGTCTGGTCCCACGATGGCATCGTCTGCACGGGAGAGACGTACAAGGACCACGTCAAGATGACCTTTGCCAAGGGAGCGGCGCTCGAGGACCCTTCCGGTCTATTCAACTCCAGCCTCGAGGGGAATGTGAGGCGCGCCATCGACATCCACGAAGGCGACAAGGTCGATGAGGCGGCCTTGAAAGATCTCATCCGCGCTGCCGTGGCGCTCAATCTCAAGGGCAAGAGCCAGCCCGTCGGCTGACGGGCGAGCCAGCAGCAAGCGGGCCGACTAGCTTCGTCGCAGGTCCCGGCCATATCTCCTCCCATGGGTGAAGAGCCTCGGCACTTGCCTCATCTGCCAGGCAGTTCGGCGACGAGGCTGGGCGGCCTATATGCAGATTTCTGCATGTATGTGTCAAAATGCCACATTTGGGAGCGGTTTTTTCACAATGTGAAAAAGCTCTTTCCTCCGATCGCATTCAATCTAAAGCAGATAAAATATTCATTCACATCTTTTGCACTGTTTCCCATTTTCTCATTCCGGGCATGATAGGCTAGGTTTAGTGAGGGAAAGAGCGGGTCAAGTGGCAGAAGCTGCGGAAGTCCACAAGACGGCGAGACGGGAACGGGGCGCTGAGCCGAAGAGCGCACGCGCTTTGCTGCTGTTTCTGGCGCTCGTCACTTGTCACTCGACACTGCTTTTCGGGCAGCGGTTCAGCCATGTGCAGGGCGCGATGGTCCAGGTGACAAGCGCTTGGACGAGCAGCCCTTTTACGCTGAGCCTGGCGAGCAACCCGGCGCACGGGGACCTGGTGGTGGCGGTTTTCGCGAGCATCGGCTGCACCAACGGCGGGCCGTCTCCGGTCACGATCAAGGACGCGAACAGCAACAGCTACACGGTTATTTCCAGCCCCGCCACGCTCTCTCAAGGCGTGAGTTCGGGTCTCTGCTCGGGCGGCACGGTTTACGCGAACTTGTGGCTGGGCTACCTGCTGAACGCGCCGTCGAACGCTTCGAGCACGATCCAGGTCAGTTGGTCGAGCGGGCAGGCCCTGGGGGACGTTTGGGCGGACGAGTTCAACCCCTCGGGCGGGAGCGTGACGCTGGACACGAGCGCCAGCGTGTCCAGCGGAAGCGCCTCCGGCACGGCCGTCAGTTCGCCGTCGATCACTCCCAGCCTGCCGAACGAGCTTCTTTACGGCGCCGCGGTTCCGCCTGAACTCGCGCCTCCCACCGGCAGCGCGTGTGCGATGACCGCGCCGGCAGCGGGCGGGACGCTGGGCGTGTGGACGGGCGGGGCGGGCGGCATCCCGCCGCTCACAAACTATGAGTCCGGCGGGGCGACGGAATACGATTTGAATGCGAGCGGCGCCACGGCGGTGAGCTTTACGAATCAGTGCTCGGGCGTGAAGTACGCTGCGATCGTGGCGGCCTTCAAATCCAAGCTAGCTTACCAGGCTAATCCGGTGGAAAGCAGCGCCAGCTCGGATTCGATCGCCGGGCAGGCGGCGCACTTCGCCACCCTGAGCGAAAGCAATGCAACCGGCGATACGCTGGCCCGGCAAGCGAGCTACTGGAGGGGGGATTGCATCTCGCTCACCTGGACGCCGCCCGCCGGCGCGCAGGGGAACTCAGCGTACAGCTACAACGTTTATCGCGGCAGGAGTCCGGGCAACGAAACCGGGCCCATCAACGCATCTCCGGTGGATGCCGGCTGCACGAGCCAGGCGAACTGCACCTACGTTGACTACGGGCCGCAGGCCGGGGCGGAGTATTACTACACGGTCACGGCAGTCTCCGCGGGCGTCGAGAGCCCATTCTCGGCAGAGAGCGGCGCCGTGATTCCGCAGGACGCGGTGATGGAAACCCACGCCGCGAATGATGTGGTCTCGAGGGGCCGGGCGGCGATTCGAGGCGCGACGGAGAATCTGCTGGCGTATGATTCCTTGACCGCAGGGTCGTTTATTCCAGTCCAGCCCAAACACTCGTTCGTGGTTCCAGGCCGAACCAAGACCGGAGAGGCTCCCATTCACAGAGAGCCGTCAGAAGCCCCTCCTTGAGCGATCCTGGAGCGCCCGCGGGCCGGCGCAGACCCCGGTCTTGTGGAGTCTGCTCACGAGGCAGCAGTCCGTGTCGGGCGCCAACCAGGCGAGAAACCCCTCACCCGTCACGCTCCGGCTGATGAAAGCGCCGGAGCCTGACACCCTCTCCCCAAGGGAGAGGGCTTTTGAGTCAATTAGAGTTTTCCTCGTGCCACATATAGGAGCGCGAAGTCTCAAACGCAGAGACTTCGCGCTACCGGCCCAAATCAGGGCAATAACATACTTGTCTGACAGAGGGTTAAAATGTCATCGGAATAGTTAGCCAAATAGTACTGACGTGCCTTGACAATGAGTTTGGGGGGTGATACCGTTGTACAGGTTCGGGTTCATACAGACTCAAATAGATTGCGGAGATCTACCTGCTGTGGTAGCGTTGCGGGCCTAGATGTGACCGGTCGCCCCGGCGGCGGACGCGGGGAAAGGAGTGGGGGAGGGTTTATGTCATTGGGCGTAGCCTTTAAGGGTCCAGAGGGAATTGTTTTGGCTGCTGATAGTCGGGTTACTTTGAATGCTCAAATCCAGATACCACAATCTGCACAAGTTCCACATGGTCCAACGTCTGTTATCCTACCAGCGACCTTCGACAATGCTACAAAGCTATTGAGAGTGGAGAGCCAGAATTTTGTTGGTGCGATCACTTATGGGGCTGGGGCGATCGGACAGCAGGAACCGAGAACAGCGCACAGCTTCCTTCCTGAATTCGAGGCAACCCTTGAACCAAAGAAGCGACTCACAGTAGAGGAATTCGCCAAGAAACTTAGTAAGTTTTTTCTTGATAGATGGGTTGGGGCGCATATGCCGGTTCCTGTCATGCCCGGAGGGGACATGGTATTCTTGGTGGGGGGATATGACAAGGATGCCCCTTACGGGACGATATTTGAATTCTCTATACCATCGAAGCCGGACCCAGTGGAAGCAGTGGCTCCTGGACAATTTGGCGCTAGATGGGGAGGACAACATCAGATCGTGAATCGTCTGATTAACGGATTTGACCCAATGACTCCAAAAACTGCGAGAGATTTTCTTGGAGTCGCGGCACCGGCGCTTACGCCTGGGCAGGGCGATCCGTTGGAAGTCGAATTACGTACAAAAGTTTCGTCCAAAATACCTTGGCAATTTCTTCCACTTCAAGATCTGGTTGATCTCGCGATTTTTGTAGTTCGGGCGACAATTACTCTTCAGAAGTGGATAGTCGATATTCGCGGAGTCGGTGGCGCAATTGACGTGGCAACCATAACCCGAATCGAAGGATTTAAGTATATTCAACAAAAACAAATCATTGGTGAGGCAGGGTGAAACAATGAGCTATTACGAAACTGGTGAGGGCCTTTCAACTACAGAAGACTGGATTAAGGCTACGGAGGGGATGAAAATCTACGCCTTCGATGCCACATCAATTACATTGGGCTTAACGAACCCGCAACCGCCTAGGATTCCAGGTTCGGGGAAAGAACACATATTGCAAGTCTCGCCCGACTTCGATGCCCCATTGGACCTTGGCAGCTAGCGGTTGCATGGCGTAGATACATTGAGGGCTCTCCTAGACACGCATACGTTCATTTGGTGGGCAAACGACGACCCGTCGTTGACATCGGCAGCGAGAAGCGCAATTGGCGATAGCACGAATGAGATTTTCTTCAGTTCTGTGTCCACCTGGGAAATGGCGATAAAAATCGCTCTCGGCAAGCTCACGCTTGCGATGCCGCTAAACTCTTTTGTCCGGTCACAAATACTGCAATATCAATTTAAGCCATTGCTTATCACATATGATCATACCTATCAAGTTCAATTTCTACCCCAACACCACAGGGACCCGTTTGATCGTCTTCTCATCGCGCAGGCGATGATAGAGAACTTGGTGATATTGACTCACGATCAAGAGTTCCCCCAGTACGGAGTTCAGGTTGCTTGGTAGGGAAATGGAGAGCTTTTCTCGTCCAGCATGAAGAACCGCGGAGTCTCAGAGGCAGAAACTCCATCTGCTCGCGAGGCAGCAGTCCGCGGCAGCCGCCAACGAGGCGAGAAACCCCTCACCCGTCACGCTCCGGCTGATGAAAGCGCCGGAGCCTGACACCCTCTCCCCAAGGGAGAGGGCTTTTGAGTTCGTTAGAGTGGGTAGCCTAGTCTTTGAGCTTTTCGAAGTCTGTCCAAGGATGGGGGCGGAACTAAGCCCAAACCACGGGCGGGGTCGCCTCGCGCGCGAATCCTCATTCGACGGTCGCAAGCCCAAGAGTTTGTTGCCGGCGGAATCGTGATTCACACTGAGAATTCAGGGTATTTTCTTCTTCAATGACAGACGGCTGAAGAAATCGAGTGGAAATGACACTGCTGTCGTTCAACACGTCCTGTCGAATCAGCCTGTTATATCCGTAGTGGAGATTCAACACGCTCAATTCCCAGGGCAGCGAAACGGTCCAAATTGGGATGCGGTGAGATTGGACCCGGGCGGGTTCGGTTGGAGGTTTGGATTTCGGCGGCCTTACTCGTTAAGCTTCTCAAAGTGACCACGTCTATGGACCTCATGGTGGTCCTCCAGTGTTTCCAAATGACTGATCACTTCGGTTCTCGTCGTCGAATCTTGTTGGATCCGCTCTTCAATTTTGGTGGCCAGCGCATGAGCAGATTCCAGAGATGTGTCTTTGGGAAAGAGCAGATGGAATTCCACCCAATTCGTACTGCCCGCATTGCGATGCCGCAACCCATGAAACTGAACCCCGGCTTCGGAAGTCATTTCGACGAGCAGTCGCCGGATTTGAGCCTGGGTTATCGGATCGACTTCATCCATCAATCCGCCGATGGATTGGCGAATCAACTTGCTCCCCATCCAAAGGATGTCCACGGCCACAAGAATCGCAACTATCGGATCGAAACGCAGCCACCCCGTGAGCATGGTCAAACTCAGTCCCGCGAGGACGCCGAAACTGGTCAGGCAGTCGGTAAGTACGTGTCTGCCATCGGCCTCCAGAATCAAAGACCCATGCCTTTTCCCAACCCATACCAGATAGCTGCCCAAAGCCCCATTGATGAGACCCGCGGCGAGAATCAGCAAAGCCCCTGCCCCCAGATTCTCCAGTTTGGGCCCTGCAATCAACCTGCGAATTGACTCATAGACGATATAGACCGCCGCCAGAACAATCATGGCGCCTTCGAACCCCGCCGAAAAGAATGCGATTTTGTCATGGCCGTAAAGATGGCTGGGGTCAGGAGGCTTGCGGCTCAACCAGAGGCTGTAAGCGGCAAAGGAAACAGCCACCACGTGAACGACGGATTCCGCAGCGTCCGAGAGGATAGCCGCGGATCCGGTCATCCAGTAGGCAAATACTTTCGTTGCGAGCATGAAAAAGCCGACCGCCAGGGAAAGCCGCATGGCGAGTTGTAGCGGGCGTGATTCATAGGGGTTAGGGATGTCCACCGCGGCCATCATGCTCGTCCGAACCAGGAACTCACCCGAATGTCAGGTGTCACCCTTAAGTCTATCATTACTTCTCCGCCGTTGTTTGAAGCAGTGAGGCGTTGGGTACTACGAACTGACCTGGCTCAAGGCCCGAGATCATCTTGCCTCCCACAACTTCGACGGACCGGAAACCGCCTCCTCACCAGGATTATGCTGGACCCTTCGAATCAAATCTAATTCTTAGGCACATCCGAGCGGTTCCACCATCCGCCGCCCAGAGCCTGAAATAAGGCGGCGGTGTCGGCATAGCGATTGGCTTGCGCTTGAACCAGGTTGATCACCGCTTGCTGATAGGCTTGTTCGGCGCTCAAGAGCGCCAGGTAGCTGGCGTATCCGGACTGATACTGGCGTTTGGCCAGGTCCAGGGTGACGCCGGCGGCGTTTTTTGCTGCTGCGGCGGAGTTCAAAGCGTCGGCATCCTGTTGCAGCGCATGCAGGGTATCGGCGACATTCTGAAAGGCGGTCAGGACGGTGCTGCGATACTGTTCGGCGGCCTGAGTGAAAGCGGCTTTTGCAGCCCGCTCCCGATGGCGCAGGGCGCCGGCATCAAAAATGGGCTGTGTGATTCCCGCAGTCAAATCCCAAAAACCATTGCCTCCTGAGAACATCTTGCTGAAGGCCACTGGTGCACTGCCGCCATCGGCGGTCAGGGCAATGCTCGGAAGCCGGTTGGCAATGGCGATGCCAATTTGGGCGCTGGCCGCATGCAGGTTCTCCTCCGCTTGGCGGACGTCGGGGCGCTGCTCGACGAGTTGCGAAGGAAGACTCAGCGGCAAGTCCTGCGGTAGTTGCAGGCTCGAGAGCTCGAATTTTTCGGGGAGATCCTGGCTGGGAAATCCGCCCGACAACGCCGCCAGCGAGTCCCGTTGTTGCGCCAACTGCTTGAGTAAGGGCGGCAAGGTCGCGGTAACTTGCGCGAGCTGCGATTCCTGTGCTGCCACATCGAGTTGGCTGGCGTAGCCCCTCCTATACTGCTCATAGAGAACCTTGAGCATGTCGGTGTTGATGGTGATGAGCTCGTGGGTAGCGTCGATCTGTCCCCGTAAGGATGCTTCTTGTATAGCTCCCGCAGCCACGTTTGAGCTCAGCGTAATATGCGTCGCGGCCAGTGCAAAACGCGCCTGCTGAGCCTGCGCTGCGAGCGACTCCACAGTTCTCCGGTTCAGTCCGAAAACGTCCGGAACGAAGGAAACGCTCACCTGCGGCGTGTAGAGGCTGTAATTCTGGGCACTCGTGCTGAGGACAGGCGAAAGGTCAGCCGCTGACCTCGCCCGCGTCGCCGTAAAACTCCCGATAACGTTGGGATAGTAATAAGCGCGTTGGGCCAGCACATTTTCTCTCGCCACAATCAAGGCCGCCTGCGCCGCCTTGAGGTCGGGATTGGCTTTCAGCGAGCGCTCAATCAAATCGTCGAGCGGCTTGGAGTGAAACACCATCCACCACTCTCCCGGAATACCTTTCGCTTCCACCAAGCGCTGCGCTTCCCCTCCGGTGACGTTGGGCGTGCTGCTGGTGGTCGAAATCGGAGAGGGGGCATAACCGCCCACGTCAGGGGGAGCGGGCTTCTTAAAACTCGGCCCCACCACGCAAGCTGGGGCGAGTAGTAAGGCCGCCAGGAAAAGAGCGGAGAGTGATTTGAAGATGCGAAACATAGGTTTCTTCGTCGGGGCAGCCCAGGTGGTTGCCCGAGGGCGGCCACAAGGGCCGCCCGACGATGCGCGCCACGACGGGCGCTGTATCGTGCTAGCGCCTCCGGTTCATGCGGGTTCCGCTGACCGAGGCGGTTCCATTCGCTTTATCGGCCGCCGGTCCGCCCACGACTGCCGGGTTAGGACTGCGATGGCGAAGGTTGTTGACTGTTGGCGCGACGATTCGGGTAACGCTTGGTGCGCGAACGTTGCTCACCCCAGCATGCCCGATGAAACCGCTTTTTGCTGCTCTGACGGAATTGTCCGTGCCCGGTTGGCGCACTCTCGCGGGATTCCCAACGGCGGGCCGTCTCGGGCTGGTCGGTGGCTGCTTATGACGACTTACCTGTTCGGATCTCGGGCCGGAGAAACCCCTCACCCGTCCCGCGCCGGCTGATGAAGACGCGGGTCGCGGGACACCCTCTCCCCAAGGGAGAGGGCTTGCAGCCTCAATAAACGCACCCTCTCCCCAAGGGAGAGCGCTTGCAGATTCAACAAGGAGAGGGCAAGCGAGGAGACAAGCGACCGGACAAAGAACGAGCAAAAGGTACGCCGCCTTCATGCCGAGTGAGCCTCCGAAGTGTGGTGATTATCGCGGCCAAGAAAGATCATCCGCAAAGCCGGCACTGCCAGAAGAAGCATCACGGGCCCGACCAGCATGCCGCCCACAATCACCGTGGCGAGCGGGCGCTGGACCTGGCTGCCGATGCCCGTGGAAATGGCCGCGGGGAAGAGGCCGATGCAGGCCGAAAGCGCGGTCATCAGCAGGGGGCGCATGCGGGTGCTGGCGGCGCGGTACATCGCCTCCACGGGCGCGAGTCCCTTATTCCTTTCGTGTTCATAAAAAGTAATCATCAGGATGCCGTCCATGACGGACACGCCGAAGAGCGAAACGAAGCCGATGGCGGCGGAGATGCTGAAATGGAGACCGGAGATATAGAGCGCCAGGATGCCGCCCACCACCGCGTCGGGAATGCCGGCGAGCGCCAGAAGGCTGTCGCGAAAGTTATTGAACAAGCTATAGAGCGCCCCGGCAATCAAAATGAAGCTGATGGGCACAATGATCTCCAGTCGCTTCTTGGCTTCCTGAAGATCTCCGAACTCGCCCGCCCAGATCAGCCGGTATCCCGGGGGGAGTTTCACCTTGTCCGCGATGCGCTTCTGAGCCTCCTCGACCGTGCCGCCCAGGTCGCGGCCCCGCACGCTGAACTTGACCGGGATGAAGCGCTGCACGCTCTCGTGATAAACCCAGGCGGCTCCGGTATCCAGGGTGATGGTCGCCAGTTCGCTCAGGGGTATGTACGCATTGGCACCGGTGGGGGTTTGATAGGCCACTTTGATGTTATGGACTTTGTCGATGCTGTCGCGATATTCCGGCGTATAACGCACGATGAGATCGAACTGCCGGTCGCCTTCCAGGACCGAAGTGGCTACGGCGCCACCCATGGACGCCTGCACGACCGCGTTCACATCGCCGGAATTGAGGCCATAGCGCGCGGCCTTGGCGCGATCCACTTTGATGTTCAAATTGGGTTGTCCCAGGACGGGGAAGATGCCGAGGTCGGTGATGCCCCGCACTTGGCTCATCTGGTCCCGGACCTGGTCGGCAAGATTGGTGATGGTTTGGAGATTGGGACCGACGATCTTTACCGAATTGACGCCTTTGACGCCCGAGATCCCTTCTTCGATGTTGTCCTCAATGTACTGGGAGAAATTAAAGACGACCCCCGGGAGCTCGTTATTAAACTCCTCCTGAATCTGGTTGGTTAGCTTGTCCTTGGTCAAACCCTTTGGCCATTCGTCAAAGGGCTTGAGGGGAGCGAAGAGTTCGACGTTGGAGAATGGCGAAGCGTCGCTGCCGTCATCCGGCCGGCCATGCTGGGAAAGGACCGTAAGGACTTCCGGGTGTCTTAGGAGAATCGCGCGCATCTTTCTCGCGGACGCCTCGCCGTCTTGGAGCGAGAGCGTGATCGGCATGGATGCCCGAATCCAAAAGTTGCCTTCTTCCAAGTGCGGAAGGAATTCGCTGCCGAGTCGCGGCGCGATCAGGAAGAAGGTTCCCAGAGATAAGGTCAATTCCAATCCAACCACGAGAAAGCGGTGAGTCAGGGAAAAACGCAGCGCAGGATTGTAGATACGGTGCAACAGGCGGACGACGATCGTTTCGGTTTCCTTCACGTGCTTGGGGAGCAGCAGGGAAGCGATCACGGGCGTGACCGTAAACGTGGCGATGAGGGCGCCGGCCAGCGCGTAACCGTATGTGCGCGCCATGGGGCCGAAGATTTGGCCCTCAACTCCCTGCATCGTGAACAAGGGCACGAAACCGGCCACCGTGATCAGCGCCGAGAACAAGACCGCCTTGTCCACCTGCATGGCGCTGATCAAGATCAGCCGCAAGCGATCCGACCATCCGTGAGCGGCCGTAGTAGGTTCTGACGATCTTGTCGGGTCAGGCCCCCATGAACCTTTCGCCAGACGCTCGAGCAGGCTCCGTCTTTCCTCCGGGCCGCGCTGAAAATTCTTGAAGATGTTTTCGACGAGGATCACGGCCGAATCCACGATGATGCCGAAATCCACCGCGCCCACCGAAAGCAGGTTCGCGCTTTCGCCCATAATCACCAGAAGGATGGTTGCAAAAAAGAGCGCGAAGGGAATGTTTAATCCCACGATGGTCGCGCTGCGGAGATTGCCGAGGAAAATCCATTGGATCAAAAAGACCAGCAGGCATCCGAAAATCAGGTTGTGCAGAACCGTGTGGGTGGTGATGGCGATCAAGGAGGAGCGGTCGTAATAAGGAACGACCCTGACTCCTGGCGGCAGACTCCCGTCGTGATTCAGCTTGTCAATGGCCGCTTTGACCTTGGGAATCATGTCGGAGGTCGTCTCGGTTCGCCTCATCACCACGATCGATCCCACGACATCGTCCTGCTCGTCTCGGCCCAGAATGCCGAGCCGTGGCCGGTAACCGACCGAAACCTTGGCGACGTCCCGGACCAGCACCGGGACACCGTTGATTTGGGTGAGAACCACATTGTCGATATCGTCAACTTTGTAGCCTTGACGCAGATCATCGCTGCCGCCATCGTCAATGAGGCCGAGGCCGCGGATGTTGATGGACTGCTGGCCAATGCGGATTTCGCGTCCGCCGACGTTGAGGTTGGCGTTGCCTAATGCCGTCAGGACTTGGGGCACGGTGACGTTGTAGGCTTCCAGCTTGTGAGGATCCACTTCGACCTGAAATTCCTTCGTGGGGCCACCCCAACTGTTGACGGCGGCGATGCCGGGGATGGTCAACAGGCGCCGCGCCACGATCCAATCCTGCACGGTGCGCAAGTTGGTAATTCCGAAATGCGGCGGGCCGACCACCTGATAACGATAGATTTCCCCCGTCGAGCTGTTTGCCTGGATGGTTGGCACCAGGCCGCCGGGCAGGCTCACGTTCTGTTGCATCGCCACCGAGGCTTGGGCGTAAGCGAAGTTGTAATCCACCCCATACTTGAAGGTGACCCGCACAAAGGACAGTCCATAGAAGGAGGTTGAGCGAATGACATCAATGCCGGGCGTTGTGTAGAGGCCAATCTCCGTGGGGAGCGTGTAGTAGCGCTCCATCTCCTCGGCCGAGAGGCCCGGCGCCTGAGCGGTGATCTCGAGGATCACCGGCGTGGGGTTTGGATAGGCCTCGATATTGAGCAGCTTGAAAGCAACGAACCCGGCGCCCGCAAACAACAGCAGTCCCAGCACCACAATCGGGCGGCGACTCAGACAAAAGGCGATGAGAGACTTAAACATAGTCTTCAGTTCTCAGTTGTCAGTCTTCAGTTTTCGGACTTCACTCCTCTGTTCCGGCTGAACCGTGCCCACTGGGAACTGAGAACTGAGAACTGAAGACTGAGAACTACTGCTAGTCGCTGGGCGGCGCCTCGAGCATGTTACTCAGAAATACGGCGCTGTCGATCACCGCCAATTCTCCACGCCGCAAGCCTTCGAGAATTTGGACCTGGCCGTCTATTCGCAGGCCGGTTTTTATGACTCTTTGGACAAAACGACGGCGATCGGTGGTCACCCAAGCCGTCATCGTGCCGTCGGATTCACGGACCACGCCATTGGCGGGCAGGGCGGTGGCTTCCACCGGGTCGTGAACGCGAATGACGAAGTTCGCGAGCATTCCTGGGTGCAGCTCATTGTCGGGGTCCGCAATTTCGGAACGGATCGTTACGCGATGCGTATTCGGATCAACCGTCTCGTAGATCTTCGAAACCCGCCCCAAGAACACGCGGTCAGGATACGAGGTCACGCGAACCTGGACGGGCTGTCGCAAATGAAAAAGCGGGATTTCGCTCTCCATGACGTTCGCCAGCATCCATTTGATCGTGACGTCAGACACCGCATAGGGCGCCGGCATGTTACCCGGCTGCACCAACCACCCCGGCTGCGCGTTCTTGGAGGTGATTTTGCCGGGAATGGGACTGCGTACCACCAGGGCGGGATCGATCTTGCGCGAGGCGATTATCTGATCGATTTCGGCATCCGTCTTGCCAAAGACCCGAACCGCATCGCGCGCGGCTTTGAGTGCGCCTTCCGCGGTTTGCTGATCGGAGGCCGCCTGTTCCTTCTCGCGCTCGGCAACTCCCCCAAGACCCTTGACGCGTGCCAGTTCCTTGCTGGTCAGGACATAAGTCGCCTCCGCGGCGATTAGCGTTGACTCCGACTGAATGAGGTCAGGACTCTTAATGGTGTAGAGGGGCTGGTCTATATGCACTTCGGCGCCAAGTTGTACAAGGGTCGCGATGATGGTCCCCTGGTAAGCTGGGAAAACTTGCACGGACAGGTCCTCGTCATAATCAATGTTGCCCACCGCCTCCTTCTCAACGGGAAACCGGTAGCTTCCCACCGGTTCAATTTTGATCGAGTTCAACTGGCTGGGTGACAGGTCCAAAGCCGTTTCGGAACGGGCGGTGTTGGATTTTGCGCCGGATTCTGACGGCGTATTCGCGTTCGTAGCCTGACCGTGACTGCGGCCGGACTCTAGTAGTCGTCCCGTTCCGACAACAACTGCCGCTGCCGTCACCAGCACGATGGCAAGTCGCTTGCTGATGTGAACCGGATACTTCATCGTTTTCCTCCGGCCGTCAGGCCTCCCAACTTGCTAATCCTCTCAGGCCGTTATGCTTAACATAGCGGGCGCTGTCTCGTAACCCATCAATTGGCGGAGCACTGACCCGGCCTTCGCCGCCGCGAACTCGGCCGACGACACATCCCTGTCGAAACTGGAGAAGCCGGAGGTGGACCGGGGTGCAATCCTAATCAGGCGGCGCACTGGAGCACAGAGTTATCTATGGGAAATGGTCCAAACCCGTGCGTGAAGCGGCGTTGCCGTCGGACCAGAGTACAAGTTTAAGGCTCTGGCTCGGCTTTCTTCGAGCTATCTTCTGGGCAGCCCAGCCTATCTTTTGGACATTATCTTTTGGCCAGTGAATGCGACCTCAGAGTGCAAAGGTGTTTGGAGTTGGGCTAAAAACGGAACTTCAAGGAGACCTGCACCAAGCGAGGCGGCATCGCGCTAACCACCTCGCCGAACGTCGAATCGTTGATATCGCCGTCAACAGAGTTCGCGCCAAAGAACTGAGCGTGGTTAAGTGTGTTGAAAGTCTCCAGGCGGAATTCCAGCACCTTGGACTCGGTGAAGGGTGTGTCCTTAAGCAGCGCAATGTCCCAATTGCCCATTCCGGGCCCGTAAAATAGCCGGCGCGAGGCCGTTCCGGGTAAACCGAGCGCCGGAAGGCTGAAGTTTGCGGGGTTAAAGTAGGGTTGACCGTTTCTTGGGTTGCCATTGAGTTGAAGAGAGCCTGGCGCAACTTCCAAGCCTCCAAATCCGACACCGTTCACTCCGTTGTTGTAGCTTCCGATCAAAGCGGTATCGTTGGGGTTGATCAGGGTCACGGGGAGACCGGTGCTGAAACGAGTGATTCCCGAGACTGCCCAGCCCGTCGTCGCTCGATTCGCGTGCCGGAAGAGCCTGTCGAACGGCATGTCATAGCGGTAACTCGTGACGAAATTGTGCCTTATGTCGAAAGAAGAAGGGGCGCGCGTGAGCCTGTAATCATATGGGTCTACCTGCTCACCGAGATTGGAGGATTGATCGAGGGACTTTCCGTAAGTGTAGCTGCCCAGAATCGTCAAGCCACCACCACTGTGCCTCAGGCTGACTTGCAAGGAGTTGTACGCCGAGTTGCCCATGGCATCAAAGTAGACATCCGTGCCGAAGTTGTTCCCAAATGGAGCGCGCGTGCCATTGACAACCTGGCCGTTGCTTCTGGTGTACACCAGGTTTTCCCCGAAAGGTCCGCACGTGGGCGTTGCCGGCATGACGTCACTCGGTTGGCTCAGACTCAGACACGATGCGGGGTTTCCAGGGTTGGCCGCGAGAAGCACCAAGAGGCGATGTCCCTGACTGCCAATATAGCTCGCGTCGAACACCGTGCTCCTTCCAAACTGCCGCTCGAAAGAAATAAAGTAATTCTCTGAATAGGGGTTCTGGTTTCGCGGAAAATAGGCGTCAATGCCATTGATCGGAGAGTATGCCGACCAATTGACGTTGGTGTCTGGGTTTTTGGGCGACACGTTATAGGGTGGAACATTAACCGGGAATTCCTGGGGGTAGCGTGTCCCTGTTTCGGCCCCGATGAGCGGGTTCTCAAAAAGTGGAGGCTCTGGACTGTTATAGGTGATGCCGTAAGGCGCATTCCCGGTCTCGAAGGCAAGGGTCTGCCCCTCGATGGCAGTGAAGAACCGTCCATAGCCAGCGCGAATACTGCTGTTACCGGGCCCGCCAGTCAGTTTCTCCAGAAATGAGTTCGTCCAGGGGGGCGAGTATGCGAGACCGAGACGCGGAGAGAGGTTGTTATACCGGGTGGGCGCGATGGTTGTAGGGACTCCAGGATCACCGGGAAAAACGTAGCCCGTGGGAGCCGTCGGGAACACGACGGATTGTTCACCGGCAATCAGAGTGCCGGTCTGATTGTGTTCTTCTTCCCACGGCATGATCATGTCCCACCGCAGGCCGTAATTCAGCGTCAGATTGGGCGTGACGCGCCAACTGTCCTGCGCATAGACACCGGCATATTTCGACCGCTCGTAAAACGCCGGGGAGAAACCCTGAGTGTACAGATTCGGCAGCCCCAACAGGAAATCGGCGAAATCCAACCCGGTTGCGTATCCGGTGAATTGAAATTGGCCGTTTTCGGTAAAGTCCGGGAGCAGTTTGACGGTCTGAAGCAAGAACTGGCCTCCAGACTTCAGCGAATGCTTTCCCATCACCTTGGACAAGTTATCCTGCACTTGATAGTTGCCGTTCGTCTGCACGAGAGAGAAGGGGCTCGTACCGAAATTAATCTTGTTGAAGACGACGGATTCGATACCTTCGGTGTCGGGACTTCCCGGCAGGATGCCTGCTGGGCCTACGGTGAATCCCTGGGATGCAAGGCTCGCGCCCAATCCGCCCTGTTGCCGGCCCAGGTTGTTGAAATCGCGCATGTAGCTGAGTCGGAATTCATTGACCAAAGTCGAGCCCAAGGTCTTGGCATCGCTGAGATTGGCCAACTCGGACTGGCCGTTTGAGAGCGCGCTGAAGCCGGGCACATTGGCTCCACCCTGTTGCGTGGGGTAGGGATTGTTCAGATTGTAGTCATCGATGAAGTAATACGCCGACAGGGTCCCGAGGCGCGTCGTCTGGGCGTCCACGCGGGCCGAGCCTTTCCCGTCGTTGAGTCGCTGTGCCAGCGACGCGTTGGAGTACTCGTTTGCCCCGATGTTGGGCAACGGAATATACTGCACCAGGCTCCCAGCGGGAACTGACCACGCGCTACTCGGGATCGCTGCCTTCGGAAAAACACACTGCGTGGAAATGGTGCAACCAAGTGCATAGAAGGGTTCTCCCTGCGAGACGCCATAACCTAGCCTTCGCGTGAGTAGGTTCGCCAAGAATGACCCCTTCACAACTCCGGTCAGTGAACTGGCCAGATCCGACAGGTCGCCTGTGCGGTTCGCCAAGGAGGGAACGGGAAGCAGTCCGGTCTCAATCCCTTGAATGTTGCGCGAGCCTTGGTAGTCTCCGAAGAAGAAGACCTTGTCTTTCTTGATTCGCCCGCCGAGGGTTCCACCAAACTGGTTTTGGATAAATGGGGCTCGCGTGGGATCGAAGAAGCCTCGTGCGTCCAGGTTCGTGTTCCGGAGGAACTCGAACGCCGAGCCATGCAATTGGTTCGCGCCGGACTTGGTCACGACGCTCACCAAGCCTCCAGAGTAGTTGCCGTATTCGGCATCGAAGTTCCCTGTCAAGAGGCGAAACTCCTGGATCGAATCCAGGTTGGGGATAACCGCCGCACCCTCGGCGATACTCTCTTCAACGTTAGCTCCGTTGAGGATGAATCCGTTGGCGGATTCCCGCTGGCCGTTGACAGAGAACAGGCCTGGGTCCAGGTTCCCTGAAACTGCGACCGCACCGAAGCCGCCGCCAGAAGACGTGCTGGATGTCGCGCTGGTTGTCACAGGCGCGACGCCAGACTGAACAGCAAGCAAATCCGTATAGCTGCGCCCATTGAGCGGCACCTCGGTAATTCGCTGGCTGTCGATAGTCAAGCCCAACTGAGTGTCAGCCTTTTCCACATGAACCAGTCCCGCCTCTGCGCTTACTGTCACGGCCTGCGACTGCCCAGCGAGTTGGAGCTTTATATCCACCTGCAGCGCGCTGTTCACGTCAATGACTAAACCAGTTCGTCGTTGAGGGAGGAAACCTGGAAAACTGGCGTCGAGATCGTACTGCCCGACCGCAAGAGCTGGAAATGAATAGGCGCCCTCGCTATCCGTAGTGGCCGTCCGCATGGCGCCTGTGGTCGCGTTAGCGACGGATACGGTGGCGCCTGGAATCGCAGCGTCGCTTGGGTCTTTGACAACCCCTGTGATCCTTCCGCCTACCTGGGCAAAGCAGGTGCCGCCCATAAGCAGGACTGCTATGATCAAACACGTGAAACGCACTTTACGGTCTGGTATTTTCATTTTTGAACCTTCCTGTGGATTTGCGTCTAGTCCCCGAGCCAATGGTTAGACTACGGAATGGCTCAGTTCTCTTCAACTTGTCTTTCGGCCAGCGTAACCCTATCTGCCGGACCCTATCTTTCGGCCAAGTTGGGCCTATCTTCTAGCCATCAGCGCCGCGGTCTGTGAGTGCTTTTGGTACAATTGTGGGCGGTGTCTTGTGCGCTTCGCACGAAAGCGTCATCGGGCATTATGCGGACGGTAGCGAAATGTTCTCATTCTTCCTGCGGTTAAGTCGCACCAAACTTCTCTTCGTGGCCGCGACGATGATCTTGATCGTGGCCCTGATCGATTGGCGTGTTGAACGGAACGCCTCTTTCGGGTTTCTATATCTTTTCCCCATGGCGATTGTCGGCAGTTGCCTGCCGAGCTGGCAACTCGCCATGCTGGCAGGGCTGTGTACCTTTCTGGCCGAACGTTTTTCCCCCTTTACGTGGGATCTGGCGGCAGGGGTTCCCCGAGACATCTTCATGTTTGCTGCTTACTTTGGCACCGCGCTCTTCGCTCATGAATCCGCCAAAAACCAGCGACTCACGGCCCAGCACGTCCGAGAGGTTGAGCAAGAGGCTCAACTGCGGCTCGACGCTGAACAGCAGTTGAAAGCACTCATCGAAAGCAGTCCGGCAGCCATCCTGACCGTGGATTCTTCCGGCAGAATCCTGATGGCCAATCAAGCCGCCCATGTTTTGCTGGGCTTTGAGCCGGAGACCTTGCCGGGCGAGAGCATCAAGGACTTTCTCCCGCCGCTGGCCAGAGTCCCACCGGCCGACGAGTCCGCGCCAAGCTTCCGAACTGCGATGCAGTGCAGCGGCAGGCGCCAGGATGGGGATGTGTTTCTCGCGGACGTTTGGTTTTCCACTTACAAGACAGGCGCCGGGCCCAGGCTCGCGGCTATGCTCGTCGATAGCTCCGAGGATCTCCGTGACAAAGAGGAATCCAGCCTCCATCACCTGCTGGTCGCGTCACGCTTGGCGGTGGGAGCCGTGTCGCACGAAATCCGCAACGTATGCGGCGCCATCTCCGTGGTCTACGAAAATCTTTCGCGCGATCCCGAGCTGGTACAAAGCGAGGACTTCCGCGCTCTGGGGAATCTGGTGGAAGGTCTGGGAAAAATCGCAACGCTTGAGCTTCGGCAAAGCGCGGGAAGCGAAGATCTGGCTCCTGTGGACCTTGGGTCGGTACTTGACGAATTGCGCATTGTGACCGAGCCTTCGCTGCGCGAGTCGGGTGTGCTGGTCCGCTGGCACGTGCCTAAAGTCTTGCCCCGGGTCTGGGCGGAGCGCCATAATCTCTTGCAGGTGCTCCTGAACCTGACTAAGAACAGCCAGCGCGCCATGCAGGACCAGGAGCGGAAGGAGTTCAGAGTCAGCGCGTGCGTAGAAGGTGAGCGGGTCGTGGTGCGAGTCCGCGATACCGGCCATGGCGTTCCCAACCCGGACCGCCTGTTTCAACCGTTTCAGGAAGGGGCGGAGGCCACTGGGCTGGGGTTGTACCTCTCGCGGGCTTTTATGAGGACATTTAACGGTGACCTGCGGTACGAACCAGGCCCTCCCGGCTGCTGCTTCGCTTTAGACCTTGTGCCTTTCGCAGAGCGGCGAGACGAGGCCGACGCGCAAGAAGCGAATGGATAAAATCAGGATTCTCTTATTGGACGATCACGCGCTCTTTCGAGAGGGCCTCAGCCGGCTGCTGGCTGGCGAGCCTGATTTGGTGATGGCCGGTCTTTGCGCCTCGGCCGGCGAGGCCAGCGATGTGTTGCGCCGAAAGCCGATTGATCTTGTCTTGCTCGACTATGACCTCGGGAAAGAGCGGGGCTTCGAGTTCATTACCCAAGCCCGGCAGTGCGGCTTTCAGGGACGATTTCTCATGGTCACGGCAGGAATGAGTGATGCGGAATCCGTGCGGGCGCTCGATCTGGGTGTCTGCGGAATCTTCCCCAAACACAGTTCGCCGATGGTGCTCATACAAGCGATCCACAAAGTCATGGCAGGAGAAACCTGGCTGGATGAGAATGCCATTCAGGCCTTGGTCAGGGCGTCAAAACACCCCGAACGGGCAGACCAAACCAAACCGTTTACGGAAAGGGAAACTCAGGTGTTGCAAGGGGTGTTCGAGGGACTCAGCAATAAGGAAATTGCGGCGCGTCTCGACCTCTCGGAAAGTTCGGTGAAAGCAGCTCTTCAACAACTCTTCCAAAAAACTGGCGTTAGGACCCGCAGCCAGCTCGTGCGTATTGCGCTGGAGGAACACAACGCCCGCTGGAAGTAGGACCGCAACTGTAGCGTGTATGATTGCAGCGAACCAACGGCGTGTTTTCGAGTTCGCTTCACCTCCTCGCCGAGCCAGCCGGAGATCACGTGAGTTTGACCCTTTGCGCCGGTCATGAGACAATGCCCGCGGTCACGATCCGCCTGATACCTGCTTTTTTGCGAAGGGAGCGAGATGAAGAAACCGACTCTACTTCTCGTGTTGGTGCTCGCGGCTTCGATGCATTGGCTATCGCCTGGTGGGAGTGTCGGTGTATCCGCTCCTGTGGAGCAGACACCGGTTCAGTCAAGCGCCTCGAACGTTGAGGAGCGAATCGCCCGGATTGAGCACGGCTTGTTGCCCCCGGTGCTCGTCAAGGGAGAGCCCCCGCAAGGCATGAGTCTCGTTGACCGCATGAGCTTCTACAAAGTGCCGGGGGTCAGCATCGCCGTGATCGACCAGGGTCGAATCGCTTGGGCGCGCGGTTATGGGTTTGCGGACATCGCTGCCAAGCGGCCGGTCACGGCGGAGACGCGCTTCCAGGCCGCCTCCATCAGCAAGCCCGTCGCCGCCGCCGCCGCCGCACTTCACTTCGTGGAAGAACGCCGGATCGACCTCGACCGGAACGTCAACGATTACCTGAAATCATGGAAGGTGCCGGAGAACGATCTAACCCGCGCGCAGAAGGTCACCCTGCGCCGTATTCTAAGTCACAGCGCCGGATTGACGGTTCACGGCTTTCCAGGCTACGAAGCGGGCAAGCCCGTACCTACACTTGTGCAGGTGTTGAATGGCGAAAAGCCCACCAACACTGAGCCCATTCGCGTTGACACTGTTCCAGGCACAAAGTGGCGCTACTCCGGCGGCGGCTATGCGGTGATGCAGCAAATGCTGATCGACGCCCTCGGCAAACCCTTCCCGGAGACGATGCAGCAAACGGTTTTGAGCAGGTTTGATATGAAAGACAGCGCTTACTCACAGCCGCTACGAGACGACTGGAAGCAACTTGCCGCCACGGCCTACCAGTCCGATGGCAAGCCGGTGGATGGCGAATATCACACCTACCCGGAACTGGCGGCTGCCGGCCTCTGGACGACGCCCGGTGACCTGGGCCGCTTTGCCATTGGCATTCAGAATGCGCTCTCGGGTGAGTCGCAAAACGTAATATCCAAGGGGATGGCTGAACAGATGCTCACCCGCCAGATCGAGAATGACGGCCTCGGTTTGTTTCTTGACGGCCAGGGCCGTACCTTACGATTCAGCCACGGCGGTGGGAATGAAGGCTTCCAGTGCATGCTCATCGCATACGCGCAGACGGGGCAGGGGGCGGCCATCATGACCAACTCGGATAGCGGCGGGATGCTGATATCTGAGATCATGTTTGCCATCGCCCATGAGTACGGTTGGCAGGACTACGGGCCCAAGGAGCGGAGTCAGGTCAAGGTGGAACCGGCCATTCTCCGCGGCTACGTGGGCCGCTACCAACTTGCTCCGAATTTCATCTTGACGGTTACCCAGGAAGGCGATCACCTCTTCGCGCAAGCCACCGGCCAGCCAAAAGCGGAGATATTCCCAGAGAGCGACCGCGATTATTTTCTGACGGTCGTCGATGCACAGATTACGTTCGCACCCGACAGCCAGGGCCGTGCAACCGAACTGATCCTGCACCAGGGCGGCCAGGATCATCATGCGAAGCGGGTGGAAGGCGAGACGCCGCTGCCGAGCGAGCACAAGGAAATCAAACTCGATCCGAAGCTGTTCGATGGCTATGTGGGGCAATATCAACTGGCGCCCAATTTCATACTCACCATCACTCGCGAAGGCGATGCGCTATTCGCTCAAGCTACCGGCCAGCCGAAAGTCGAGATTTTCCCGGAGAGCGAACGGGGGTTCTTCCTCAAAGTGGTCGATGCCCAAATCACGTTTGAAACCGACAGCACTGGCCGAGCAACCAGCCTCACCTTGCACCAGAACGGAGCGGACACGCCGGCAAAGCGGATTCAGTGAACCTCAGCAAGACTGCGAAGCGAAAGATCGGAACGACAAGCTCTCAAAAAAACGAGTCCTGCGGGAGCTGGCGTGCGCGCTGCCCGAGAATACAACCCTGCCTTTCCCCCCAAAATCCCGGTTGCTTCGCCGAGGCCCCTTCCACGGTTAGGCGACTATGCGTCCAAGCGGGTCCTCAGATTGTGTCCGAGTCGCCGACTACACGCCCGGAACTCTGGGATGGGTGAAAGAACGCGCCTCGGCCTTCTCATTGCGTTTGCAGCGATGCGTATCGCTCGATGAGATCAGCTACAGCCTCGGGCCGATCCTCGACCACGTAGTGCACGGCGCCCTGGATTAACCCGGTCTCGACATGAGCGCACCCGTTGGCGCGAAGACCCTCTGCCATCTTGGGAACCAACTGTGCAAACGGTGACCCATCTCCGGCAGCCAAGAGCAGCGTCACGTCATTGGGCCCGCGTTGCGCCGCATTGAATTGTGCATTAGCAGGAAACGCGCGGTACATTTCAAAGACCGCGTGAAGCTGTGCAGGGGTGGCGTAAGCCTTCACGAAATGGGCCACGTCGCCGGGCGTGAATTTGCCAAACTGGAAGAAGTAGCCGAAGTAGTCAGCCTGCCGTCCCGCGACAAGTTTCTCTGCGAGGCCCGGAACCTGCATAAATCGGACGTGCCACATGGCAGGATGCCCTTGAATCTCGTCCCAGCCCGCAATTCCAGGAAGCGGAACATCAAGGATCATCGCCCCACGCGTGGCTTCGGGATAGCGGCGAACGAACGCGTAGGCCACCATCCCGCCAATGTCGTGACCAACAATATAGACCCGGTCAAATTTCAGGGCCGCCGCGAGCTGATGAATGTCCTCCGCCATGTTAGCGGCGTCATAGCCGCCCGGCATGGCAGTCGAACCGCCTACGCCGCGCAAATCAACCGCAATCACGGTGAACTGTTTTGCCAAACGCGGCATGATGGCGTGATACTCGAACCAGTCTTGAGGGAACCCATGGATCAGGATGATGGCAGGTCCTTTACCTCCGCGAGCATAGTGAAGGGTGATCCCATTCACGCTCACGGATTCGGACGCGAATTCGTTGCCTAACCCCGTCGCCAGTGGACTCGGATGTCCTTGCACCTGCGCATGAGAAAAAAAGATAATCCACGCGAGGGAAACGGGCACGGGGAAGGAAATTAGACGACGAAGACGCCGGTTCATCCGCAGTTGTGTGATGGCGTTGGCCACTTGTATCGCAGTTTCTCTCACCAGGCAGTTCACTCGATTTCTCCTATCTCTGCACCTCAACACGGAGCGACATAGTGATCGTACCACAGTCTCCGCCCAAGCTGTTGACGCCATACTGCCGCGTCACTCATCCGGAAACGCGGTCACTGAAGACGAAACAACTTTCTGAGTTGTTGGATAACGCGCCACTATGAAGTTAGACAGACGCGGTCAAGTTGGCGGTAAACGGGCTTGCCCTCCCCGTTGAAGCGTCATCGCCACGTCGCAGGGCGCAAAGGCGACATACCGGCGGCACGACCCAGTGAACCTTCCGATTGTGTCCAAGCAGCCGACCATGCGGGAACTGCCGGGCGCGCTATCCGGCATAAGTCGTCATTCGACCAAGCGGATTGCTTTCGGGTCAAACCTCTTTCACGGCGATAACGCGGGTTCAAATCGCGGCGGGGACGCCATTCACATTCAATAACCTGCGAGCCAGCGGCAAAGGAAGTATCCGGCATTCGGATCATATTTCTGTATGCGGTAATGCTCGTAACGAGCGCGGTCGATGGCGGAGAGATAGACATCCGGCCAGTACGTGGCGCCCCGCAAATAGATAGGCTTGCCGTTGAGCAGGAAGCGGGTTTCGGTTGACGTGCGGCGGAGTTCAATCGTCCGTATGCCAAACGTCGTGCTTGAGGCGAGCTGGGCTTCACCCGCCGAGCGGACTTCGAGGTCTGCCCGGTACAGGGCAGGGCCGCCTCGAGAAAGGGTACCTGGAACATGTGAAAAAACTGGTTTCACCGATTTCAGCACTACGCATTTTCTATAAGTTACACGGTTGATAAGGGCCCAAATCCAATTTTTTCACATGTTCCTGACACGCTTTCTTTCCGGATGCGGCTCTCTCCAGTTCGCCCTTTTGCCGAAGGAGAAGCCCCAGTTCATAGTGCGATTCAGGGGCCTTGGGCGCTAGGTGCAGTGATTCCTTGAATTCATCGAGGGCCTTCTGCGCGGTTCAATACTAGCACAAATCTCCGCTGGAAGGGGCTGAGAGGAATCTTCCAGCCTACTGGAAAACAATCGCCAACTCCAATGCAATTTGGGTTGACAGAGTTCTTGCCTACGGTAAACTTTCCACATGATAACTCCACGAAACATCAAGATCGACGGCATCGTTCCGATCATCCCGACAATCTTTGACGAAAAGGAGCGGATTGACTGGAGCGCTTTTGAGGCGTTGCTGGATTTCGCTTGTGGGATCGATGTCTGCGCCATTTGCCTCCCAGCCTACGCAAGCGAATTTTACAAGCTCTCCGATGACGAACGCCGCGAGATCATCGCCAAGGCGGTCGAGCAATCCGGCCGTCGAGTGCCCGTGGTGGCGCAGGCGAATGCGGGCTCCACGCTTTACACGGTGGAACTGGCGCGATTCGCGCAAGAGGCGGGAGCGGCCGCGGTGTCCGTCGCCGCCCCCCGTATGTTTGCTATTTCGGAGGACGACCTGCTGCGGCATTTCGACAGGATCTTATCGGCCATCGATATTCCGCTGGTGCTGCAGGACTTCAATCCGGGCGGGCCAACGGTCAGCACGAGCTTTATCACCGAACTTCATCGCCAACACCCGCATTTTCGTTGGGTCAAATTGGAAGAACCCCTGATGGCCGCACGAATTGCGTCAATTCTGGATGCGACTTCCGGCAAAGTCGGAGTGATCGAAGGTTGGGGCGGCATGTATCTGCTGGAGTTGGTAGCCGCCGGGATTTGTGGCGTCATGCCCTCGCTCTCGCTGGCGGATTTGCTGGCGCGCATCTTCCGGCTGGCTGAGGGCGGACAACGGCAGCAAGCATACGAGGTGTTCACGGGCCTGCTGCCACAGATCGTCTTTAGCTTGCAGAATATGGAGCTCTATCATCACGCCGAGAAGCGGTTGCTCGCCGCGCGCGGCATCATTAACGAAACATTTATACGTGACCCGCGGCTTGAATTAAGCCCCCTCGATGCCGCGCATATCGATTTCCTGAATACAAACATACTAGCGTTGCTCGATCGCCTGAAAATGCCGCGTTTCCCTCGTACGGC
>Ga0326728_10008843_pt1 | contig 24649 bp, 22 predicted proteins | sample MB3enrmetagenome_FD_207602 | JGI IMG/M metagenome (GOLD analysis project Ga0326728, IMG submission 207602) | Lab enriched peat soil microbial communities from McLean, Ithaca, NY, United States - MB31MN | ecosystem: Environmental > Terrestrial > Soil > Wetlands > Peat | place: USA: New York... | reverse complement strand
AGGTCCAAAAGTTGGCGTTCAGTTGGCTCTGACATATTCCTCTATTCTAGCGCTCGCGCAAGTGAGTACCGCAGATTTAGCTCGGGGCAGCGTCTAAGAACGCCTTGATGTTTTGGGGTTGGGAGCTGGTAGTTTTGAGCCAAACCGGGAACTGAACGCAGGCTAAGGGACGCGTGTGGATGTCGAATCAATTCTGAGTTGTTGGCGGCGAGTGGGCACCCCCTTGCTCGCCTCAAAGTCCCTATTGAAGGTTTGACGAAAGGTCTTCCCGATTCGTTTGTTCGGTGGATTACGCAGATACGCTAAAGCGGCTTTCAGCACCACTGGATCATCCCCGAACTGGCCAAGCGCACGATTGCAGGGAAAGCACAGCAGACCCCGAAGCTCGTGCGTGGTGTGATCATGGTCAAAATGAAATCCGCGTCCCCCGGCCGCAAGTACCCTACCAGGCGGGTTCCCGCAAATGGCGCAAACGCCATTCTGCTCGTTAAGAAACTCAACGTAGTCATCGAGTGTCATCCCGCCGTGACGAAACTTGATGCGCCCCTTGAAGTCTCCGATCCTGCTGCGATAGTCATCGGGTTTGCTTGGGTCGAGGCGGAGGTACGCCTCCAGTATTGGCGAGACTCTTACGAGCTCCTTGCGTTTGGCCATAGCATGACCTCGATTGCCCTCCACGGCGGCGGACGATCATGGTCACTATAGCACGCCGAGTCCCACCAGGCTCCGCACCTCCTCGGGCGTCACATACCGCCCGAATTCCTGACCTTAGCCTGTCGTGTGACTGTTGGATCGTCACCGGGTGGCTTCACCGAGCAGGCGCCGGAGTTCGGTGAGCAACGCCGGAATATCCTTCTCGACGATGTCCCAGACGATCTCCGGGTCGGTCTCTTCGTAAACGTGAATGAGAATGTCCCTTGCGCCAGCCATCTTCCGCCATGGAATCTCGGGATGCGCGGATCGGAACTCCGGGTCCATTCGCTTTGCCGCCTCGCCGAGTATCTCCAAATTGCGACAGACCGCGTCCAGCACCATGGGATCGGACACAGACGCCTGTTTGCCACTTGTCGTGTATTCGAGGATATGCTCGCAGCAATCGCGCATGTGCATCAGGTATACGAGCGCGTGCTGTTGCGGCATGGCTTAGAGCGGTGTGGCTTCGGCCAGGACTCGATCCCGAATGTAGCGGTGCAGGGTTCGCGCCGTGACCAGGTCCACCCTCGGTCCGAGGAGGTCCTTCAGGTCCATAAGAAGCCCGCCGAGGTCGAAGAGATTGCGGCCCTCGTCCAGGTCCACCAGTAAGTCGATGTCGCTATCCTCGCGGCTTTCACCTCGTGCTACGGAGCCGAACACACGGATATTCCGGCCACCGTACTGTTCGGCCACCTTGAGGATCTCGGGCTTCCGGAGCCGTAGGGTCTCCAGCGTCACCATGTCTCTATTGTGCGTCAATCTCCGCCCGCATATCCAGCCCCGTCACGCGAGCCGGGCTTGCCTGTCGGCTACAAAGGCGCGATCATTGCGAGGGGACTGCCGGCAACATCATGATGGCCCTTCTGCTACTCGGAGCGTTGCTCGCCGAGCCATATCCCTGGCTGGGCACGTCCGCGCGCGACAGCATCGAGGCGCGCGTGGCGACGCCGGCCGGTTTCCGGCGCGTGGCCGAACCGGCGGGCAGCTTCGGCGCGTGGCTGCGCGGGCTGCCGCTGAAGCCGGGGAATCCGCCGGTGCGGCTGTTCGACGGCCGACTGAAGGCGGATCAGAGCGCGCACTACCTGGTGCTCGAAGTGGATGTAGGCACGCGCGACCTGCAGCAGTGCGCGGATGCGGTGATCCGCCTGCGCGCCGAGTATCTGCGGGCTGTGAGCGCCCAGGACCGCATCTCGTTCCGGTTCACGAACGGCACGCCCGCGCGCTGGAGCGCCTGGCGCGACGGGATGCGGCCGCTGGTGCGCGGCAACCAGGTCGCCTGGGAGAAGCGCGCCGCGCCCGACGCGAGCTACGCCAACTTCCGCCGCTACCTGGACGTGGTGTTCGAGTACGCCGGCACCGCGTCGCTGGCCCGCGAACTGGAGCGCGTGCCGGATCCCCGGCGCATCCAGGCCGGCGATGTCTTCATACAGCCCGGCTATCCGGGTCATGCCGTGCTGGTGGTCGAGGTGGCCGAGGACGCCGCTGGGCGCCGCGCCGTGCTGCTAGCCCAGAGCTACCTGCCCGCGCAGGACATCGAACTGCTGCGCAACCCGGCCACGCCCGCTTCCCCCTGGTACATCATCGAAGGCGACGGCCCTCTCGCCACCCCCGAGTGGCGGTTCCCGCCAGGGTCGCTGCGGCGGTTCAGCGCTGAGTGATGTTACTCGACGTAGACCCGCTTGAGGCGGGCGCGAATGCCGCACAGGATGTCGTAGGAGATGGTGCCGGCGGTGCGGGCCATTTCCTGGGCGTTGATGGAGACGCCGCCCTCGGCGCCGAGCAGGGTGACGGCGTCGCCGGCACGGAGGCTGGGGGCATCGGTCGCGTCGATGGTGGTCAGGTCCATCGAGACGGCGCCGAGGATGGGCGCGAGACGCCCGGCGGCGATGACGTGGCCGCGATTGGAGAGGCGGTGCGGGAGGCCGTCGGCGTAACCGATGGCCAGGACCGCGATGCGCATCGGGCGCGGTGCGCGGAACATGCCGCCGTAGCCGATGAGCGCGCCTTCGGGGACGTCTTTCACGGCGATGACGCGGGCTTTCCAGGTGAGCGCGGGCCGGACCTCCAGCGCCCTGGGCGGGGCCTCGCCGCGGGCCGGCGACACGTAGCCGTAGAGCGCGTGGCCGGGACGCACCATGTTGTGCCAGGCCTCGCGCCGCCCGTAGGCGATGGGGTTGCTGCTGGAGGCGTGCAGGTAGCGCGGGTACACGCCGGCCGCTCGCAAGTGCGCCGAGAGCTGGTCGAAGGCGCGCACCTGGCGGTCGGTACGCGCGGTGCTGTAATCGGCCGACGAGGCGAAGTGCGTCATGAGGCCTTCGAGCTCCAGGTTGGCGGCGTCGCGGATCGCCGCGGCGATTTCAGAGGCCGGGTTGCGCGCGCCCAGGCGCCCCATGCCGGTGTCGATCTTGAGGTGATAACGGAGGCGCGCAGCGCCGCCCGCCAGCGATCGATCGAGATCGCGCAGGTCCTCGAGCGTGTGCACCACCGGGGTGAGCTGGTGCTCGACGAGCGCGTCGTGGGCCGGGGCGGGGCGGTCCGCCATCACCAGGATGCGCGCGCCGATGCCAGCCTGGCGCAAGGCCACGCCCTCCTCCACGAAGCTCACGGCGAGCCAGCGCGCGCCCTCGGCGACGAGAGTGCGCGAGACCTCGACGGCGCCGTGGCCGTAGGCGTTGGCCTTCACCACGGCGACAATCTCGACCTCGGGCCCGACGACGGAGCGCACTTGGCGGAAGTTCGCGGCGATCTGCGCGCGCGAGACCTCGGCCCAGGATCGGAAGGGCAATGTATCCATGTTCTACTTTCCCACCAGGCGTTGCAGGAGCCGCTCGTAGGCGTCCGTGACCGCGTCCCAGGTGTAGCGCTCGCGGACGCGGTCCACGGCCCTCGCTCTCCATTGTTCCCGTTCCGCCGCGCTCATGTCCAGCGCGAGCCGGAGCTGGCGCGTCAAATCGCCGGGCTCGAAGGGGATTCCGGCGCCGCCGGCGACCTCGGCGTTCTCGGGCGTGTTGAGATAAAGCACCAGTGCGCCGCGGCCCATGGCCTCGATGAGGGCCGGATGCGTTCCGCCGACCTCGGTCGCGTGGATGTAGGCGAAGCAGTGCGAAGTCAGCTCGTGGTAGCCCTGCCCGTAGATCGCGCCGGGCAGCAGGATGCGCGGATCGCGCGTATCGCGGACCTGCTCGATATAGGCGCGCGCATAGGGAGCGTCGCCGACGAGGGCGAGGGGCAAATCGGTGGCCAGCTCCTCGAAGGCCTGGCGCACCAGCAGCGCGTTGTTCTCCGGCTCCATGCGGCTCACGTAAAGGAAATACTTCCCCGGCGCGAGGCCCAGGCGCGCCAGGATTTCGGTGGTAGCCACTTTGCCCGTCGGCGCGCCGTAGGGAATGAACTCGGTGCGCTTGCCGTAGCGCATCTGGTAATACTCCGCGATGCTGCGGGCGTCGCTGACCACGGCATTGGGAAACCGCGTGGAGAGGCGCTCCGACATGCGATACCAGGCCCGGCCGAGCAGGTTCCACTTCCTGCGATTGCGCTCCAGGCCATCCACGTTGAGCGCGACCGGCATTCCGAACAGGCGCGGCAGGAAGGTGAACAGCGCGTTGGCGGCGTTGCAGTAGAGAGCCGCGTCGCGGCGGTGCAGGAGCAGATCGAGGGTCGAGAGCAGCGTGTGCACGACGGTGTCCAGGTACTTGTGCCGCAGGGTGGGCAGGTAGCGCAGGCGAACGCCGCGGTAGAGAGGCTCGGCGGAGCGCTCGCGGCAGTAGACGGTCACCTGGTGGCCGCGCGCGGCCAGATGCGCGCCCAGTTCCTCGGCAAAGGTCTCAAAGCCGCCGTAGCGCGCGGGGATGCCCCGCGTGCCCAGAATGGCGAGCTCAATACTCGAACTGTTCGGCTTGGGAACCACCGGCCGTCTTATGCCGCGGGGCTACCGGGGCGGCCGCGATGGGCAGCGGCTTGCTTACGGGAGTGTACTGGAACCAGGTGGCCATGTAGGCGTCGTTCACGCGGCGCCGTTGCATGATCTCGCGCCGCTTCTCGCGGACCCGCTTCCAGTTCGTCGCCAGGTACCAGAAGGCTCTGAGCGAGCTCTGCTCGCGCAGCAGGCAGCAGCCGATCACCACCAGGTCGCGCGAGGTGATGGAGACCCAGTTGCGCCGGTACAGATCGCCCGTCATGTTCTTAATGCGCATGAGAAAGCGGTTCTTCACCGAGTGCATGTTGATGACGCCCGGCAGAGCCCGGCGGTTGCCCGGCAACACGCTGCGCACGTGGTAGCCGCGGGCATGCGGAGTGTACAGGCAGCGCCAGCCCATCAACTGCGCCCGCCAGGCTACGTCGGCATCTTCGCGGTAAACGAAGAAGTCCGGGTCGAAGAACTCGCCGCCCAGCGAGACATCCTCGATCATCTCGCGGCGGTAGAGCGCCGCGGCGGCGGTGGCGCCGAAGACGTATTCGAAGTTCAGGAAGTGCCCGTTGTCCACTTCCTGGCTGCCGCGGTCCAAGTGGCGCAGCATCGGGGTAAAGTAGATGCCGGTGGAATCCACCAGCGGTTCCTGCGGGAGGGCGAAGCTGGCGGTCATGGTGAGCAGCTTGCCGCAGACCGTCCCCACGCGCGGGTCGAGCTGCCCTGCGTCCAACAGGGCCTCGATGAAGTTGGGGGTCAGCAGCATGTCCGGGTTCAAGGTGAGAACCCACTCTCCGCGCGAGAGCTTGATGGCCTGGTTCTGCGCGGCCGCGAAGCCCACATTCGTGCCGTTGAGGATCACCCGGCAGGAATCCTCGAACTGCTCCAGCACGGCCTGGGTCCCATCGGTGGAGGCATTGTCGATGACGATGACTTCCTTGCGCGGATAGCGCTGGGCGAGGACCGATTCCAGGCACTTCTTGATGAAGCGGCCGCTGTTGAAGGTGACTACCGCGATGGTTACGAACTCAGTGTGGGCCATGGAATATGAACTTGTACAAAACCAGCGACTCGATTCCGTCTTCTCCTAGCTTTCCACCACAGCGAACGATCGAACGCGGTCTCCGCCTTGACCCGTAACCAGAAACCAACAGGCCAGACGAATTACCCTAACATAAACCGAGACAGATGTCAGGTCCCTCGACCGGCGAATCCCCCAAACGGTCCGGAGGATGGAACCCGCCGCCGCCGTGCACACCACCGCGCATGCCGGGCGGCGACACTGCTCGACCGCATACCTTAGAAGCGTACCATACCAGCCACGCCTTCGGACAGCCAAATGCAACCAAGTGGCGGCTTGGCGGCTATGGCGAATCGCAACAGGCGACGGTAGGGAGTGGCGTGTTCTCATGTGAGGGAAAAGTACAGGCGCCAGTAGCGGTCGAAGCCTGTACGGCGTTGCAAGTCGTAGATCTCCGCTTCGCTCTGCTCCAGAATCCGCGAGAGGCCGTTTGGCCATCCGCCGGAGCGTCGCACCTCGCCGCGCACGCGCCGGCCCGCCCGCAGTCCTTCGAATTTGCCGCGCAGGCAGGCCAGGCCACCGCCGTGGCGCCCGGCCACCAGACCCCAGAGCGACTGCCCGGCTAGAATGGCCCATCCATAGCGCCACAAATAGCGCGCCGGATAATGCTTGGCCACCAGCAGCACCTGGTTGCGCGCGATGAGGCGCACAGTTTCCTTGTTCCAACGGCCCAGCGTGGCGCTGCCGGCATGGCAGGCTACCGCCTCCGGTACGTAGGCGCCGGCATAGCCGCGCAGGGCGCAGCGCAGCCCGAAATCCACGTCTTCGAGGTAGGAGCCGAAGCGCTCGTCCAGCAGGCCTACCTCGCGGAACAGCTCGGCGTGGAACAGCGCGGCCGTGAAAGGCGCCATGCGGATGCGCCGCAAGCGCGACCATTCGGGGCCGTCCCGGCGTCCCTGGCCCGCGCGCCAGGCGCAGGCCCCGCGGGAGATGGTATCGAAGGCGCCGTCGAGCAGCTCCGGCCGCGCGGCGTTCAGAAGCTTGCCGGTAGCGAAGAAGGTGCCGGGGTCTTGGAGGGCCCGGCTCAGGTGCTCGAGCCAGTCGGGCCGCGGATCGACGTCGTTATTCAGAATGGCCACACACTCGGTGCGCGCTTCCTGGATTCCGCGGTTTACCGCGGCGGCGAATCCGACGTTGCGATCGAGCGAGATCACGCGCGCGCCTTTGCTTTGGGCCAATTCCACCGAACCATCCCGGCTACCGTTGTCGACGACGAGAATCTCCTCCACCGGACAGGTCTGGCCGCGAAGCCGGTCGAGCAAAGGCTCGAGCAGATCGCGACGATTCCAGTGGGGAACGATTACCGTAATTCCGGGCACGACTCCAGCGGGACCTTGAGTCATGGGAGGAATTACAAGCCGCAGGCGGGTAGCAATGTCATACTATCACCATTTTGGCCGCCTGGCAAATCGTTTTCTCACCAGGAAGCAGAGGTTGTACAGGCCGTCGCGCCAGGGGTTCAGCTTCACCTCTCCCAACCGCGACGAGTACTGAATGGAGATTTCGCGGAAGCGGATGCGGCGGTTCTTGAGCGCTTCGATTTTGATCTCCTCGGAGAACGCCATGCCGTTGGATTCCAGGTTCATCTCGGCGAGAATGGCGCGGCGGAAGACCCACATGCCGGATTGCGAGTCGCGCACCCAGCGGAAGTAGAGCATGGACATGGCCAGGGAGAGCACCAGGTTGCCGAATTTGTGTTTGAAGCTCATGGCCCGGCGGTCGCTGACGGGGAAGCGGGAGGCGTTGAGGAAATCGACGTCCAGATGGAGGAAGGCCTCGAGCAGGTAGGAGAGGGCGTCGACGGGATAGCTGTGATCGCCGTCCAGAGTGACGATGAGGTCGCCGGTGGCGCCGGCGAAGCCGCGCCGGTAGCTGCGCCCGTAGCCGCGCACATCCTCGCGGATGACCTGAGCGCCAAGGCTTCGGGCGATATCGGAGGTGCGGTCGGTGGAGCCGTTGTCGACCACGATGACTTCGTCGACAAACTCGGGCATGCTCTTGAGCACCTGCTCGAGGCCCTGCTCCTCGTTAAGGCAGGGGATTACGATCGTGATGCGTTGTCCTTTGTACATGCTGCGAGCTACGGGCGCACCTCATCCATAGTAATCGAGAGACGCCCCCTTGTGGATGGGCTTTCTGGCGGGGGCTGGGGCGACGTGGGAGAATCGTGGTTTGGCGGACCGCGACAGGAGCATTCGCGACAAGGATCTGGAGTACCACGAGAAGTTGTACTCGGGTTTCGCGCAGTCGCATTTTGCCCGGCCGGCGGTTCGGGCGCTCCGGAAGCACATGGTGGAGCGGATTCTGGGTCTGACCGGGGCGGGCAGCGCCTCGCGGGTGCTGAGCCTGGGGTGCGGGATCGGCGACACCGAGCTGCTGCTGGCGCCGCGGGTTGGCGAAGTGGTGGGGGTGGACCTCTCGCCGGCGGCCGTGCGGCAGGCGCGCGCGGACGCGGAGCGGCTGGGGGTGTCGAACGCGCGTTTCGTCGAGGGTGCGGGAGCGGCGGGGCAGGGCCGCTTCGATGTGGCGATCGCCATCTTCTTCCTGCATCATTTGCCCGACCAGGCACTGTCCGAGTTGCCGTGCCAGCTCGTGGAAATGCTGGAGCCCGGAGGAGTGTTCTACTCGCTGGATCCGAGCCGGCGGCGCCTCTCGGGCGCTGTGGGGCGGCTGCTCATCCCCGGTCTGATGAAGAAGTATGAAACCGAAGGCGAACGGGAACTGGATCCGGAAGCGACCGCGGAGCTCTTTCGCGGCAAGGGGTTTGAGGTCCGCTGCGACATGTACGATTTCGGATCGTCGCCACTGGCCGGGCTGCTCCCTGGATGGCGGCTGGGCTATCGCATGGCGCGCTGGGCGGATGACCTGCTGCTGCGCGTGCCGCCCCTGAAGAGGATCGGCAGCAATTTCGAGATTGTGGCGCGGAAGGCGTGAATTCGCGCGGATCTGCAGTGGGCGAGGAGGCCCGCCCTACTGGGGGCCGGCCAGGGCGCGCTGCTGGGCGGGGGTGTAGCGGCAACCGGGTCCCGCACCGGCGCGCAGGTTGAGGCGGGCTTCGAAGAGGCAGGGGTCGAGGGCCAGGGCGCGCTCGAAATCGCGGCGGGCCGAGTCGGTTTGGCCCAGAGCCGCGAGCGCGGCGCCGCGATTGTTGAGGGCGCGGGGATCGCGCGGCGCCAGCGCCAGGGCGCGGCCGAATTCGGCGAGCGCTTCGGCGGGCCTTCCAGAGGCGAGCTCGATTCTTCCGATCTCGGAGGGCACTTGCGGATCGTCGGGCGCCAGGGCGCGGGCCTCGCGGAGCAGCTCGAGGGCGCGGTCCGGCGCGACCACGCGGGCGAGCTGGATCTTGGGGCGAACCTTGCCGGGCGAACGCTCACAGGCTTCCTCCCAGAGCGACTGCTCGGTGCGCCAGACTTCCATGCGGCCCACACTGAGGGCAATCAGGAGCACGGCGAGGGCGGCGATCCAGCGGGTGCGTAGCGGGGCCAGCAGCAGGCCGGCTCCGGTGGATAGCGCCAGCATGGGGAGGTACATGCGGCGGTCTGCCGCGAGGTCGGGCACGGGGAACACGGAGGAAGAGGGAATGAGCAGCAGGAGCGTGGCGAGGAAGGGGACCCACTTACGCTGCCACGCGAAGCCGATGGCGGCCGCCAGCAACGCCCAGGCGAGCCAGGACATCCAGCCGGGTTGGAGTTCGGCGTCCACAGTGAATCCCCAGGGGATGACGCACAGGCGCAGGTAGCGCAGGATCGCCTCGCCTTGCATGAGAAGGTAGCTCGCAGGGGAAATCCCGGCGCCCGCGCCGGCCGGGGTTCCGAGCGTTTTGGCCACCCAGACGACGCGCAATCCAGCCGCCAGAGAGAGCGCCAGCATCGCGAGGATGGGCCAAGTCCGGCGGGTGGGTTTGGCGGGGGTTAGCATCCAGAGGACGAGGGGAAAAGCGGCGGCCTCTTCCTTTCCCGCTAGCGCCAGTGCGAAGCAGAGTACCGCGAGCCACGGCCGGCCGTCCAGCCAGGCGAGGGCGGAGAGCAGACAGAAGACCGCGGCCAGGAGGATGGGGCGGGCGAAAACGTAGGCCACAGGCTCGCTCTGGATGGGGTGGACCGCAAACAGCAGCGCTCCGATGAAGGCGGCGCGGGGCGGGAGGAGGCGGCGCAACAGCTCCCACAGCAGCAGGACGACGGCGAGGTGGAGGGCCAGGTTGACGACGTGGAATCCCAGCGGATCGCTGCCGCCGAGCTGGCAATTGAGCCAGAAGGTGAAGTAGGCGAGCGGGCGGGTAGAGAGCGGCCCCCACACTTCCCACCAGCCGGAGGGCGCGGTCAGGGCGGGGTTGGAGAAGATGGCGTAGTCGTCGAAATGGAAGGAACCCCACGCGGCGCCGCCAAACGCCGCCAAGGTTCCGGCAATGAGCAACAGCCGCTCGCGCAAATCCTATTATGATGGTACTTGCCATGAAAATCGCCAGCGTTTTACTCTGCGGTCTCTTTGCCTTCGCGACGGGCGCCAGCGCGCAACTCGCCAACGTCCACTCGGTGTACCTTCTTCCGATGCCGGGCGGACTGGACCAGCATCTCGCCAACCGGCTCGCCAATGCCGGATTGTTCCAGGTGGTGACGGACCCGAAGAAGGCCGACGCGGTCTTCACGGACCGCGTGGGAACGGAGCTGGAAGCCAAGCTTGCGGAGCTTTACCCGGAGCCGCCAGCGCCCAAGCCTCCGGCAGCGGCCGCCAAAACGGGCGAGGGAGAGAACCCAGCGGAAGCGAGGGAGGAGCCGGGGGCGCAGATGAAACAGTCGCCACTACCGGTCTCGACCTTTGGGAAGGGCAAGGGAACCATCTTCCTGGTGGACCGCCGGAGCCGAGCCGTGCTGTGGTCGACGTACATTCAGCCGAAGAACACGATGGCTAAGGAGATGGACCGCACGGCAGGGGAAATCGTGAGCCGGCTGAAGCGCGTTATGAAGGGTAAGTAGGGCCGCGCTTCTCGCGCAGGGCGTCGCGGTAGCTATCGAGCAGTTTGCGGGTGCAGGCGGCGGCGTCCCAATTGGCTTCCACCTCGCGGCGGGCGCGCTGGGCCATTTGCGCGGCCAGCTCGGGGCTGTCGAAGAGGGTCAGGATTTTCTCGGCAAACTCGGCGGGATCGTCCGCCAGGGCGCAAAGGTCTCCATCCCGCCGGGCCAATCCCTCCGCGCCCACACGCGTGGAAACGACCGGAATGCCGGCCGCGAAAGCCTCGAGCAGCTTCACCCGAACGCCCGAACCGCTCAGGATGGGGCATACGAAGACGGCATAGCGGGAAAGCGGCTCGCGGGTGTCTTCGACGAAGCCCCGGAGGTCGATGGCCTGCGAGGGAGGAAGGCCGTGCCGCGGAGGCGCCTCCGCTCCCACCACCACGAGCCGGGCCTCGGGACGCCGCTCGAGAACGCGCGGCAACACGTGGCGGAGAAACCAGGTGAGCGCGGCCTGATTCGGCAGGTGGCGAAAGCTTCCCAGGAAGAGCATGGTGGCCGGCTCGCGGCCGGTGGGCTGGAAGCGATAGCTCGCGGTATCGACGACGGCGCGCAGACCCTCCTGAACGCGGCCCGCCAAACGGGGCATGAACGAGAGCAGGTATTCTTTGTTCTCGCGGGTGCAGGCCTGGATGCGGTCGATGGCGGGCAGCGTGCGCAGCTCGTAATGGAGGGCGCGCAGGTACTCGACGGCCGCGGCGATCTTGCCGGAGAGGCCGCGCGGTTCCGAGAAGCCGCGGGCTATGGACTGGAAGTAGATGTCGTGCTCGAAGAGGGCGCACACCAGGCGCTGGTAGCGGCCCGCGTACTGGGCGAGCGAGGTGTAGTCGAGCTGGATCACGTCGATGGCTTGGGTGTTGATCTGACGATGCATCAGCCACTCGAGGTCGTCGTTCGAGAATTCGCGGACGGCGTGCGGGATGATCGAGCCGAAGGATTTGGAGCGGCCTTCCAGGCGGACCAGGAACTCGGCGGAGGCGCAGAGGGCGGCCAGTTCGCGATGGGCGTCTAGCTCGCGGGGGTAATCGAGCAGGCACAGCAGGTGGACCTCGGCGATTTGCGCCAGCTCGCGGAGCGTGTGGTACATGAAGACGCCGCCGCCGTGGATGGGCGGGCAGACGGGGTAGGGCGAAACGAAGAGCACGCGGAGCTTCTCATCGGCGGGCGACGCGGCGGGCCGGCTGAGCACGAAACGGTCGCGATAGTAGCCGCCCAGCGGGCGGAGGAAAGCCTCGGTATCGTCGACCACGGCGAGACTGAGTGAGCTCCAGCGCGAAGCGAGCGCCCGGGGAAGCTGCCGGAAGGCGCGCCAGATGCCGTGGGCGTTGGCCCGTTCCCTGGAATCCCCGAACAGGGAGCTGACTAGAGCGTCGCCCTGAGTGAAGGCGAAATGCGAGCCCAGCCGGCGCCACTCGTGAATGTTCTTCCAACAGAAAAGGATGAAGTTCTTCGAGTAGGCAGCCTGGATCTGGTCCTCGCGGAAGTGCTTTCCTATGGTTCCGCGGTGCTCGTGATAGACGATGCTGTGCGGCTGATAGAGTACCCGCCAGCCGCGCTTCCAGGCCAGGTAGCCGACGTCGGTATCTTCGAGGTAGAAGGGGGCCAGGAGGGAATCGAAGCCGCCAAGTTCGAGGAACTTGCGGCGGTCGAAGGCGCAGGAGCCGCCGCCGCCATAGGCGCACGGGAAGAGGTTGGTGACGGCGTCGTCGAGGCGATGGCGAACCCGGAGGCCGCCATCGCGCCACCAGAATTGGGTCAGGCCGGTTTCCTCGCGCTTGCGCGCGGGGTCGCTGAAGAAGATCTGGCAGCCGACGGCGAAGACGCGGTCGTCGTCGAAGCCGTCGAGCAAGGGCTGGAGGAAGCCGGGATCGACGCGCATGTCGCTGTTCAGCAGGACCACGATGTCGTTGCGGGCGGCGCGGAAGCCGGCATTCGAGCCGCCGCCGAAGCCGAGATTGCGCGGCAGGGCCAGCAGGCGGACCTGCGGGAAGCGCTCGCGGAGGAACTCGGCGCTACCGTCCGTGGAGCCGTTGTCGACGACGACGACCTCGTTTTCGGGATTGCCGTCCAGGGCGGCCAGGACCGAGGGGAGGTACTTTTCGAGCAGCTCGCGGCCGTTCCAATTGGGGATGACGACGCTGGCCGGGGCGCGGCGGGGAGCGGTGTCGGGAGGGCGGCGCCGACGGCCGAAGAGGAGCCAAAGGAAGTCGGCGAGGGCCATGGCCAGGGCCGCCGCCAGGAGCAGGAGCGGCGAGAGCAGGAGCAGGGGAAGACTGCGCAGGAATCGCTTCAGCTTCGGCATTTCAACTGTTGGGCAGCTCCGGACCGAGGCCGACCTTGCGGCCCAGTTTGAGCCAGCGCGAGGCCTGGACCATCTCCAGAAGCGCGGTGAGATGCTGTACCTCAATGTTCAGACGCATGGCCCACTCGGTGCGCTCGATTACCGTGGCCTCGGCCTTGTCGAGGGACTGGACGCAGTCCAGCAGTTCGCGGCCCTTGGCTTCGAGCTGGGCGTCGAGTCGGGCTGCCCACTCCGATTTCTCGCGATTCACGGTGGCCAGCTCGGCGACCTGGGCTTCGTAGGCGGCGATGGAGGCCATGTAGCCGGATATCGTTTCGGCGAGCTCCCGCTGGAGTTGGACGATGCGGTCTTGCGCGGAGGCCAGCTTCTGGTCGAGCTCCGCGGCCCAGAGGTTGCTGCGGTCGAGTTCGGCGGTCTGGGTGCGGAACATTTCGACGAGCCCCTGCTTCTCGGCGCGCAGGTCCTCTAGCCAGCGGTCCTTGGTGGACAGTTCGGCTTCCAGGCGCGCGATGTGCAACTCCCGCTCGCGCAATACGTTGCCGGCACCGGGGAGATAGAGGAAGGGGGGCGGATCGGGCTGCGGCTGGAGCGAACAGACGGCGACGAAGAAGTGCGCCTCATGCGGGTCGGCCTGGCGATCGGCGGCGCGGACCTGCGGGGCCAGCGGCGGATTGCCGGTGAGGGGCTGGAAGACGATGCCATCCACGTGGTTCTGCAGGAAGAGGGTGACGCAGGGGAACAGATCGCGGAGGCGGGCGGAGAACTCGTCGAAATCGAATTCGTGGACGTGATAGGGGTTGGGACCCGTGAGGCCACGGGATTCGGCGTAATACTCCTGGTTGGGAGTGGAGACGATGAACTGTCCGCCGGGGGCCAGCACGCGCTGGGCTTCGGCGAGGAAACGCTCCCATTCCATCAGGTGCTCGATCACTTCAAAGGCGACCACCAGATCCTGGGAGGCGTCGGGGAGCGGGAGGGCGGCGCAGGAGGCGGCGAGGAACCGGAGATTGCGCGTGGAATAGTGGTCGCGAGCGTAATGGACGGCATCGAGGGACGCGTCCACACCTAGCACGCTGCGCGCGGCGGGATACATTTCGGCCGAGCCGTAGCCCGTGCCGCATCCGGCATCCAAAACGCGGCGGCCGGAGGCGAAACGGGCGGCAAAAGCGTAGCGGGCCAGGTGCTCGTTCCAGAGGTCGATGCCGGCCTGCCCGGGTATAACGCGCTCGCCAGTAAACTCAAGCAACGGTGGCCTCCGGGGACGCGGTGCCGAGGCGGGCGTTGAGTTCCACCTTGCAGGGGAGGTGGAGGTAGCCGTAGATCTGGCCGTCGCTGTGTCCCATTTGCATGGTGAGGGCGTTGTCGATCCAGTCGCACATGCGGTAACTGTGGAGGGTGCCGTCGGCGATGGCGGGCGAAAAGGAGAAGAAGGACGGATAGAGCTGGGGCAGGTCGATGTGGAAATCCACGGTGCAGACGTCTCCGGGAGCCATGGGGGGAAGGTCGGAGCCCTCGCGGGAGGTGTTGGTGCCGCAGAAATCGATGCCAAGATGATTACGCAGCATGAAGCCGACGATGGGGAGGGCAATCTGCTCGTTGGCGCGCACGCTGATACGAACCACGATGCGGGAGAGCGGCTGCAGCAGCGGGAGGGAGCGGCCATTGGGGTCCAGGACGGCGATGCCGATGACCTGGGCGCGGCCGTCACCGTGGCGGTGGTCGATGTTGGGGATGTGGTCGACGATCTCGGGCGCCGTGGCGCCGACGGTTCGCTTCGGGGCGGGGCGCTGAAGGTGCGTCAGATAGGCCGAGTCCTTCTCGGTCATGGCGGCAAGGTACTTGGCGACCACGCGGTCGGTTTCGCCGAGTTCCTTGATGCGGCCCCGATCCAGCCATAGGGCGCGGTCGCCGATGGCCTTGACGTCGCCGATGGCGTGGGAAACGAAGAGAATGGTGATGCCCTGGGAGCGGAGTTCGTGGACCTTGCGCATGCAGCGCTGGCGGAAGTAGATGTCCCCGACCGAGAGGGCCTCGTCGACCAGGAGAATCTCGGGATCCACGTGGATGGCGACCGCGAACGCCAGGCGGACCACCATCCCGCTCGAATAGGTCTTCACCGGCCGGTTGATAAAATCGCCGATCTCGGCGAACTGCTCTATTGCCTGGTACTTAGCGTCCATCTCGCGGGAGGAGAAGCCGAGGATGGCCCCGTTCAGATAGACGTTGTCGCGACCGGTGAACTCGGGATTAAAGCCGGCGCCTAGTTCGAGCAGAGCCGAGACGCGGCCGTGGACCAGAACCGAGCCTTGGGTGGGCTGGAGGATGCCGGCCACAAGCTGGAGCAGCGTGCTCTTGCCCGACCCGTTCTCTCCGATGATGCAGAAGGTCTCGCCCTTGCGGATGGTGAGATCCAAGTCGCGCAAGGCCCAGAAGTCGCGATGGAAGGGATGTTGATTGAAGGTGAGGAGTTCCTTTAAGCGGTCGCCAGGTGCATCGTAGATGGCGTAGCTTTTGGAAACTCCTTGAAATTCAACGGCATTCACTGAGCGCTCGCATGGGGAGGAATAAGAGAAAGGGCGACCGCCGGCTCCCCGCTGGCGCGATTGCCGGAGTCCGGCTTGTGCCTCTGCACAGGCCGATTCCGCTCGCGACCCTGGCTGTACAGTGACCGAATTCGCGGTGCAATGTACCGCGGCGCGCCGACGCGTTTGGGCACCGGCAGGCGTCTAAAGTCTACAGCCAGTCAGCGGAGGAAGCAGGTAGCCGCCCGACATGTGGACGTTCTATATAGACTTCCTCCTGTAAGCTACGGCCTCCTCAAACTACGAGCAGAGGCCGTGAATCGATGCCCCATACCTTCTGGAGCCCGGAAACCCAGGCTCGACTGCCACCCAAGGCTTCCACAACCACTATGCACCTGGAACGGATTTCTGTCAATACGCATTCCTTAACTAAAGTTAATCACTTAGGAAAGGGAGGGTTTGACAAGTTCTCGGGGAACCGAATAGGCTGGTAGAGAAGCCAGTTGCGCCGGTGTAGCTCAGGTGGTTAGAGCGTGGGTCTCATAATCCCAAGGTCGCTGGTTCGAGTCCAGCCGCCGGCACCAGTCCTCGCTCCATTTCTCCTACAGATTGCGTGATGCGCCGAACGGCGGGTCAAGCCTGGTGCTCGCCCACGATCACGGAATAGATGCGGTCCAGATCCTCGGCCGAGTAGAACTCAATTTCGATGCGCCCGCGCTTGTCGGGCTTTCCCATGAGGCGGACGCGCGTACCCAGGACTCGCTCGAGCTCGGCAATGGCAGCCTTGACGTTAGGGTCGGCGACCTCATCCGGGGACTTGGCTTCTCGGGTAGCCGTCATGCGCTGAACGAGGCGCTCGACCTGGCGAACGGAGAGACCCTGGGAAGTGGTCTTTTCGGCGACCTGGCGCTGAAGGTCCTCGGTGGGGAGACCGAGGATCGCGCGCGCATGGCCCATGGAGAGGCGGTGCTCTCCAAGGAGATTCTGGACGTCGGCGGGGAGCTTGAGGAGGCGGAGGGTGTTGGTGATGGTGCTGCGGTCCTTGCCGGTGCGGCGGGCGATGTCATCGTGGCTGAGGTTGAGCTCACGCGAGAGCCGGTCGAAGGCGTGGGCGACCTCGATGGGGTTGAGATCCTCGCGCTGTATGTTCTCGACCAGCGTGATTTCGAGCAGGTGCTCATCGGAGACGTGCTGGACTACGGCCGGGACGTGGGCCAGGCCGGCGAGTTTTGCGGCGCGCCAGCGGCGTTCCCCAGCGACGAGCTGATAGCGGTCGCCGAAGGGCCGGACGACGAGGGGCTGGATGATGCCATTGGCCAGGATGGAATCGGCGAGTTCCTGGAGGCGATCGGGGCGAAAGACGGTGCGCGGCTGGAGGGGGTTGGGATCGATGAGGGCGATGGCTAGATTGGATACGCCTTCGAGCCCGGGCGGGGGCGGGGGAACGGGCTCGGCTTTGGGAGCAGTCCGGTTGGGAATGAGCGCGTTGAGGCCCTTACCGAGCGCCCTGCGAGGATTTTCTGAGGCCTTGCTCATTAGCCAGTATCTCCTTAGCAAGCTTGATGTAACTCTCGGTGCCCCGAGAGCGGACGTCATAGAGGAGGATGGGCTTGCCGTGGCTGGGAGCCTCGGCGAGGCGGATGCTTCTGGGGATCACGGTACGGAAGACCTCTTCGGCGAAGAACTCGCGCAGGTCGTCGGCGACCTGGCGGGTGAGGTTGGTGCGGTCGTCGTACATGGTGAGGAGGATGCCTTCGATAGCCAGAGAAGGGTGGAGGGTGTCGCGGACATGATCGATGGTGTCCATGAGTTCGGAGACGCCTTCGAGGGCGAAGAACTCGCATTGGATGGGGACCAGAACGGAGTCGGCGGCGACCAGCGCGTTGAGGGTGAGGAGGTCGAGGGCGGGAGGGCAGTCGATGAGAACGAAGTGGTAGGAGTCGCGCAGTGGCTTGAGCTTCTCGCGGAGGCGGAACTCGCGGTGGTCGAGGTCTACGAGGTCGATGTTGGCGCCAACGAGGTTCTTGTCGGCGGGGATGATATCGAGGCCCTCGAAGCTGGTTCTGCAAGCGGCGGCGGCGAGGGATTGTTCGCCGAGGAGGGCGTCGTAGAGGGTGAGGCCGCCTGAGTTCTTCCGCACACCGAGGCCGGTGGTTGAGTTTCCCTGGGGATCGGAGTCGATGACAAGGACTCGGAGATCATTGGCAGCCAGCGAGGCGCCCAGGTTGATAGCGGTGGTAGTTTTGCCAACCCCGCCCTTCTGATTAGCGATGGCGATGACTCGTCCCAAGTCGATTGCTCCTGGTGGGATCACCACATGCTAACACGTTCGAGGGCGGGGAGGCAGAAGGGGGGAGGCGGATTCTCTTTGCGAAGCGTTCCACGTGAAACGTGCTTCGGTGCGGCTGGAGCACCGAGAGCGCCTTCCGCACCGTTCCACGTGAAACATCCCTCTCACGCGCGAAAGCGGGCACCCAAGACCAGGAACTTGCTGTCACCCCAGGGCAGAGGAACATCTGGCAGCCAATGGAAGCCGGGCGCCTGCTTGACGGCTTCGGCGTCCTGTTGGCCGAGCAACAGCGCGACGCACGACTGAACGACCGGCAAAACCCGGTTCCAGCGCACGGCTCGCGACACGACCCACTCAAAGCTGCCCGGGACATCCTCGGCCCGGCGAGCCTCCACGCGCACCTGGTCGTAACCGCGGGTGGCCTCGCGGAGAAAGACTGCCTTGCGCCGATGAGATTCCGCCAGGACAAATCGGCAATCCGGGCGCAGGACTGCCATTGGGATGCCAGGAAAACCGGCCCCGGACCCGAAGTCGAGAACCGAGGCGGACCCTCCAGGAAGGTGAACTGCAAGGAAGAGCGATTCGCAATAATGCCGAACCACAACCTCTTCGAGCCGACGGATGGAAGTCAGGTTCAGCGCCTTGTTCCAACGCACCAGCACCTCATAGTGGCGGTACAGAGCCGAGATCTCGAGTGGGGAAAGGGCTTTGATCGCCGAGAAGTGGCGAATCAGCAGCGCGGAAAACTCCTTCTCATCGCTCATGCGGAAGGGCGAGGCGCGCCCAGGCTCAAATATACATCGAGGACGGCGATGGCGGCTGGCGTTACACCAGGGATGCGCGCGGCTTGGCCCAGAGTGCGCGGGCGGATGCGCTCCAGCCTGCCACAGACCTCGCGCGAAAGCCCCGGCAGGCCGGAATACTCGAACTGTTCGGGAATGGCCCGGCCCTCGGCGTGGCGCAACCTCTCGATCTGGCGTTCCTGTTGCAAGAAGTAGCCACCGTACTTCGCCTCGATCTCGATATTGGAGAGAACGCCACGGGCAGGCTCATCCCCCAACGCCGCAGCGGCCCAGGCCGACAATTCGAGCGCCGAAGTTCCTGGCCGCCGAAGCCACTCGAGCAGAGTGAGGCGATCGCCATCAGCCAGGCGGATTCCAGGGACGGCAGGCGAACCGGCCCGGGTGCGACGCAGCAGCTCCATAAGCCGGGCCTTGTGCTCTTGCTTCCTCGTGAACAACTCCCAGCGTTGGGCGCTCACCAGCCCGACGCGATGGCCGAGCGGCGTCAAGCGCTCATCGGCATTGTCGATCCGCAAATGAAGGCGAAACTCGGCACGCGAGGTGAACATGCGGTACGGCTCATCGGCCCCCTTGCTGACCAGATCGTCGATCAAGACGCCGGTGTAGCCCTCCATACGGCCGATGACCAAGGGCGGCGAACCACCCAGGCGGCACGCCGCATTGATCCCGGCGACGATTCCCTGACAAGCGGCCTCCTCGTAGCCGGAGGTACCGTTGATCTGTCCGGCCAGGAACAAGCCGCCGATTGTCTTTACCTCGAGCGAATGGCGCAACTCGCGGGGATCGACGGCGTCGTACTCCATGGCATAGCCGGGGCGGAGCATTTCCGCCCGCTCCAGGCCGGGAATTGAGGCGACCATGGCCGCCTGGACATCGATGGGCATGCTGGTGGACATGCCGTTCACGTAGATCTCGTAGGTATCAAGGCCTTCCGGCTCGAGGAAGATCTGGTGACGCCGTTTGTCGGGAAACTTCACCATCTTGTCCTCGATGGACGGACAGTACCGAGGGCCGATGCCCTCGATCCGGCCGCTGTAGAGGGGCGAGCGGGGGATCGCATCGAGGATAATGCGCCGGGTCTCCTCGGTGGTGTAAGCGATGTGGCACTGGATCTGGGGGCGGTCGATGCGCTCGGTGAGAAACGAGAACGGGGTTGGCTCCGGGTCGCCCGACTGTGGCTCAAACTCCGCCCAATCGATGGTGCGCCCGTCCAAGCGCGGCGGCGTACCCGTCTTGAGGCGCATCCATTGAAGGCCCAGAGAGCGAAGCTGGTTGCCGAGCAGGTCGGAAGCAGGCTCCCCACTGCGCCCGCAACTGTAAGTGGCCTCGCCGATGTGAGCCAGTCCGTTCAGAAAGGTGCCTGCGGTGACGAGGACGGCATCCGCCTCCATCACCCGCCCATCCCTGAAACAGACGCCGCGGACGCGCCGGGGGGAATCACTCTCGATCAGAAGCTCGGCGGCCTCGGCCTGAAGGATTCGAAGGTTCGGCTCGTTCTCCAGCAACTCACGCATGCGAGCCCGGTAGCGCTTCTTGTCGCACTGGGCGCGTGGGCTCCAGACGGCGGGGCCGCGGCTGGAGTTCAGCAGCCGGAACTGAATGCCCACGGCGTCGGTCAACTCGCCCATCACGCCGCCCAGGGCATCCACTTCGCGCACCAAGTGGCCCTTGGCGATGCCCCCCACTGCGGGATTGCAGGACATCTGCGCAATGAGGTCGAGGTTCATGGTCACGAGGGCTGTCTTCATGCCGAGCCGGGCACACGCACGCCCAGCCTCGCAGCCGGCGTGACCGGCGCCGACGACCACCACGTCGTATCGGAATGGAGGGCCTTTAGCTTGCATACCTGCCCAGCATTTCCTCTATTCTAGGGAAGTGGCGCGGAGGGAAACAAACTTCGGCCGGCATGCATAAGAAACAATTATCTTGAGGTGCCATCTTGAACGTTCTAGTTATAGGTAGCGGTGGGCGCGAACACGCCCTGATTTGGCGGCTCCGCCAGAGCCCCTCGGTGGAGGCTCTTTTCGCGGTGCCCGGGAATCCCGGCAGCGCGACTCTCGCGACGTTGATCGGGGCGGACGCGCAGAATCCAGCGGAGATGGTGCGGGTAGCGGAGTCGGTTGGGGCCGGCCTCACGGTGGTGGGACCCGAGGCGCCGCTGGTGGCCGGTGTGGTGGACGCATTGCGGGCCGCTGGCCGCGCGGTGGTCGGTCCGGTGGCGGCGGCCGCGCAACTCGAGGGGAGCAAGATCTTCGCCAAGGAGTTCATGCTGCGGGCGGGGATCCCGACGGCGGAATTCGCGACGGTCGAAACGGAAGCCCATGCGCTGAAGGCGCTGGACCGATTCGGAATCCCGGTGGTGTTGAAGGCGGACGGGCTGGCCGCGGGAAAAGGGGTCGTCGTGGCGACCAACCGCGCCGGGGCCGAAGCCGCGGTGCGCGGGCTGCTAGGTGGCGAACTGGTGGGTGCGGCGGGATCGCGCCTGGTGATCGAGGAGTGCCTGAGGGGCGAGGAAGTGAGCTTCATCGTGCTGAGCGACGGACGGAACGCGCTGCCGCTGGAGCCCACGCAGGACCACAAGGCGGTCTTCGATGGCGACAGGGGACCCAACACGGGCGGCATGGGCGCTTACTGCGACTCCCGCATTCTCGATGCATCCGAGCGCCAGTTCGTTATGGATCGCGTGATTGCGCCGGCGATCGAGCAAATGGGCGCGGAAGGTCGCCCGTTCACCGGGTTTCTTTACGCGGGACTGATGATGACCGAGGCCGGGCCGAAGGTGCTGGAGTTCAACGTGCGTCTCGGCGACCCGGAAACACAGGCGTTGCTGCATCGCCTGGATTGCGACTTCGCGGAGGTGCTGCTAGCTGCCGCGCGCGGAAACCTGGCGGGGGCGACATTGAACTGGCGACCCGAGCCATCAGTCTGCGTCGTCCTGGCGGCGGCGGGCTACCCGGGAGCGCCGCGGCGGGGCGACCCCATCACGGGAATCGACGACGCCGAAGCGGCAGGAGCGGCCATATTCCACGCTGGAACGCGCAGTGGGCCAAGCGGTGTGGAGACGGCGGGCGGCCGGGTGCTCGGAGTCACGGCGTCGGGGCCGGACCTGGCGGGCGCGATCGAGCGGACGTACCAGGCGGTCGAGAAGATCCACTTCGACGGTATGCACTATCGCACGGACATCGGGCGCAAGGGCCTAAAGCGTTGGGCGGCGAGCGGGCGATAGAATAATAGATGGAATCGGGGACGTAGCTCAGCATGGATAGAGCGGCCGCCTCCTAAGCGGCAGGTCGGCAGTTCGAATCTGCCCGTCCCTACCAGCCCCAAGCCCGCCACCTTGCCCAGCAGTCTCGGAATACACAAAAAGCGCCACCAGGCAGGCAGTTGACAGTATTTGGGCCGACTGCATCGCCACCCGCCTGCGACAGCCGCCCGCTGTTTTCGCTTTCGCCGATTGGAGTTGTTTTGCCCTTGTTCTTGTAGTATTAGTCCATCAATATGGACGGCTCCCCGAAAGGACCTCGCGCTTCCCGGCTTCGCCGGCGCAAGTTCGAACCGATCCGCAGGTTCCATCTGCCTCACCATCTGCTGCCCGGCTTTCTGTGCCTCAGCCGCACCCGTTGCGGCAAGCCCTCTTGCCACTGCGCCTCCGGGGAAGGACATCCGTCCTGGTCGTTGACCGTCATGGCGAACGGCAAGATGGCGAACGGCAGAAAGCGGGTGGAGCGTATTCCCAAGGAATGGGTCGAGGAGGTCCGCCGCCGCGTGGCGGCCGGACGGGAGTTTCAGGACGCCGTCAAGCAAGTGCCGGCGGCCAACGCCGAACTCCTGGCGCTGCGGCGGAAACAGAAGGCCCGGTGAGCGGGCCGGGCGCACTTCGGCTTTTCCACTACGCTTCCCATGGCCTAGGGTTGAAGTCCTGTTTCCAGCATCCGGGAGGCGGCCGGCCACGCCCCAGGATCCCGGCCCAAGCCTTGGTATGGTCGCTTACCCGCCGCGCACCTGCAGCTTCCCGCGGGTCGAATGGCTGGTGCGTTCGCCGGCTCGCCGCGGTCCGGGGGTCGGGGTGGTATTTGGCGACGATGCGCCGGCCTGTTTCACCGAGCGGCTGGATCCTCAACACACGCGCGCCGCGCTCAGCGAGGCCATCCGTCAAGCCACGCGCAACAGGGTTTTCGACCGCGCCCGCTTCCTCGGGCTGGCTTTGGACGGAACCGGAGCGGGTTACACCCGGAAGAAACCTTGCCCGCTGTGCCATCCCGTCAAAGACAGCCAGGGGACCCTCCATGGCCACCTGCACCACTTCGCCATGCTCACCGTGGTCGGCACGGGCATCGCCCTTCCCTTGGACGTGGAGCCCTGCGGGGCCAAGGACGGCGAATACGCCACCGGGCAGCGATCGCCGGAACGAGCCACGGGCGGAATCGGCAGACGGTTCGCTCAGTATGCGGTCGCCGACGGCGAGTTCGCCACGGCCCCTTTTCCGCACACCGCCGGCGAACTCGGCCTCCGGATCGTAGCGCGGCTGAAAGGGAATCTGCCGGAGTTGTCCCAGGCGGCTCGGCGGCTCTTCGACGGCCAACCGCCGGACTCGGCCTTCCAGTATGGAGCCGACCGCGTGGAACTCTAAGCCGCCGCCGGCTTCCTCCTCTGGGCTACGCTGCGTTGGGAACGGGTCCGGGTGTTAGGTTATCGGCAGCACAAGCCGGATGGAACCGTGATCCAGGCGGATTGGTCGACCGACTTCCCGCATCGCACGGCATGGAGCACATCTGCCATCACCCTGCCAGCATGCCGGCGAACTGGCTGCCGATTGCACCGGCCATGGTCGTCGAAAGGCTCTACCGGCTGTGCTACCTGCACCGAAACACGCATCCTGTTCGCAGCGCCATCGATCTGGCCGGCCTGCTAGGGTTCAATCTGGGTTTCCCACGCACCCCAGATACCAGTTGAACCCGCCTCAACCAGGGCCGCCGTCTCCGCACAAGCAGCCGACTGATCTTCGACAATCTCGTCCGAGGTCCCGGCCGAACCCGCCGATCCCTGCGGCCTCGGAATTCTGAGACTGCCAGTCACCAGCGGGCGCTGTTGAATTATTTCTAAAAAAGATCTAAGATCATGCTTGTCCCTTGAAAACACGTAGGATCTTCAGATTCGGTCCATTCCGGCTCGACACCACCGCCAAGGTTCTGTTGCGGGAGGACCAGCCTGTGCATCTGGCCAGGAAGTCGGTCGAGACGCTGGCGGCCCTGCTGGAAAGCTCCGGGCAGGTAGTCACAAGAGAGGACCTGATGGCGACGGTGTGGCCGGACCGAATCGTCGACGAGGCGAACCTCGCTCAGAACATCGCCGTCATTCGTAAGGCGATCGGGGCGGCGCACGGCGAGCCGGGCCACATCGAGACGTTCCCGGGCAGGGGCTACCGCATCCTGGGACCCATCACGGTCTCGGAAGAGGCCGGCGAGGTGGCGCGGGAATCCCCGGGCGAACCGGAGGAGCCGCTGGCTAGGGTCCGCCGCCCAGTCCTTCTTGTAGTAGCGGTGGCCGGACTGCTGGTGCTTCTCGGACTCGGTGCGGTGTTGTGGCTGCGGCAAGCCGCTCAGTCGTCTCCCGCGGAACTGCACCGCATTCCTGTGACTCGGCTGGCGGGCAGAGAATACCAGCCTGCCATCACGGCCGATGGCTCCAACGTGGCCTTCGTCTGGGAGCAGGAGGTCGCAACGCCGGCCGGCATCTGGGTCCAGGCCGCCGGAGAGAACTCCCCGCGCCGGATCAGCGGCCACGAGGACGCCGTCCACAGCAGCCCGGCCTGGTCTCCCGACGGGCGCCGGCTCGCGTACCTCCGATTCAAGGGGTCCGAGGGCGCAGTTGTGGTGGCGTCCCTGGAACCTCGCCAGGAGCGGGTGGTCGCCAGCGTCTTTCCGGACCGGTACGGATTGTTGAACCGGCACCTGGACTGGTCGCCGGACGGCAGGCAACTCGTCATCGACGACGCCGAGGCGGCTGGCAAGCCTTTCGGGATCTTCCTCGTCTCGCTGGATA
>Ga0326728_10008841_pt1 | contig 24652 bp, 16 predicted proteins | sample MB3enrmetagenome_FD_207602 | JGI IMG/M metagenome (GOLD analysis project Ga0326728, IMG submission 207602) | Lab enriched peat soil microbial communities from McLean, Ithaca, NY, United States - MB31MN | ecosystem: Environmental > Terrestrial > Soil > Wetlands > Peat | place: USA: New York... | reverse complement strand
TGGCAAGCTGGGCGTAACTCACTTTCTTCTGGCCTGACTCCTCGTAAACGACGCCGGCCTTGGTTCTCAGCCGCTCTTTCGGCACCTGTAATTGATCGGCGGCCAGCTCGATGAGGACCGCCTTGGCTTCCGCGGCGGCGTTGATGAGCGCCGGACCGAAGAAGCGGGTGCTCATGGTGCCGAACGTGCCGAAATCCCAGGGGCAAAGATCGGTATCACCCATGACCATTTCGACGGAGTCGAGAGGGACGTCGAGCTCCTCAGCCAACATCTGAGCCAGCGATGTCTTGATTCCCTGGCCATACTCGACCTTTCCACTGAAACCGCTCACCCGGCCGTCTTCTCCTATCTTAAGGAAGGCGTTGAAATCCTGGGGCAGTCCCTGGCCCATTCCCATTCCACGGCGTCTCTCAGCTTCTTGCAGTGCCTGCGAATCGGGGATGGAAAAGCAAACGAAGATGCCTCCACCCAGCAGTTGCAAGAACTGCCGGCGGTCGAGTGGCAGGCCCGCGGAGGGATGGTTACCCCCGGAGAAGTCAAGCTTGAGGTTATCGTCGTAGACGTTTTCGTGCCCTTCGTTTTCGGGTTTCATCTTGATCCCCCTTCCATGTGGTTCGCCGCGGACTGGATGGCTTGGACGATCCGTTGATGAGCTCCACAGCGGCACAAATTGCCATCCATATTTTCGAGAATTTGACTCCGGGAAGGTCGAGGAGTCTTGAGCAGCAAGCCGTAGGCATTCATGATCATTCCCGGAGTGCAGTAACCACACTGAAGTGCATCGTGGTCGACGAATGCTTTTTTGCAAGGGATGAAGCTCGCCGTTTTTGGCCAGACCTTCAATGGTCGTGATCGCCTTTCCCGCCACGGCCTTCATCTCCACGAGACACGCGCGCTCTGCTTTACCATCCACAATCACCGTGCAGGCACCGCAAAGCCCCTCTCCACAACCGTACTTGGTGCCGGTCAGGCCCAAGTCAAACCGCAAAACCCATAGAAGCATGCGGCTCGGGTCGCCTTCAAAACTTACGGGCTTTCCATTCAGCTTGAATCCTATGGTCTCTTTCATGCTTACACCTCCTGGAACCGCCTCGAGCGTCTGGCCTGCTTCTCGCGGCGATCCCGATACTCGCTTTTGTGTGCTCCATTATAGGCTCGGTTTGCACGAGGTCAATGCATAGCACACTCAGCATCGGTCTCCGGCATTCCTGGCAGGCGTAGGGGCTGTTCGTTTTGTGGTATCTTTGTTCGGCCCCGAAAAGGGAGGCTGCGCCTGCCTCTGCGAGAGCGGGATGAGGAAGGCTCGCTTGTGGAGTGGACTGAACTGGACGTCCTGGCCGTGTAGCGTGGGTCCCCCGGTTTCGGGTTCTGCGGCTTCTCTTAGACCCATAGGGAAGGAAGGTTCATGGTTGAAAAGTTTTGGCTGGGAATGGTCATCATTCCAGCCGCTGGGGTCTTCAACGGGAGCTTCGCCTTGCCGATGAAATACGCCCGGAATTGGAAGTGGGAAAACACCTGGGTGGTGTTCTCGGTGGTGGTCCTGAATTTGGGAGGGCTGTTCACGTAGCGGCAGCTTTACGCCGCTCCATGCAGGGGCGGCCCTTGTGGCCGCCCTCGGGCTGCCACAAGGGTTGCCCCTACACCGCCAAGAAGGTGCTGGTTGCTCTCCCGGCGGCCTCGGGGTAGAATCCAAACCTGGCAGTTATCCTCATTCCTGGCGGTTATCCATGGCAGAGTGGAGTGGTCCTCTCAAAATAAGGCCGGCGCGGGTTGAAGATGCGAAAGAAATCGCAAGGATTTACAACCAAGGCGTGCAGGATCGTTGTGCGACTTTTGAAAACACCTACGTCACGCCGGAAGAACGTTACCTCTGGCTGGCGGCGCGGCCCGACAAGTTTCCGGTGTTGTTGGCGGAGGTCAAACATACGCTCATGGGTTGGTCTTCGCTCAATCCTTACAGCCCGCGACATTGTTATGATGGAATCGCGGAGCTGGCCATCTACATTGAGCGCAGCCTGCGCGGGCACGGCGTGGCGCAGGAATTGATGAAGGCCATGCAGGACCTCGCGCGACAGAAAGGCTTCTATAAACTCATCGGGCGCATTCTGGCTGAAAACCAGCCGGCGCGAAAGCTGTGCCAAGTGACCGGCTGGAAGGAAGTGGGAATCCACGAGAAGCACGGCAAGCTGGGAGCCGAGTGGCACGACCTGGTGTTGGTCGAGTACTTGATTCCCGAGAATTTGAAGTAAGTTCCTTCCACTATGAGGAAAAAGCACCGGCGATGGCTGTGGCTGAGTCTAGGAACCATCGTCATTGCATTCATCATTTTTAACCTAAGTCGAAGCCCGGAGTGGGCCAACTTCCGGTGGATGCGGCTGTGGGCTTTGCTGACAGGAGCCAAGCCTGATCTGCTGCTACTGTCGCTGCTCGGCGTTTTCTTGAGCTACATTTTCCGAGCCTTGCGCTGGAGATTCTTCCTCAGCCCCATTAAGAAGGCCTCTCTCTGGGTGCTTCTGGCAGGCCAGATCCTGGGATTCAGCTCCATCTATCTTATCGGCCGGCCAGGCGAATTCGTGCGGCCGGCTTACATTGCCAAGAAAGAAAATGTCTCCATGAGCACCATGCTGGCGGTGTGGGTGCTCGAGCGCATCTTCGATACGGTGTTCGTGGTGTTGCTCTTTGCCGCGGCGCTGTATTTCGAGCCACTTGAGCCTGGGACGGCGCGCGGCTCGACGATTCTCGTCGCCTTGCATCGGGGCGGGGATGTCATGCTGGTTTTCGCCTTCTTGCTGGTCGCGGCATTGGTGATTTTCTGGTTGCGCTCCAGGCGGCTTACCGCCTGGATGTTGCGTGTGTTCCGCTTCCTTCCTGATACCGCACTCAGGCGGTTCGGGCACTTCCTACGATCCTTTGCAGAGGGATTGAGCGTCATCCAAAGCTGGAAGGACCTGGTGTGGAGTCTGATTTTGTCTGCGCTGGTGTGGTTTATTAACACATCGATATTCTGGCTGGTGTTCCAAAGTCTCCCGGGGGGGGTAGCAAGCCTGTCTTGGTTGGCCGCCGGTGTAACTCTGTTTTGCGCTGCGTTGGGACTCGCTGTGCAGATCCCTGGGGTGGGCGGCGGCTACCAGGTGAGCATTATTCTTGCCTTGAATGAGCTTTACAACCAGCCGGCTGAGGCCGCCACGGGCGCCGCCATACTCGTATGGCTTGTCATGTCGGTCCCCTGCCTGGCGGCAGGGCTGGCGCTGCTGGTGCATGAAGGGCTGACATTCCGCAAGTTGGAGGCCCTCGCCGAGGAGGAGCGGGAACTGGCGGAGAAGGAGTAGCACTGCCTACTGGTACTCACTATGCGCTGTCCATTCTGCGGTCATGTGGAAGACAAGGTTGTGGATTCGCGCGAGGCGAAGTTAGGCGACACTATTCGCCGCCGCCGGGAATGCGCGAAGTGCGCTCGCCGGTTCACCACCTACGAGCGGATCGACGAGATTCCCTATATGGTAGTGAAGAAGGATGGCCGGCGGGAGAAGTTTGATCGTCAGAAGATTCTGACCGGCCTGCTGAAAGCTTGCGAAAAAAGACCCGTTCCAATGGCCAAGCTGGAGGAAATAGTTAATGAGGCCGAGGCCTTGGTCGCCGAGGCGGCGGAAAGGGAGCGTCCCGCCGCCGAGTTAGGCGAACTGGTCATGGGCCGCTTGAAGACGCTCGACAAAGTTGCCTATGTGCGGTTTGCCTCGGTTTATCTTGATTTCAAAGACATTCGGGAATTCATGGATGAGTTGAAGGACCTTTTAAAAGCCAAGGGCAAATGAAGTTGCGAATAGCGTGTAGGGAATAGCGAATAGTAAATTGTAAATTATAAATTACCGTCTTGAATCCTGTTGTTTCTGACGTGCAGAAGCACGCGGGCAGAGGCGCGGGGCTTAATCCAAATGCGGGCTCCCCAATTCACCATTTACTATTCACTATTTACTATTTACTATTCTTGACATCCGACGCCTACTTCCCCTGACACCAGACACCAGACACCTGACACCTTATTTCACCGGTTGAACACGAACGCGCCGAAAGTGCGGAAGGTTTTGAACCCCAGACGCTCATAGAGGCTGAGGGCCCGGGCATTGGCATCTGTGACAGTAAGGGAAACGCGCTGATAGCCCGCTCTCGCCAGGTCGTTAAACGCGGATTCCAGCAACGCGGTCCCCAGTCCGCCTCCTTGCAGTGTCCTGGCGACCGCGATTTGGGGGATGTGAGCCGTGTCGGGCCGGACGGTGGTTACCGTCAGGACGCCGCCTAATTTGCGCGTCTGGCGATGAATGGCGACTTTGGAGACTTGCTCCATAAAATCTCCGCAACCCTGGTAATGGACGATGTTGTCGAGGAGGCGGGTTGCCCCTGCCAGAGAGCTGTATTGATCGTTGATCGCCGCATCGATGTGGTTGTGATAGGCGCTGAAAACCAGTTCGGCGGCCTCGCGAACATATTTCTTATCGCAGGGCATAATCCAGAAATCGTCCGGATGCGCAACGGCTCTCCGAGCGGAATTGGAAGAGCCTGGATTGGGGAGGGCACCTGGTCGCCACTCGGGAAAGGACAAGGCCATAAAGCGGCGCCGGTAGCCGCTATAATTCCAGGAACGGAAATTACCTTCGAGGTTCTCAAAGGAATAGTGGGGGAGTTGCGCCTCCACGCGCCGCAAGCCGGGAATTGCGAGGAGGGTTTCGTTGGCGTGCTCGAGTAGCCGCAGGACATCGTCCAGACCTGCGTGCAACGGGCCGGCAAACAAATCTCCCATCAGGCCCTTTTCGCCGTCGCAGAAGAAGAAGCAGTAGCCGCGAACAATCCCGTCCAGAACCAGAGCATACCCCGATAGACGTCTCTCTTTCAGGCAGTTGGAAATCACGCGAGCCGAGGAGGTGAAATCCCAGTAGAGGCCTTCATTCCAGGCGTGCGCTTCCGCATCCAGCAACTCTGAGAAGGCCGACACCTCAAAGCGGCGAATGTCGATGATTTCAGAACCCACGGCACTTTCCCTTTGGATGGCGGGGGCAATACTTGGCGTCCCACCATCCCGCACCGCTCCAAAACGGGTAAAACTCTTGCCGTCCGCAAAAACGATGCAAGTATAACCCAACTGGGAGAAAAGTTCTTGCAGGTGAGAAAAGGGGATGTGGTACCATTTTGGCGCTCAGTTTCTTCCCGAGAGGTTTCTCTCAGGGCTGACTGAGAAGGTGTGAAAGAACCGCGCTGTAGGGGCGGCCCTTGTGGCCGCCCTGGGGCAACCACAAGGGTTGCCCCTACAACGCCCTGCCAAAACGCGATTTTTTCACACCTTCTGAGGCAAGGGGCTTCGACAGTAGGGAGTGATCCGAGGCCGGCTGGCGAAGTTCTGCGTCCTCAGGGAGAGCATAGGGCATGGATTCAGCTTCCGTCGCTAATTCCGATAACCCACCTCTGCGGCCAAGTCTCACCCCGCCCTCGTCCCGTCCCTCTCTGCGACATCGTGTGGAATATTATGCGGCTCTCACCCTGCTGAAGTCGCTCGGCGCGCTGCCGCACCGATTGACGCGCGCGCTTTGCGCATTGCTGGCGTTTCTGAGTTACTGGTTCTGGCCGCGCCTGCGCAAAGTAGGTCTTTTGAACTTGAGGCTGGCATTCCCCGATTGGCCCGAAAGCCAACGGCGGAGAGTACTTTTCAGCGTGTTTCGCAACTTCGGAAGGATGCTGGCCGACTTCGCGCATTTCCCACGCTTGAACCGCAACAACATTGAGAAACTGATAATCTACGATGGATTTGAGAACTACGCGCAAGCCCAGAGTCAAGGGCGGGGCGTGCTTTTTCTCACCGGCCACTTCGGGAATTGGGAACTCAGCTCTTTCGCTCATGGAGTGTACGGATACCCCTGCGACTTCGTCGTGCGCGCCCTCGACAATCCGCTCATGGACGAACTGATCAACCACTATAGGTGCCTGGGCGGTGGGAGACCCATTGAAAAAGGTGATTTCGCGCGCGGCGTCCTGCGCGCCTTTAACCGTGGTGACGCTGTGGGAGTGCTGATCGACCAGAACATGTTGGCCGGCGAAGGGGTCTTCGTGGATTTTTTCGGCCTCCCGGCGTGCACCACCACAGGCCCCGCTCGCGTTGCGAAAAAGACTGGCGTCCCTATCGTGCTGGGCCTGGTCATCTGGGATTCTAAACTGCGGAAGTATCGGCTGCGATTTGACCCCGTCGAATGGATCAACTGCCAGAATCCGGAAGAGGAAATCCAGATCAATACAGCGAACTTCACCCGCCTGCTCGAAGATTACATCCGCCGCTTCCCGGACCACTGGCTTTGGGTTCACCGGCGATGGAAAACACGCCCGCCGGGCGCTGCGCCCCTCTATCCATCCTAGGGAATAGGGAACAGGGAACAGGGAATAGGGAGTAGGCGGACAGCGGGCAATGAGAGCTGATAGCTGAGCGCTGACGGCTGAGGGCTGAAAACTGACGACTGACAACTGACTACTGACAACTCTTCCTGCGAGGGGAATTATGAAGACCTCTGAGCTGGCCAAGTTGCTGGGGGGAATACTTCACGGAGAAGCAGACCGAGAAGTTCACGACGTGTCGGCCCTCGAAACTGCCGGACCGGGAGATCTGACCTACGCCGAAACCGCCAAGTCCCTTGCACTGGCAGCCGCTTCCCGGGCGGAGTGCATTCTGGTGCCGGAGGATTGCAATTTGCCTGGCCGAACGACCATTGGGGTCGCGAATCCTAAGCTGGCTTTCGTCCGCGCCGCCCAAGTCCTTTGTCCGCCCCGCAAACTATCGCCGCAGGTGCATGCCTCGGCTGTGATTGCTCCGGACGCTCGTTTAGCAGCGGACGTGGTCGTTTGTCCTTACGTGGTGATCGAGTCAGGGGCAAAGGTGGGGAGCGGGACGTACCTGGGAGCGGGAGTCTTCTTGGGTGAAGGAGTTCAAATAGGTTCGCAATGTGTCTTGCATCCGCGGGTGAGCGTTTATCCTGGGGCGAAGATCGGCAACCGCGTCATCCTTCACTCCGGGGTTGTGGTTGGGTCGGACGGGTTCGGTTATGTCTTCGCCGAAGGACATTATGAGAAATTTCCCCAACGGGGCGGCGTGATCATTGAAGATGACGTAGAAATAGGCAGCAACAGCGCGGTGGACCGCGGCTCGTTGGGTGTAACGGTGATCGGCGAAGGGAGTAAGATCGACAACTTAGTTCAAATTGCGCACAACGTGAAGGTGGGACGCCACTGCGTGATTGCTGCGCAGACGGGCATCTCGGGCAGTACAGAGATTGGAGACTACGTGGTGATGGGTGGGCAAGTGGGTGTTGCGGACCACATTCGTATCGAAGAGGGAGCGATGATCGGTGGTCAAGCGGGAATCTTCAGGACGATTCGCAAGGGAACTAAGGTCTGGGGGACCCCCGCCCGTCCCTTGGACGAGCTCAAGAAGATGCACGCCCAGATCGCCAACCTCCCGAGTTTGGCGCGGAAAGTGAAAGAGATTGCGCAGCAGATTTCAGAAGGGCGAAAGCAGAAGGCAGAAAGCAGAAGGCAGAAAGTAGAAGGCGGAAAGTAGAAGGCGGAAAGCAATAGGCAGAAGGCAGTAGCAGTAGTGGGAATGGGGTGAAAAACAGCCAACGAGGGGCGCTGAAGAAAAGAGAGAACTCTAAAGCCTACTTTCTGCTTTCTGCCTTCTGCTTTCTGCCTTCTAAGTATTATGGTACACGCTGACAAGCTGCTTGCGCATCGTTTCCAGGCGGCTTTCCGACACACGCGAGAATCGCTTCAATAGCTCGTAGCCCAGATCATGGTCTTGCTCAGCCTTCTCGCGAAGGCACTGACCATCCATAGCCAAAGCACGGGTAGGATCGAGAGTTCGAGCCGAGAACTTCCATCGATAAGGGGGGAACAGCCACGACCAACCCAGAATATCGCCTTCTCGGAGGGTTACGATGCTGAGAGGGCCTCGGCGTTCGGAGGCGATGTGCAACTCAACCCGCCCTTCGCGGATGAGGTAGAACTTGCGGGCATCTTCGCCCTCGTGAAAAATGAATTCTCCCGCCCCAAAGCTCACATTCGAGGCGCAGCCGACGACCAGTTCGAGGTAATGTGCCGGGAAGTCAATGAAGAATGGGTGCGCAGTAAGGACATTATCGAGAGTTTCCATGGCAACACTCCTTGACCCTGGGCCGACACGTATCTCAGGCGATGATAACATCTCAGCCGGTCAACTTGTCAACGTTGCGGTTCTAGCGTCTCTGACCGCCGACCCCGGATTCTCGAGAAATTGCGGCGCTCAGAGGGCTCCGCTACGGCAACTTTGATCAGGTGGTTATCCACGAACCCTCCAGCTATTTTTTTGACTTTCCCTAGGGCCGGAATTCACGGTATCCTTACACCCGCGCGCTCGGTGGATGCCGAAACTGCTGTAGCCGTCACGATGCACTGCTACAGGATCGGAGAACCCGCAACCCTTTCAGGGAATCTTAGTTCAAATTGGCTGCCTGGCTGTCGCAAGTCTTGAAAACCCATGCAGCGGAAGAGTTGCGAAAATAGGGGGAGAGATAACAATGGAAACACTCGAACAGATTTTGAAGGAGCATCCGTTTTTCAATGACTTTCCGGGACAACATCTCGAACTCATAGTTGGTTGCGCCGCCAACGTGCGGTTTGAGCCGGGACAGGTTATTTTCCGGGAGGGCGAAACAGCCAACAATTTCTATCTGATCCGGCAGGGGAAGGTGGCGCTTCAGATGATCTCCGAGCGGCGTGGTCCGGTCACCGTCCTGACCGTCGGAGAAGGCGAGATTTTGGGGTGGTCATGGCTGTTCCCACCTCATCGCTATCGGTTTACGGCGCGCAGCTTGGAGCCGACACGCGCCTTTGCGATGGACGGTCAATGCCTGCGAGGCAAAGCTGAGGAAGATCACGATCTCGGCTTCCATCTCCTGAAAAGGTGGGCGCCGGTTGTCGAGCGAGCCCTGGATGCGACGCGATTACAGCTCGTCAACGTTTATCAGGACAAATAAAACGGGAGCGCTGGGGAACGTCGTTCCGTCAGCGCGCAGCAGAGGAGGGTTATCGTGGAGATTCGCAAACAGGATGCTTTGAATTATCACAGCCAAGGCCGGAAAGGGAAGATTGAGGTCACATCGACGAAGCCTTGCGCAACCCAGTGGGATTTGAGCCTCGCCTACACGCCGGGGGTGGCCGAACCGTGCCTCGAAATCAAGAAAAATCCGGAGCTGGCATTCGAATACACAGCTAAGGGAAACCTCGTCGCCGTGGTGTCGAACGGCACGGCGGTGCTGGGCCTGGGGAATATCGGCGCCCTGGCGGGAAAGCCGGTAATGGAAGGCAAGGGCGTGCTCTTCAAGCGCTTCGCGGATATCGACGTCTTTGACCTCGAAGTGGGCTCGGAGGACCCCGACGATGTCATCCGGTTCTGTCAACTACTCGAGCCCACAGTCGGGGGAATTAACCTCGAAGACATCAAAGCGCCGGAGTGCTTCCACATTGAGGAAGCACTGCGTCGCACTATGTCGATTCCCGTCTTCCATGACGACCAGCACGGGACCGCAATAATCTCCGGGGCAGCCCTTCTGAACGCGCTCGAGATTGTGGAGAAAGACATCGAGAAGGTCAAGATCGTGATCAACGGCGCTGGAGCGGCAGGAATCGCCTGCGCCGAGCACTATGTTCGGCTGGGGATGAAGCGAGAAAACATTATCCTGTGTGACACGAAGGGTGTCGTTTACGAAGGTCGAACCGAAGGCATGAACCCGTACAAGGCCCGCTTCGCCGGCAAGACCACGGCGCGGACCCTGGCCGAGGCCATGAAGGGAGCGGATGTTTTCACAGGGCTCTCCGGCCCTAATCTTGTGACGCCGGAGATGGTGCGTTCGATGGCTGACCAGCCGATCATTTTTGCCATGGCCAACCCGGTGCCGGAGATCGGCTATGAGGCTGCGAAGGCGGCAAGGGCGGACGTTATCATTGCCACGGGACGGTCCGACTATCCCAATCAAGTCAACAACGTTTTGGGTTTCCCCTTTATCTTCCGCGGCGCCCTGGATGTTCGGGCCCGCGCCATCAACGAGGAAATGAAGGTTGCGGCAACGCGTGCCCTGGCGGCTTTGACGAAGGAAGATGTTCCCGACATGGTGCTGCGCGCTTACGGAGTCAGCCATTTGCACTTTGGGAGGGATTACATCATTCCCAAGCCGTTCGACCCCCGCGTGCTCTTATTTGAGGCCTCCGCAGTTGCGCGAGCAGCGATGGAGACTGGAGTGGCGCAGGTGAAAGTCGACGTTGAAGAGTACCGCGACCAGCTCTCGCGCCGCCTGGGGCGCACTCAAGAGGTGATGTTCAGCGTGCGCCAGCGGGCGAAGGCTGACCCCAAGCGCATCGTCTTTTCCGAAGGAGAGCATGAGAAGATCATCCGCGCCAGTTGCCAGCTTAGCAACCTGAACATCGCGCATCCCGTGCTGTTGGGCCGGCCTGCGGTCATCATGCAAAAGGCTCAGGAGTTGGATTTGTGCAAGGTTGAATCTGAGATCATCGAGCCGGCCCACTCGCCCAGGCTGGAGGCTTACGCCGAAGAGCTTTACCGGCTGCGCCAGCGTCGCGGCGTCACGCGCAACGAGGCGCGCGAGTTGATGAGCAACAGCAACTACTTTGGCGCCATGATGGTACACATGGGCGACGCGGACGGCTTTGTGGCGGGCGTTTCTCAACATTACCCTGACACCATCCGCCCGGCGCTTCAAATCATCGCTACGCGCCCCGACGTTCATAAGGTCTCCGGCCTCTATGTTATCGCCACCAAGAGAGACGTCTTTCTCTTCGCTGATACCACCGTCAACATCGAGCCCAACTCGGAGGACTTGGCGGAGATCGCGCTGCTTTCGGCGGAAGTGGCCGAAAGCTTCGGCATCGTGCCGCGGGTGGCTATGCTGTCGTTTTCCAACTTCGGCAGCACGCAGCATCCGTTGACCGAAAAGGTGCGCCGGGCCACCGAAATTGTCAAGCAGCGGAATCCTAAGTTAATGGTCGACGGCGAAATGATGGCGGACACCGCCGTGGTCCCTGAGCTGCTCGCCGAGTACACCTTCTCGACCCTGCGTCAGCGGGCTAACGTGCTGGTCTTCCCCAGCCTGGAAGCCGGCAACGTCGCCTACAAGCTGATGCTGCGCATCGGGGGCGCGGAGGCTCTAGGCCCCGTCCTGATGGGACTCTCAAAACCGGTCCATGTGCTGCAACGCGGCTCGACCGTGGAGGAAATCGTCGATGTGGCCGCCCTGGCCGTCGTCGATGCACAGAGGATCCTTAACCACGCGAGCAAGTCGTTTTCGAAGTCCTCTGCCGCATGAAGACGCGGGTGGCGCAAACCTGCTCTCGAAGGTCTTTGGCTTTTCACCTCTTCTGGGGACCGCTGGCCCGGCTTGGCTGCGGTTCCGTCGCGACGTGCCGGTGTCCGGGCCCCTGTCCTATTTGTGATTACCCTTTATTGGTAATAAGATCAAAGAAGGGTTCGTGGGGCTCAATTCGTTTTGCGAAGCCATGCCATGGTCGATGTTTTTGAGGCCGAACATCAGGTGCAACGCGGGCTCAAGTCGTCGCTCGTCAGCATTGTATCGAATTTCGTTTTGGCGATGTGCAAGTGCCTGGCTGGCTTCATCGGGCATTCCTTCGTTCTTGTGGCCGACGGAATCGAATCACTCGCGGACGTGTTCAGTTCGGCAGCGGTTTACTTCGGCCTCCGCGTTGCCATCAAACCTCCGGACAAAGATCATCCCTATGGACATGGCAAAGCCGAACCCATCGCGGCGGTGGTTGTCAGTTTGGCCTTGGCGGTAGCCGGCGTCGCGATAGCGATCGAAAGCATTTCTCGGATTCGCACCCCCCACCCCCTTCCCAGGCCTTACACGCTCTGGGTTCTGTTGGGTGTGGTTGTAGTGAAGGTACTGCTTTCACGCTTTGTCTCATCCGTGGCGGAAGCGATCCAAAGCACAGCGGTCCAGGGAGACGCCTTTCACCATGTCAGCGATGCCATTACTTCCGCATTCGCCTTCGTCGGAATCTCCGTCGCACTTTGGACGAAGAACGCCACGGCAGACGATTGGGCCGCTCTCTGCGCTTCTTCTGTGATCCTCTTCAATGCCTGGCGTCAGCTCCGGCTTCCCTTGGAAGAGCTTCTGGACACAGCCCCTCCCCCTGATATTGAAGACCATGTGCGCCGGGCGGCAACCGCGGTTCCGGGTGTTATAGGGCTCGATAAATGCTTCGTGCGCAAAGTTGGATTCCGGTATTACGTTGAACTTCATGTGGTCGTAGGAGGATATCTTAGTGTTCGGGCAGGCCACACAATCTCCCACCAGGTGGAAGATCGCGTTCGCGCAGAGGTCGATCGCGTCGCCAAAGTGCTGGTGCACATCGAGCCGGAAGAGGAACTGCTTAAGTCATCCGACGGCGAGATGTAAACCTAACGTTAAACCCTTCCACGACGATCCGTGGTGTCTCGCCGCGCGTGTCGGCGTGCTCGAGGTCCGTTCGAATTGTTCGCCGCTCGCCAGGCATCAAGGCGATGTAATTATCACTGTAAATCGCCGGCAGAATGCGGTCTCCGCTCCTTTCCCGCACGGCTTTCAAGCGGACCATCAACGCTGGCTGGTCAGAGGGGTTGTGCAGGTCGGTCGTTAACTGCCAGCGATTGTCCTGGCGCGCGACGCGCGTCGATGTTTCCAGACTGACCTTGGGTAACTGGCGAATCGCTCTATAATTGCCTTCCGTGGGACCTCGCATATAGAAGTTTGTGGAGATGGTCTCGGCTCCGCGTGTCAGGGAGAGCCGCAGGAAGTGCAACGGGGTCAGCCCGGACGGGTACTCCATCTTGATGCACGAGCTAGCGCTGTCTTCTTCACTGTTGAGCGAGGTAGACTTCTCCCACTGCTTTGTCCCGTCCATGTTCAGGATCTCGACCGCGGCGGTCAGGCCTTGGACGTTTCCGCCGCTATTGTTTACGACTTCGATGCTCTCGCTAACCGGGTTCCACTGAATGTGGAGGGGTTCGCAGCCCTTCTTGCACCCGAAGTAGGCAGCCGTGGGCTCGAAATAGTAATCATAGGTCTGCCAAACGAACGAGGGCCAGCAAGGGTGGCTCATCCAAAGCAGCAGCCCCATGCGGTAATTGCCCTGCCCCTCGAACATGGCGCGATAGCCTTCGTAGTTGAGGAATTGGGCGAGCCAGACCCATTCTTCCAGGTTGTGGGCGCCGCCGTAGTCGAACTCGATCATGTTCCTGAAAACCTCGCCGCCTTGCGCGCCGGTCAGGCAGAAATCGTGCAGACCCCAATCGAGTCCTTGCGGCCACTGGGCTGATTCGGGCATCATCGCGCGCACGCTTTCCACCGGCGGCACGTTCGGCATACCCATTTCGCTGTGCAGTTTCAAGTGGGCGCCGCCGGTGAAGTAGAAGCTGAGAGGCATGGACATATAAGGCCCGCCTCCGCCCACCACGCCAAAGGCGGAGTTGGAGATGTAGTGGATGTCCGGATGATTTTCGGCCAGGACCTTTCGGATGCCGTCATCGAGCGGCTTGGGCGGATTACCCTCGTTGCGGCCACAGTAAAGGGCGATCGAGGGATGGTTTCGAAACCGTAGGACCGAATCCAGAGCATTGCGCATGAACAGGTCGTTATCTTTCGGGTCGGGCCCGTCCCAAGGATTGGCCAGCCAGAACTCCTGCCAGACCATGACGCCGTGCCGGTCGCAAGCGGCGAAGAACTCTTCATCGCCGACTTGCCCCACCCAGTTGCGAATCATGGTGAAGTTCATCTCGCGGTGGTAACGCACCGCGGCGTCATATTCGCGGCGGCGATAACGAAGCATGGATTCGCCGAAACCCCAGTTGCCACCCCGCGCCACAAACCGCCGGCCGTTGATCCAAATCCGCAGTGCACCGCCCTCCTCGCTGTAAGACATTTGCCGCAAGCCAACCTGGAAGGCACAAGTGTCTGACGCTTTCTTGTCCCGAGTCTGGAAGCTCAGTTCCAGCGGATAGAGGTGCGGCTCGCCATACCCGGCAGGCCACCAGAGCTTCGGATTCTCCAGCCGCAGGCCTGGCGTGTTCGAGGCATCGAACTTCACCTGCTTCGTCGCGGAGCCCTCGACGCTGACCCGTTGTTCAAAGTGCAATTCACCCAAGCTTCCCCGCAAAGTTCCCATAACGGGCCGGGGAGCGTGATTCACCAACTTGACCTCGATACTCACCTCGGCCCGTGTGGTGTCCAGGCGTGCTGCGGGCGTCTCGCCCGCTGTCGCGCCAGCGTCTTGCCCACGCTCTTGCTCGCCGGAATGAGACGCTCCCGCGCCGGCAAGCGGCGGCAGAGTGGTTTTCACAAATGGGTCCTCGATCGTTACCGGCCCGCTTAGAGTCAGGTAGACGTCGCCCCACAGGCCCGTGTTGCGGCCCCGAATGGTAGGAATCCAGTCCCATCCAATCGAAGCGTGATAGGTGGGGTTATCAATTCCGAGCGCTCCCCCATTCTTCCCCGGACTCTCAAACGTCTTCTGCTTGACGCTTCCCGGAGTGTCATTCTTCTCGATGCGAACCGCCAGCGCATTCTTGCGGCCGGAAAGCAGGCGGTTGGTAACGTCGAAGCGCCCCCGCATGAAACCGCCTTCGATGCGGCCGAGCTTCTCGCCATTTAGAAAAACGTCCGCTTTCCAATTAATCCCATCGAAATTCAGCCAGACACGCTTGCCCGGAGACGACTCGGGCGCCATGAACTCATTCCGATACCAGAAATCCGCATAGAAAAAGGAATCGGAAATGTGCAACTGATTCTCGCCGTAGTTCGGATCGGGAATTGCCCCAATATTCAAATAGGATGTGAGCACCGTGCCCGGCACGGTGGCGATTATCCAGTCCTGATCCGCAAATCCCGCTTTCGAGAGGGTGGCGCCGTCGGCGTTCACAAGCGAATCGCGTTGCAAGCGCCATGCGCCTCCCGCCAGGTCAAGCCGGCCGTCAGGCAAAGCGGCGGGCGCGGGCTTCGGCTGCGGCGCCAAGCCGCCGCGCCCGTAGACCTCAATCTCACTCAGCATGTAGCCATCCGCTGAAGTGGGCCGCGTCATCAGAACGCGCACGTATCTCCCCTGCACAGGCTGCGCAAGCCTGAGATCCTCCGTCTTCCCCGTGCCGCCTGGCAGCGGTTGAATGTCCCGCCAACTCTGCGCGTCATCGGAGACCTGAAGGGAGCCCTCCGCGGCAGGCACGATCCAGTAGAGCGTCACACGATCGAACTCGCATCGAGCCCCTAAATCGACGTAGACCCACTCCTCACCCAGACCGGCGCTCATCCAAGCGCTGGTGAACCTGTAGGGCCCGCCGATTTCCACTCTCTGGTTCTGGTTGTAGAATGCCACTTGCCCCACTTGCCAGGCCATAAAGAATGCCATCGGTGGAGCATTGGCAGCTTCGAACTCGATTCGATAAAAGCGGCTCTGAGTAGGCGCGCGGAGCGAGATGGAAGGCTGGAACAATTGCCCGGATCGAGCAAAACCCATCGGGTAGCCGGCCACGGATTCCCGCTTGGGATTTGTCACCTTACCTGATTCCTTCCACTCCCGCCCGTCCTCGGAGACCGAAACGGATACACTCAGGTTCTCCGGTTTCAACTCGCTGGGCGCGAGAAAGATTACGTCGATTCGGTCGATCGCAGGAACGCTCGATCCTCCTCCCAATTGCACCTGCACCCAGGGACGTGGGCCACGCAAGTCGACAACGCTGGTCGGATTGTGGTCGAGAAAAAACTCACGCTCGATTTTAGGAAGCAGGCCGCGGTAGCTCAGAGAAGTGGAAACCCAGTCAGGCAGGCGCGTGTCCTTGATCCCATCGGTAACCAGTTGGGCCGTCAGATTGTAGTCATAGCAACTCGAGTGATGTGCGGGGCGATGCAGCGCCAGGTTGCGATACGTCGTGAGGTCGGGCTCGAGTGTCGGGCCAAAATCCTCGCGCGGATCACCCGGATAAATTCCCACGCCTCGCGTGTACTCCGCGGCTGTAGGCGACGAGCTCTCGGATGAGCCCGGCGCACTCCCCGCGTCAGCCGCTGGCGAAGCCGCAGCCGCGCCACCCTTTGGACCACTCGCCAGACCTCGCAGCTCTCCCACCGCCACGTACGCACCGCCAACCGAGCTCTTCAGAAATCTCCTTCTGGAAACAGACATGGACTCCCCCTTGTGTTCACATCGGCCCTCAGCTCTCAGCCTTCAGCCTTCAGTGGCGCGGCCTACTGCTTACTGCCCTCTCACGCCCGCAAAATGAAGCGAAACCGCATGTCTTCGCCAAACCATTGAATGTAATTCGTGCCCCAGGCATTGTTGAAGAGGCTGAAGTGGATGCCTTTGGCAATATCGGGCTGTGCCGCGGAATAGGCGATGGGCGACTTCTCCCCCAACGCCACCACGGGCGCATCCAAAGTTTCGATGACGAAGCGTCCCTGTGCGTCCTTGTACTGGACGGCGTTTGACACCGCGTGCATTTGCCGGTTTCCCCCGCGCACAACATCCAGCGGCGACACAAAGCGGTCCACCTTCTCAATCATCCATCCCTGCGGATCGGGCGCCTGGGGCAGGAAACTGAGCCACATGGCTTCGGGGAGCCGGTTGGCGGATTTTCCGAACCAAAGAAAATTCACTTCCACCGCCGGCTCCGCTTCCACCAAAAGGAGTTCGAGGTACATCTTCTGCGGCCAAGCGACAACCCCGGAGCGCTCCGCTTCGTCATCGGCGATGCGCAACTGGGCAATAATGCGGTGGCCGGCTGCGACCTTGCCTGCCCAGCAGTTGACGAGGCTCGGCAGCCATATCCGGCTCTGCGCCCCGAATTGTTCGATATGGGGCTTTCCGAAATCCATTGGCGCCCACCAAGTCTTGGCGACGATGTAGCTCCCGATAAAGCGATCATAATCCCGCTTGGAAAGCGTCTGATAGGCGAAGAGAGCCAGGGGGCGTTCAGGCGAAGCCCACTCCCGTCCGGTGTTCTTGGCGCGCAGGCGGCAGATTGTGCCGCTTTCCGGATCGAGTGCAAGCACGAAATTAGCGGTTTCAATCTCCGACTTGGCGGGGTGCGCCTCGAGTCCTGTGCGTTCGGGTTCGGTTGGCTGCAAGGCGCGAATACGTTGGTCGGCCTGGCTGCGTAATGCTTCGGGAAGAGCAGCAATTCCCTCCTCGATGTCTTGGCGCTTCTCCGCCCAACTGGTTTCCGCCCAGCGGAACTTTGGCTTGTCCACCACGGTCGCCAAGTCCTTCGGTGTATAGTGATCGTAATCTTCAAGGCGCTTCGTATCGACGCCCCAAGTATGTTCGGCGGCCAGCGCAAGCCGCCGCAAAAGTCCCAGGTCGGTGGCATCTCCCACGCGGAACTTTGCTTGCGCGATCCATTCCCGGCGCAGGCGCGATACTTCCCGGTAGCGGGCTACCTTGACCGGGTCGCTGGGCACTCCGTAGATCCACGTATCGCCAATTTCTTGTGTCACCACGGGCAGGCTGCTGCGGTAAGGCTCGACCGCATTTGCGATTTCGCTCAAGCTCGCGGCGCTAACCTTAGCGTTCGGGAACTGCTTACGCAAATCCGCATAGATCTTCGTGATTTCATCCACCGAGTGGGGACCGCCATTGTCCCCGCGCATTTCCACATCTACGGCAAGATCTGATCCGGGCGCCCGCACGACCCCGCCATAGCCTTTGTGGTGATACATCATGATAATGGAAGTCCCCTCCGGATCCTTCCACACAAACAACGGTGGCACTTCGGGTGGAGTGCTCGCGCCGTTCACTCCGATATCCAAGAGTTTGACGCCATTTTCAGCCAGTGGGCCAACTATTCCCCTCGAGTGACCCGGCACATCGCTCATCTTTGCGCCGGTGGTGGTGCGGCCGAAGCGCCGATCCAAGGACTGCGACATACCTAAAGCGCCTACGATCATCGACCGATCGAGCATTTCCGTCTCCCAGGAGAAAGGCAGAGCGTGCCACGCCAGATCTCCCGCCGCAACTGCCTGCTCCGCGCGCCGCCGCTCTTCCCCCGTGGCTTGTTCAAGGTATTCGTAAAGAAGCCACGATCCTGTCGTCCATACGTAGCGATCTTCGCCCGCTTGCCGCATCGTGTTGGCGACCTGAATGGCTTGGGGAAAATAATGGTCGAAATAGAGGTGCATTACCCCGGCTTGAGTGTCCGTGAACCCCACATCCAAATGACACTTGAACATCACCAGCACCCGCTTGACCTCCGCGGCGGGCGTCTCCGCCGGCGGGCCCTGCGCCAAGCCTGGCCGGCAGGCCAGCGCCCCTCCACCTACAAGCACACTTTTTATGAAGTGTCGTCGTTGCATGATCCGATCTCCAATGGCCTTAATGACAGGTCAAGAATCGATCCGGGAATCCCGCGTTGGAATCCCAAGAGGCGGGGATTGTACACCTTGCGGGCCGGTTTTGCATTGGCGAAGATCACATGGCGAAGATCACGGCGAAGATCACGCGGCAAACTCTTCGCGTTCGCACTCGTGACGGGGCTCTTTCCGTTCACTCTTCCGGTGCGAGCGCAATCAACAACCCGGCAACTAATGCCGCGGGACCAGCAAACCGCACAGGCAAACGTTACGTTCATCGGGGAGATCGTGAAAGCACAGAATGGGGCCTATGCCCTGCTGACTGACCCGCAGGCATGAGATAGACATTACCGTTGTGCATAATGAATCTATAGATAATTCTAAGCAAAGAATGACGAAGTGCTGGGCCCGCTGGATGGTAAAACCAACACCATTCACGTGGACGATATCCAGCCTGCGAGCAAAGGCCAAAGGGCAAAGGGTAAAAGCTGAAGGCTAAACCGAGTCGCCGGGTTGTAGTGAGAGATGCAGGTTAGAGATCCTCGGGCTGCACGCGAAGAGCAAGCGCCTTAACTTTGGCAACCGCCTCCTGCTTGCTCTTGCCGTAGGCGAGAACTCCAGGGAGTGAGCTGATTTCAGCAATCCAGCGCCCATCGTCTTCGCGGTCCAGTTCAATCTCAAATCTCACTCGTGTCTCTCCCCTCAAGTTCTCCTAAGTGCCATCATAGAGCACAGCAACCGGCAGGTCAATTCTGGAGTCGGACATGCCGGAATCGAACGCACGGGCGATGTGGACCCGCTCTCGCGTAGATGTAGCCTCTCTATATGGGCTACCCTCCGGATTTCCCGAACCACGCTTTAACCGTGACGATCTCGTGCGGATGGACCGTCAGGGTGGTTTCCTTCCCGCCGTCCTGGAGCGCGAGTGGTGCATCCTGCTTTTCCATCAAGTTCACCAGCGCGGCTTGCCGGGCGGCTTCCGGGAAACGCAGACGAACCTCTCCCGTTTTTCCTTCGAACTCGAAGAAGCGGAATACCAGCGCGTCACTATCTTCAGCCTTCTTCACTGCCGTCAGAATCACGTTGCCGGGTTCGATCCGGATCAAGGAATGAGACGCGGGAAGCGCGCCCTCGTGGGTCGCGGCAGCCACAGGAATGAGAGGGTAGTTGAGCTCGAAGCCGCGGCGTTCCGTTTCCGCAGCTTTCCAGTCGCCCGCGTGCGGGTACAAGGCGTAGGTAAATTCGTGAAAGCCCTCGTCGGCGTGCGGGTCGGGATCGGCGGGCGAGCGCAGCAAGGAGAGGCGGATGACGTTCCCCTTGGCGTCGTAACCATACTTGCTCGCATTCAGCAAGCTGAAACCGTGGCTTGCGTCGGAGAGGTCACCCCATCGAAGAGCCGGCACCTCAAACATGGCCTTCTCTTCGGGAGTGTTCCTGGTAGTGGGCCGCTGGATGTTTCCGTAAGGGATTTCATAGGTTGCGTATTTGCTTTCGACGCTCACCGGAAATGCGACCTTCAGCAGGATATGTTTTTCATGCCAATCGGCCTGCATGTTAACGTCGACGCGGGGAACGCCCGGGTACATGCAGATATCCTGGACAAACGTCGAGTTCTGGAACTTCTTCCTGACGCGAATCACCGCGCGCGCCGGCGTGTTCTCAATCAGCCTCACTTCTTCCGCATCCTTCAGGTCCCACTTCTGGTCCTCGAAATTGGCGTCGATGTTCCAGGCATCGTAATCCTTGGGCTTGTCCACGAAAGTCTGAAGGAGGTTGCCGCAGGCGCCCGGAGCCAGGGCCTCCCTGCCATCGCGCTTATCGACAAGGCTGGTGATGCACCCTGTCTTGGGATCCACCTTGAGGCTTACAAATTCGTTTTCCATTCCTTCCGCCGAGGCTTCGAGAGTGCTGCCGGCGGAAGTTGCCGGTGCGCCCTGCACGAGATGGAAAACCGCATATCCCATAGCAGGCACCGACTTGGCCACAAATCTGACCTTCGCCGTATGCGTCGCATCGTCGCGGGAGATTACGGAGGAGGGAAGAATGGCGCCGGAGGAGTCGCGCACTTCGATCCCAGCCTGCGGGGCAATGTTCGACGGGAACTGTACCTCAACTTCTGTGACATCCGTCCGGGCCCAACTGAGAGGATTGAAGAGCACCACAGGCACGCCCTCTCCCTCTGTATTGACGCGGGTGGCGAGGTCCATCAGGGAACTGGAGAGAATCTTGTTCCCGGACAATCCCACCACGGCCAGATCGCGCGCCGCATCAACATAGTTGATAGCAATCCCCGAGCCCGGCATGACGTCGTGGAACTGGTCGAACAGGACCTTCTTCCAATCGTTATTCAATTCTTCCTGCGGATAGGTCAGCCCATGCAGCATGGCGAGCGACGAAAACTTTTCGGCGTTGAGCAGAAGTTCTTCGCTTTGCCGGATGCGTTTCTTGGTTTCGGACTGAGTGGTCAAAACCCCACGATGGTACTGCAAGTAGAGTTCGTTATTCCACACTGGGACGCTGGCCTGGGGCAGTTGCTTCTCGACATCGTCGAAGAAGGACTGGACGGTGCCGAAGGTCAGCTTGGGAAAAGAGTTGGGGCGGTCCTGCCAGCGGAGGGCGGAGTCCAGCATGGAGCGGGTGGGGCCGCCTCCGTGGTCGCCAATGCCGTAAAGATGCAAGATCTCGGGAATGCCCGTCTTGGGAACGTATTCCGCCACGTCTTGCGAGATGCGCACCGGATCAATGTCGTTCACGTAGTCGTGCGGGAAATAGGTGAGGATGCGGCTGCCGTCCGGGGATTCCCACCAGAAGAGCTTGTAAGGGAATTGGGTAGTCTCGTTCCAGGACATCTTCTGCGTGATGAAGTAATCGAGGCCGGAGCGCTTGTAGATTTGCGGGAGCTGCCAGTTGTAGCCGAAGGAATCGGGATTCCACCCGATTCTCACATCAACACCGAACTTCTGCTGGAAGTAACGCTTGGCGATCAGGATTTGGCGTACCAGCGACTCTCCGCAGGGCATGTTGAGGTCGGGCTCCACCCACATCCCTCCCACAATCTCCCATCGGCCTTCCTTCACCCGTTGTTGGATCTCCTTGAAAAGGTCGGGATACTTCTCCTCCAGCCAGACGTAGTCCTGCGCTGCTGATTGCGCATAGATGAAGCCCGGGTATTGACGCATCAATTGCAGCACCGTACCGAAAGTGTTGCGCACGACTTCGACGGTCTCGGTCCAAGGCCAGAGCCACGCCATGTCGATGTGGGAGTTGGCCACTGCGCGGATCGAGTATTGCTTGGCCCAGTCGGCAAGGGGCAGCAGTTTTTCCTGCGCTTCGCGGAGTGAATTCTCAAAAGCCTGCTGGTCGCCACGGTCCAGCGAAGCGAAGTCAATGGCGTGGACAACGTCATCGAGTTGTTGCGATTTCTCCGAGCGCCCCTGAGAGAAACCGGTGATGATAGCCTGGGCAGATCGAATCTCATCGTAGAGCAGGGCAGGATCGGGCCGGGCGGCGGGATACTCAACCAGGAGTTGAGCGTTCTCGAGCCGCACCGGACCCGTAGCCGCAGGAACATTGATGGCCACCAGGATTTTATTGCCGGGCTCGGCCTTCCCGGTGAGCAGAATGGGTTGCTGGGTGTTTTCATCCGCCATCTCCGCCAGTGATCCATTGAAGAAGACGCGCATCTGGGAAGAGCCCTCTGCACTCACGCTCAGATCCAGCCGAACACTTGCGCCCCGAATGCTATACTTCCCCATAGACTCTGGAATCTCAACCCAGCGCCGGAACCACACAGGCCCGCTTCCCCATTGTTCAGAAATACGGACGGGCGACCAATCATTATCATTCAAGCTCGGGTCTTCGCCATGGGCAAGGTTGTCCACGTGCGCTTTCCAGTCCACCAAGGGCTGTGCGAACATTCCATGCAGGCGCGACAGTTCCCCTTGGTAGGGATTCTTCTTTTGACCTTCGTCCTGAGCCCGCGCAGCCGGAAAATAAAGCAACAAGCCGCACAAGGCAAGCATTAGCGCTCGGGTTCTAACAACACGGATTCCTTCCATTGGATTGCGTCCTTTCGATCTTGAGCTTCTCGGGCGGGTGCAAGTATACACCAAGCGAAGCTATCAGCTCTCAGCTATCAGCCGTCAGCCTCTTCCGGGGGTCGAAAGTTGAAAGTCGAACGTCGAGAAGCATCGGTCCTTTGTTTTCATAGACATTCCCGGTTTGTTCCGTAAGAACGCTGTCAGCTCTCAGCTATCAGCCGTCAGCCTGTTTCGAGAGTCGAAAGTCGAGAGTCGAGAGTCGAGAGTCGAGAGGCATCGGTCGTTTGTTTTCATAGACATTCCCGGTTTGTTCCAGCAGTTCTCAGTAGTGTGGCCGGCACAACGGGCTTCGTGACTGTGGCGAGCGTGCCGTGGCGGACGCGAAGGCGGCAGCTCCGCAGGCTCCGCTGCCGCACTCCAAGGCGTCTCTTGCCTTGAGTTGGGCAACCTGAAGCCTGCCGTCCTTTGTTTTCATAGACATTCCCGGTTTGTTCCGCGAGAAAGCTATCAGCTTTCTGCTATCAGCCGTCAGCCTTCGGTTGTCGGCCTTACTTCTGACTCCTGGCACCTCAGAACTGACTCCTCGACTTTTTGACCTTGTCCTTTGTTTTCATCAACATTCCCGGTTTGTTCCTTCAGTTTTGAGAGTCCAAAGCCGAGAGTCGAGAAGTTGACAAACGTTCTGGAACAAGTTCTTTTCCTGAATCCTGAATCCCGTTTCCTGCTGTTTGTTTTCATAGACATTCCCGGTTCGTTCCGGCAGTTTTTCATTAAGCGGCGGACATAACGGACTTTTTGGCCGTTTCGAGCTCACCATCATTTGGGTTCGAGGTGCTCACCAATCCCGAATCCTGAATCCCGAGATTCCACTTCCGCGGCTTCGTGCCAGCTTTCTGCATAGGTCAACTATGATAGCCTACTTAGTCTTGAATGTCAAGAACAAAATGCGCGAGTGGAAGAAACGGACTTATGGTCACGATGCGGAGGCGAGAAGTTGGGGCTTTGGGGTGCGTAAGCCTCGTAGGCTCGGCTGCCGCACACGAGGGGCTTCGCAGAGGGAAGAGGCGCCTTGACAGATAAACTCTATCTATGTAGACTTGTGCCGTGAAGCTCTCGCGTTTATGGGTCGCTCCGTAGGAGGTGAAACATGAGAAGAGTGATTGCCACAGCAGCGTTGTTACTCGCGGTTCCTATATTGGCGTCGCCGCAGGATGTTGACCATCAGTACCACGGCCAAGGCTACTGCTTCTTCGCTGGGGCGGGGACGGGCGCCGGCTCATTCCAGTCGGGACCGATCACTACCCCACTCCGGCAGGGGTCGCCCGCCTCCTACCAGTTCGGGGGCGGCGGAGAAGTGTTAGCCGGCAAGGGACTCGGCTTCGGCGGTGAGCTTTTGAGCTCGACACAATCGTGGGAAGGCGCAACTTTGGGGACGTGGATCGGTTCAGTTAATGTGTCTTACCATTTCGGGTCCAGCAGGAACAACCGCAAGGTTGAACCCTTTGTAACCGGGGGCTATACCTTCTTCTACGTCTCCAACATCACCCTCCCCCACGCAAATGGCGGCAACTTCGGGGCTGGCCTCAACATATGGCTGATGCGCCACGCCGCCCTGCGCCTGGAGATTCGAGATGACGTCGGCGGCCAAAGCCTAAGCGCGGAATTTGAACCTGAGGGCACGTACTACCTGCGGTCCCAGCATCTCGTCGGCTTCCGCGTCGGCGTGACGTTCCGGTAGCACAGAGGTTGACCTTAGCCTTGATCTTAGCCGTCGGCGACGGAGCAGTGGACGATGGAGCATGCAACCATTCGTGCTTGGCCCGCCGCCCGCTAAAGTGCTAGTATTGCCCCCACTGCTATGGCCGGTTACAACCTCCTAACTCCCGGGCACCGCTCCATTCGCAAATATTACGAAAACGTCGCAGCCCTGCGCGATCAGGGCGTGCTGAACGAGATGAGCGTGCGTTCGCCCTTCGAGTCCCTGCTCCAGGAGACCGCCCGGCTCAAAAACTGGACCCCAATCGCCGAGCTTTCGGGAAAGTCCGGCGGCGCGCGCATTTGTCCTGACGGCACGCTGCGCGACCACAACACCCTGCCGCGCGGCTATTGGGAAGCCAAGGATACTCAGGACGACCTTGACACCGAAATCAAAAAGAAGATCGCGCGCGGCTACCCCCTCTCCAACATTATCTTTGAGGACAC
>Ga0326728_10008839_pt1 | contig 24665 bp, 19 predicted proteins | sample MB3enrmetagenome_FD_207602 | JGI IMG/M metagenome (GOLD analysis project Ga0326728, IMG submission 207602) | Lab enriched peat soil microbial communities from McLean, Ithaca, NY, United States - MB31MN | ecosystem: Environmental > Terrestrial > Soil > Wetlands > Peat | place: USA: New York... | reverse complement strand
GCGCAGCATCCGGCTTGCCCAAAGCCTACAACGAGAAAAATTGCTCAAAACGGCCATTCCGGTAACAGCCGGCCCCGCGCGACCCGCCCCAGACTCCTGTAGAGCGTTTTCACGCGGCCTGGACCCATTCCGGCCCCTCGCCATCGTCCAGCCAGGCCTTTTTGCTGCTCCGATACCGGACATCTCCCTGGCCTGGCGCAACCGCGATCTCAAATGCATTCGCGAACAGCTGGGAGCCCGGTCTTGTCCGGCGCACCATTCGAGATAAAACTGCGAACACTTATATTATCGATATAGCGCTATAGAGACCGTTCACGCCGGCCATCAGCTGTGCAGGCCGGGCGCCTCATGGCCCGTGCGTGCGACATATTCAGTATAGCCACCGTTATAGCTATGCACGCCTTCGGGGGTCAATTCGAGCACGCGATTGGACAGGGCGCCAAGAAAATGCCGGTCGTGCGAGACGAAGAGCATCGTGCCCTCATATTGCGCTAACGCCTTGATCAGCATTTCCTTCGTCGCCATGTCGAGATGGTTGGTCGGTTCGTCGAGCACCAGGAAATTCGGCGGATCGAACAGCATGATCGCCATCGCCAGCCGCGCCTTCTCGCCGCCGGACAGTACCCGGCATTTCTTTTCGACATCGTCGCCTGAAAATCCGAAACAGCCCGCGAGCGTCCTGAGCGTGCCTTGCCCCGCCTGTGGGAATGCATCTTCGAGCGACTGGTAAATCGAGCGGCCGCCGTCGAGCAGTTCCATCGCATGCTGGGCAAAATAGCCCATCTTGACGCTGCCGCCGATGGTCACCGAGCCCCGGTCTGGCTCGCTCGCGCCGGCCACCAGTTTCAGCAGCGTCGATTTGCCGGCACCATTGATGCCCATCACGCACCAGCGCTCCTTGCGCCGGATCATGAAATCTAACCCTGCATAGATCACCTTGTTTCCATAACGCTTGTGAACATTCTTGAGCGCCACGACATCGTTGCCGGAGCGCGGCGCGGGCGGAAAATCGAAAGCCACGGTCTGGCGCCGCCGCGGCGGCTCGACGCGATCGATTTTTTCGAGCTTCTTGACCCGGCTCTGCACCTGCGCGGCATGCGAGGCCCGCGCCTTGAACCGTTCGATGAACTTGATCTCTTTGGCCAGCATCGCCTGCTGGCGCTCGAATTGCGCCTGTTGCTGCTTCTCGTTCTGCTCGCGCTGGGCCGCGTAGAACTCGTAATCGCCGGAATAGGTGTTGAGCGAGCCGCCGTCGATCTCGATAATCTTGTTGACGATGCGGTTCATGAACTCGCGGTCGTGCGAGGTCATCAAGAGCGCGCCATCGTAGCTCTTGAGAAACTGTTCGAGCCAGATCAGGCTTTCAAGATCGAGATGGTTGCTTGGCTCGTCGAGCAGCATTGCGTCAGGCCGCATCAGCAGGATCCGCGCCAGAGCAACGCGCATCTTCCAGCCGCCCGAAAGCTTGCCAACATCGCCGTCCATCATTTCCTGGCTGAAGCTTAAGCCGCCCAGCACTTCGCGCGCGCGGCCTTCGAGCGCGTAGCCGTCGAGTTCCTCGAACCGGCTTTGCACTTCGCCATAACGCTCGATGATCGCGTCCATCTCGCCTGCGCGCTCCGGATCGGCCATGGCGGCCTCAAGCTCCTTGAGCTCGGCCGCGACAGCGCTGACCGGTCCGGCGCCGTTCATGACCTCGATCACGGCGCTATGCCCAGACATCTCGCCGACATCCTGATTGAAATAGCCGATAGTGATGCCACGATCGACGGCAACCTGGCCCTCGTCGGGCTCATCCTGGCCGGTGATCATACGGAACAGCGTCGTCTTGCCGGCCCCATTGGGCCCGACAAGACCGGCCTTCTCACCTTTCAGGAGAGAGGCCGAAGCCTCGATGAACAGCAGATGATTGCCATGCTGCTTGCTGATGTTTTCGAGACGAACCATGACCACCGGGGAGCTTGCGGAAATTTGCCCCCCCTTATGCCACGGGAGAGGCGCGGCGCCAGCGTGAAATAAGCCGCCAAGCGGCAATGGGCATCGAGACCGGACCGATAACCACAAATCATGGCTTATTGCTGCCTCTCCAGGTCATGGTGCGGGAATGTGAGCACCTAGCCCCAACCGGAGTAAGCCAGGGGAGGCGCCAACAGATCGGCCTGTGTTTTGAGCCGCAATTTGGCCGCTGACGCAGCACCGCCGCTTCAACTCCAGCAGCAGACGGTTGTATCTAAGTAATAAATTTCCGCCCCGGCATTAAGCGATCTGAACTCCAATCAACGCCGAAGCCGGCATTCCATCATGTCATGCCGCGCGCACGGGATCACGCCAACGGACCGTGAAGCGATTGGCCGGATCCGGTGTCACACGTGAATGCCCGGGAACAGGTGCGAAAAGGCGGCCTGATCCGGGGTGAGCTGATGCTCCGCCGCGGCGCCATCGCCCTTTTTCCCGGCCGTCTCGGGGAAAACCTGGAACAGCACGTTGTTCACAATCAGCCCGAGGCGCGGCGCGGTGGCCTGAACCATAAGCCCGAACAGCCCGAGCCCGGTGGCAACGCGCGTCGGCCGGTTCACGATGGCTTCGGCGATCAGTCCGGCGGCCTGCTCTGGCGTTAGCACCTGCGCCTGATCGTAGATCTTCGTCGGCGAAATCATAGGCGTGCGCACGAGCGGGAAGTTGATAACCGAGAAATTGACGCCGCGCTCGTAATATTCCGCCGCCGCGCAGCGCGTCCAGGCTTCGAGCGCCGCCTTCGAGGCGACATAGGCGGAAAAGCGCGGCGCGCTCGTCAGCACGCCGATAGACGAAACATTGATGACATGGCCCTGGCCCTTCCGGCTCATCTGCGGAAGGAGCGCCAAGGTCAGCCGCACGGCGCCGAAATAGTTGAGCTGCATGGTGCGCTCGAAATCGTGCATGCGATCGACGGATTCGGCGATGCCGCGGCGGATCGACCGGCCGGCGTTGTTGATAAGTATGTCGACGCCGCCATGCTCTTCCAGCACTTTGGCTGCGAGCCCGGCGCATTGATCCGGGTCTGCGATATCGGCCGCGTAGGTGAAGAGATTGAGACCGCGGCCGGCAGCCTCCTTTTTAGCGTCTTCAAGCTTCACCGGATCGCGCGCTGCGATCAATATTATAGCGCCCGCCTCCGCGAGCCTGAAGGCAGCGGCCCTGCCTATGCCTGAAGAGCCGCCGGTGATGAGCACAATCTTGCCTTGGACTTGGGCGCGGAGAGTTTTGGGCGTAACGAGGTCCGGATCGAGATGGCGCTCCCAATAGTCCCAAAGCTTCCAGGCATAGTCTTCAAGGCGCGGCACGCGGATACCCGCCGGCTCGAGAAGGGCTTGCGCCTCGCGGCTATCGAAGCGCGTCGGATAGCTCGCAAAGGTGAAGATGCTGTCGGGGAGCTGTAAATCGCGCATGATCGCAGCGCGAAGCCGTTTCAGCACGGGAAGCGACGCGAGGCCATGCATCAGCGGTGCGGGCAGCAAGCGCAACAGCCCCACATTGAGCCGCATGCTGATTTCTGGCGCGTTGCTGGCTTTGGCGAACATGTTGAGCGTGTCGCCCACCCGGTAGGGGTGCGGGTCGGTCAGATGGAAGCATTTTCCATCCTGTCCGCTCAGATGAGCGATATGATTGACGGCGGCCACCACGAAGTCGACCGGAACCAGGTTGATGCGCCCGCCTTCGATCCCCACCATCGGCAACCATGGCGGTAGAATCGCCCGGACTCGCTTAATCAAGCTGAAGAAGTAATAGGGGCCGTCGATCTTGTCCATTTCACCGGTTTGGGAGTCGCCGACCACGATTCCCGGCCGGTAAATCCGCCATGGCACCGTGCATTCACGCCGCACCACACCCTCCGACTCGTGCTTGCTCCCGAAGTACGGATGTTCGAAGTGGCGGGCCTCCTCGAACATGTCCTCCCGGAAGGTGCCTTCGTACAACCCTGCAGCTGCGATCGAGCTGAAGTGATGGAAGCGGCCCGCGCCAATCGTCTCCGCGAGACGGACGGCATTGCGCGTGCCTTCGATATTGGTCGTCATTTCCTTCTCGGGATCGGCGTTCAGGTCGTAGATCGCCGCGAGGTGGAACATGTGATCGGTGCGGCCTTTGAGCGTCTTGATATCCTCTTTGGAAAGTCCGAGCCCGGCTTTACCGATATCGCCCATCAAGGGGATGGCGCGTTTGGCGCTGACATGCCAATATTTACGCAGGGCCTCGACGCGGGCCGGGGAGGGATCGCGCATCAAGAAGTAGACCGTGGTTTGGCTTCGCAACAAAAGCGTCCGGACCAGCCGCTTGCCGATAAAGCCGCTCGCGCCGGTGACGAAGTAGATCATGCTAGTTCTCCTTGAGCAGAGCTATTTCAGCTGCTTTCGTCCCCCACGGATGATTAGGCGGAGCGGACTAAAAGTTTTTGATTAAGATCAACGGTGCCGCCTCTCTTTCTGGAATATAAATAACGTGTAAGAAGAAAGCTCGCCAATCGCGAGAGGAAAGGGAGCAGAAGATGGTCAAGAAACTGCATGAACTTGCCGGTGAAGGCGGCGAGAGCCACCTTGTCGCAACGATCAGGGACTCCGCGGCGAATATCTGGCTCGCGGGGCTCGGTGCGTTTTCCAAAGCCCAAGATGAAGGCGGAAAGCTGTTCGATGCCCTCGTGAAGGAAGGCGAGGCCGTGCAGAATCGCGCCTCGAAATCCGCACAAGAAGCGATTTCGGATGTGCGCTCGAAAGCGACCGGAACCTGGGATAAGCTTGAGCAAGTCTTCGTAGACCGCGTCGCACGCGCGCTGTCGAGCCTCAATGTGCCGACGAAGCACGACATCGACGCCCTCGCCAAGCGCGTCGAGGAACTAACGAAGGCTACCACCAAGCTGTCGCATTCCCTGGAAGAAGGCAGCGGCGCAAAGCACAAGGCCGAGGCAGCGGCCAAGAAGCCACCGGCACGCACTCACGCATAACAAGGGCTGGGGTCCGGCATGCCTGAAATCGAACCGCTCAAGAGCCGCCTGCCGGTTGGAGTTGCGCTTGCAGGCGGCGGTCCGCTGGGAGCAATTTACGAAGTCGGCGCGCTCGTCGCACTCGATGAGGCGCTGAGGGGATTCCGGCTGACCGATTGCAGCGTTTTCGTGGGCGTCAGCTCGGGGGCCTTCTTCGCCTCCGGGCTTGCCAATGGCTTGTCGCCGCGCGCGATGCACCGCATGTTCATCGAGTCGGACAAGGCGGACGACCCCTTCGAGCCCGACGTTCTCTTGAGGCCCGCTTTGAGGGAGTACGGGAGGCGCATCGCCGCACTTCCGCGCTTGCTCAAGGTGGGGATTGCAGATTATCTGCGCGGCGGCTGGAAAAGAAACGCAGTCGCTTCTTTCCAAGGCTTGGTGCAAGCCTTGCCGGCTGGCATTTTCGATAGCGCTCCGCTGCAGGCGTACTTACAGAAGCTTGCCCAGTCGCGCGGCTTTCCGGACGATTTCCGCAAGCTTCGCAGTAAGCTTTTTATCGTCGCGACCGATCTCGACACGTGCGAGCTTGTGACTTTCGGCTCGCCCGGGTGGGACGATGTGCCAGTTTCGCGCGCGGTGCAGGCGAGTGCGGCGCTGCCCGGGCTGTTCCCGCCCGTAAAGATCAATGGCCGGTACTTTGTGGACGGCGCGCTGCAAAAGACGCTCAACGCTTCGGCGGCGCTCAAGGAAGGGGTTAAGCTGCTCTTTGCCGTCAATCCGATCGTGCCGTACCGGGCGGATGAGGACGATACTGCCATCAATGGGCAGAGCCTTGCGGAAGGCGGCCTCGTAACCGTTCTCTCGCAGACATTCCGCTCGCTTATTTACTCGCGCCTGAAAGTTGGAATGGAGCGCTACCGGCACGTCTATCCCGATGCGGACATCGTTGTCATCGAGCCGCGGCGCGACGACCATGAGATGTTCTTCGCCAATGTTTTCAGCTATTCGGACAGGCGCCGGCTTTGCGAGCACGCCTATCAGCAGACGCGCGCCGATTTGCTGCGCAGGGCAGGCGCTCTCAAGCCTATCTTGGCGCGCCACGGCCTCGTCCTAGACGAGGCCGTGCTGAGAGACCGGAGCCGCACGCTTCTTCCGCGCCTTCCCGGCGATGGCCCAAGCCTTGAAGCGACCTTGCACACGCTTACCGAAACCTTGGGGCGGCTCGAGCCGCTGCTCCACATCAAGGAAGAGACGGCGTAGGCCCCTGCGCGCTAACATAAGGCTTGTTCAGCTATCGGACCCGGCCATGATCGAACGCAACGCCCCTCATCCTGTCCTTCTCCCCGCAAGCACGCCTTGGCGTGCTTGCAACTCAACGCTATCGCGTTTGCATGCAAACGCGATGGGAGAAGGGACGCCTGAATAGGGCGTTGTGCGTACAATATCGTTCCCTCTCCCATCGGGAGGGACAGGGTGAGGGGTGGAACGCTCGATCATGGCCGGATTTCGCAACGGTCAGGTCTTAAATTAGCGCCTATGCGCGCTGGCCCAGCATTTGGGGGTGCATGAAAAGAAGCGCCGGACTCACAGATCGCAAACCGAAGCGGCAAACGCCCAAGCGCATCGCCGAGGCAGCCCTTATGCTTTTCAACCGCTTTGGCGAGCCAAGCGTAACCGCCTCGGCAATCGCCGCGGATGTCGGCATCAGTCACGGCAATCTGCATTACCATTACGCCTCGAAAGAGAAGATCGTCGAGGATCTGTTCGAGGAATTCCGGCATGAGATCGGGCACACGCTCGAGGCGCCGCACGGCCGCCCGGTCCACGCCGAGGACGTTTGGCTTTTCCTTCACCTGACCTTCGAGATTATTTTCAAGTACCGCTTCCTTTATCGCGACCTCAACGAGCTCCTGTCGCGGCACCGCATCATCGAGACGCAGTTCAAGCAAATTCTCGGCCGCCAGGTGCTGACAGCCTCAGCGCTCCTAAGGGGCCTCGCCCGCAGCGGCTCCATGCAGGCCACGGAGGCCGAATGCGCCGGGCTTGCCGAAAACATGATCATGATCGCGACCTATTGGTTATCTTACGAATTCGTTCTCAACCCGCGGCAGCAGCCCGATAGCAAAACCCTTACGCGCGGCATCGTTAGCGCGCTCTCGCTCGCGCGCCCCTATTTGGCGCCCGGTGCGCGCGCGCTCTTCGAGCACCTTTCCAAACAATATTTAGAATCTGGAGGAGACGGACATGGCAGCCAAGCAGCCGAAATGGAAAAGTTTTCCGGGTAGCGATTCGGACTTCGACTATGCAGCCATGGCGCTGAAGAAGCACTGGCCGCGCCTCCACCAGGGCGATTGCGAGCCCTTTCCAGACACGGCCCATGTAAAATCGCTGTTCGAGGAGTTTCCCGAGCTTAAGATCAAAACGCCTGCCGCCGAGGTAGCGGAGGTCTTGCAAGACGCCTGGCGCGCCTATCACCGGGGCGACTTTCAGAAGGCGGTTGAGCTGGGCCTGACGATGGGCCGGCTCGGCACGAACGTTGCGAACAAGGCCGCCAACATTTACGCCAGCTACCTGGAGGATGACAAGGATCGCAAGCTTGCGCTGTTCCTCGAAGCGGTCAACCGGGGCGAAGCGCTGCAGCGATCGGCGCCGGGTCTTGCTAATGCCTGGTATTTTCACGCCCAGGCGCTCGGCCGTTACAGCCAGGGCATCTCGGTTGCCAAGGCGCTCGCTCAGGGGCTCGGCGGCAAGGTGAAGGACAGCCTTGAGAAGGCCTTGGAGCTGGAGCCGAAGCACGCCGACGCGCATATCGCGCTTGGTGCCTATCATGCAAACGTCGTCAACAAGATGGGGGCGCTGGCCGGCCGGCTTACTTTCGGGGCGAGCAAGGAGGCGGCGCTGCAGCATTTCCAAGCCGCGCTGAAGCTCCATCCGGACTCGGCCATCGCGCGCATCGAATATGCGAATGGGCTTGCCATGCTGTTCGGCAAAGCCAAGCTCGCCGAAGCCACGAAGCTTTACGAGGAGGCGGCGGAGTGCAACCCCGCCGATGCGATGGAGTGGCTCGATGTGGAGCTGGCGAAAGCGGAGATCGCGGCTTAAGCCCGGGCAGCGAGCCTGGAATTCGCTATGACGCCCTCCCCATTGCCGCCGCCTTTGCCGGGCTGAGCGCCGGGCATTCAGCGCGCTTCGTTTGCCATGCGCAGGGCTGCTCTGAAAGCGGCCACCGCTTCCGGCATCCGCTCATTGGTCATTTTCTTCGGCGCCGCTTTACTGGGAAAATCGGGAGGTGCCGCGGGCAGCGGTCCCAACTCTGCGCACTCCCCGACTAGCCCCACCGAGACGGCTGGCGTATCCGAGGCATACCATAACGACGTCCAGAGCAGTGCGGCATGCTTGAAATACGCGGCTGCGGATTCGCCCAGCACCAAGCCCCAGCCTGCCGCGCTGCGATCCGCGTGCCGGGTCGCGCGCCTATAGCGCCTCGCCCGGTCGCTCGCCGGGGCTGCGCTATCCAGCAAGCGATGGAAGGCCAGTTGCAGCGCCTCGTCCGCTTTTTCGTACCAAAGCGCCAGCTTCGACGTGACCGGCTGCCGCAGAGCTTCGCGGCGATCCTGCTCCAGCTGAGCCGCGATGGCGTGCTCCAGGCGGTACCAGGCCAGGGCGTCGCCCCGGCGCGATGCCGAATCATGGAAGGCATGGCGCAGAAAATCGACGTTTTGCCCGATCAGTCGCAACAGCGCCTCGGTCTCATGCGGCGCTGTTTGCAGCTTCGCACGAGCGCTTGAATGTGAGGAACATGCTTTCTCCATACCGGCCCCCAGAAAATCTTTATGCGGCGCCAACGGGAGCGGCGCGATCAAACACTAACAAAACGGGTACCCCTGAAGTTATGGCGCAACAAGCGTAGGCGCACAGAAAGCATCCGAAACCCGTGTATGCGCCAAAAAACGTTCGATTTAATGCGCAAATGAACGGAGCTTTATTCAAAAGACACGCAGCTCTCGCCCACCCACCTATTGGCGTATGGGCAAAGAAAGCAAACGAATCGATTCAGGGGGCCCTCCGGCGGCGTTACCGGGGCAGTTTCCGGCGGCTCGCCACGGGCGGCGGAACCGGAGATCGCGGCTTAAGACTGCCGCGCCGGTTCCCGCCCGCGGGCTGGGTTCTGAAAGGCGGGGATGGGCAAAAAGAGCCAGCCGGCAAGCAGGGCTGCGAGCAGCGCACCTGCTACCTGTGAGACGATAAAGAGCGGCACGGAGCTAGGTGCTATACCAGAAAAGCTGTTCGTTAGAGCCCTGGCGACCGTGACCGCCGGGTTGGCGAAACTGGTCGAGGCCGTGAACCAGTAGGCCGAAATGATGTAAAGGCCAACAAGCCAGGGAATCGCCGGCTTCTGAAAGCGGAGGCCCCCGAGGATCGCCGCCACAAGCCCGAAGGTGGCGACGCCTTCCGCGAGCCACTGCCCGCCGCCGGTCCGCAGCTTTGCGGAAAGCTCCACCGCCGGCAGGCCGAACATGAGGTGGGCCATCATCGTGCCGGCGATGCCGCCTGCCACTTGCGCGGCGATGTAGAGGGCAGCCTCTGCGCGCGGCAGCTCGCCCCTCGCGGCGAAAACGAGCGAAACCGCCGGATTGAAATGCGCGCCGGAGACCGGCCCGAGGATGGAGATGAGCACCACCAGCAGCGCGCCGGTGGGCAGCGTATTGCACAGGAGCTGCAGGGCAACATCGCGCGTCAAGGTCTCAGCCATGATGCCCGAGCCCACGACGGCGGCGACCAGAAGAGCGGTGCCAAGGGCCTCGGCAGCGAGGCGGCGGGGAAGATCGAAGGCTTCCATCAGCTCGCGCCTCCGGCTTTGGACGTTGAGCCCTCCATACCGCCGATCTCCTTCAGCCGCGCGGAGAGCGCCAACTTGCCGATGCTTTGCAGCGGGAGCGACGTGAAGGCGGCGATACGATTGCGCAAATAGCGGAAAGCCTCGTTGAAGGCGCGCTGCCTTTCGATATCGGTGCCTTCGACGGCGGCGGGGTCTTCGATGCCCCAATGGGCCGTCATCGGCTGGCCCGGCCAGATGGGGCAGACCTCGCCCGCCGCGCTATCGCAAACGGTGAACACGAAATCCATCTTGGGGGCGCCGGGAAGCGCATACTCCTCCCAGCTTTTCGAGCGGAAACCGTCCGCCGGATAGCCATAGGCGGCGAGCGTCTTGAGCGCATACGGATTGACCACCCCTTTGGGGTGGCTGCCGGCTGAGAAGGCGTAAAAGCGCCCGGCCCCTTCCTTGCGAAGGATGCCTTCCGCAAGGATCGAGCGGGCCGTGTTGCCGGTGCAGAGGAACAGCACGTTGTAGACAGTTTGGTTCATCGTTCCCTCCTCACGAACCGCAGCAGCAGCTTGAGGTGCTTTGCGGCTTCCCGGCGCGAATGAAGGCGCTCATAAACTTGCCGTCGATGTACGGGGCCATCTCGCCGGCGTTAACGCCCTTGCCGCTCAGGAACTCGCGCGCGTCCTCGCCGGTGTATATCCGGGTGGGTTCGATACCGATGGCTTCAAATCCCGCTTTGGCAAGCTTGCCGGCATAGTCACTGTCCTGAAGCGCGCCCGCGATGCAGCCCGCCCACAAGAGCATGTCTTTACGGATTTGCTCCGGCACTTCGCCGCGCGTCACGATATCGGAGACGGCGAAACGTCCGCCCGGCTTCAGCACGCGGAACGCTTCCTTCAGCACCCGGTCCTTGTCGGCCGACAGGTTGATGACGCAATTCGAGATGATGACATCGACGGAATTATCGGGCAGCGGGATATTCTCGATCTCGCCCTTAAGGAACTCGACGTTTCCAACGCCCGCCGTCTTTTGATTTTCGCGGGCGAGCGCAAGCATCTCGTCCGTCATGTCGAGGCCGTAAGCCTTGCCCGTTGGGCCAACGCGGCGCGCCGAAAGCAGCACGTCGATGCCGCCGCCCGAGCCGAGATCGAGCACGGTTTCGCCGGGCTGCAACTGCGCCAAGGCGGTGGGGTTGCCGCAGCCAAGCGAAGCAAGCACCGCGGCTTCGGGCAGCGCGCCTTTCTCGGAGACATCATAGAGATTGGACGTAATCGGGCTCGTTCCGGCAAGCGCCGTATTGCCGCCGCAGCACGATGCGCCTTCGCTGACGCGGCGCGCGGCGTTGGCGTAGCGCTCGCGCACGGCTTCCTTCACATTGGGCTCGCTCATGGTTCGCTCCTAACAGCAGGTGATAGCTTCGGCCTTGACGGCTTTGTTGCGGGTGCAGCATTCCGCAAAGAGGAAAGCGAGGATATCCTGCAGCGCCTGGGCATTCGCCGTGTAGCGCAGGAACGTGCTTTCGCGGCGCACCTTCACCAAATTCTCGTTTTTCAGCTTTTCGAGGTGATGGGAGAGCGTCGAGGCCGGAATGCCGAGCTCCGCGCCGATCTCGCCCACAACGAGCCCCTCCGGATGCGCGGACAACAGAAGACGCACGATCCTGAGCCGCGTTTCCGTGCCCAGCGCTGCCATCATATCGGCGTATCGGGCGATCTGATCGTCGTGAAGAGCATCGGCCATCGCGCAACCTCAAGGTTCGGTAATTCTATAAATGCCGAATTATCGAACTGTCAAGACGCGTCCGATCCTGCTTGCGCCTTCGCAAGACCTGGCTTCGAGTAAAGCGTTAAAAGTTTGAGAGCTGCCGGACCTGCGCTCGTCGATGCACGCGCCTCGCGCGCACCGGTGCCGGGCTAAACGCCTAGCGCCCGCTTTTGATTCCATCAAAAGCGGGCTCTAGGTTTTCGTCTTATCGTGCGTCTTTATCGGAAAACCGCTTCACACTTTTCCGGACGCATTCTAGCGCCGCACCCGGATGATGTTGCTCTTTCTGCTGGCGGAGCGCATTGGCTCCGGCCCGACGAACCAGCGGCAGCGCGGATATTTCAGCGGACAATCGACGCTTTTCGTGTATGCCGCCTTCGCAGTGCGGCAGCGCGCATATTTCATCGGGCAAACGACGGGGCTTGTGAGCGCGACGTGTAAGAGCCTGCACTTCAAGCTTTTTGAATTGCAGTTTTGAACCTCGCTCTCTACGGTCCGTTTTGGGCTCTCCGTTGCGCCGTCAGCGGCGGCCACATCCATTTTAGGAGCGTTCGAGGCTTCTCTCGCGGCAGCTGTTTTGTCGAGCGGCTTGCAGCCCGGCAAATGCACGAAATGGCGGTGACTGTCGCCGCGCCGGTCGGCGAAATAATAGCGGCCGTCGCAGATCCAGGCGATGGGAGGCAGCCTGTCCCGTTCGAAGAGAAGATCGGCGCGCCGCAGGTCGCCCCAAAACTCGTTCATGAGCAGCGTGTCCTGCTTGGACGGAGCCAAGGACGTGAACCGGAAAGGCAGGGACAGAACCGGTATATAGGCTTGCCCATTGCGGAGTGCGGCGCGCACGGCCCCGTACACGTCTTCCACATTCTGGTTTTGGATCGCAAAGCAGCCAATAGAGCCGCATCCGCCGTGAATAAGAATGCTGGAGCCCGATCTGCCGTTCACCCTGTCGAACGTGTTCGGATAGTTGATGTTCATGGCCCGGTCCCAACGCCTATTAACGATGAGATCGGAGGTCGTGATCCGGTAAAGCCCTTCGGGCGATTGCCTGTCACCCTCGTAAAACTTGGGGCCTAATCCGCCCGACCAGCGGCAAATACCATAGATTTTAAAGAGAACGTAACGCGGGCCTTGCTGAACCCAAAGCTCCATTTCGGAGGTTTGCTTGTAAACCCGGATAAAAATGGGCGAGCCGAGCTTAAGACCCTTTGCCTCGAACCGTTGGGAAAGCTCGGCCTCCCTGGCGGCGACAGATTCCGAATGCCACGATCTATTTGCGGCCTGTGCACTTCCAATATGAGGTAAAGCAATCGCAAAAATTGCTAGTAATAGCCTGGCAAGACGAAACTGCATCTCAACTCCTTCTAAGGCTACGCCTCAAGACGCTTGACCCAAACTTGGACGTAACGGCCTGCTGCTTCTCACTCGAGAAGTAAAGCGAGCGAGCCCAATCCGTGAATTGAAATGTGATCTTAATATGGCCAGGCTCGGACATATTGTCGCAGGGCGGTCTGGTGATTCCTGCCGTTTTTTCGTCAAGCCAACGGTGGAATCTGCAGGCGCCGCCTAAAAGTTCCCTTTGATTTTCAAAGCGCTTAGCATCTGCGGGGGTGCCTCATGCAAGAACTGTGGCGCTTTAACCCTCGCGCATCGTTTTTTTGCAACAGCCGCCCGGTGCGGCCCGCCGCCCTGCAGCTCCCGCTTAACCGGCCTGCATTCGTTTAGCATAAAATCTTGGGCCGGAGTTAGTTCCGCCGTTACCGCTCAAGGGCGTTTTATCTTCGGGAAAACTTGCGAGGAAAGACCGGCTGGCGTGCGCCTTAACACTTTTTAATATAGCGGCAAGTGGCCTGTAATCTTCTCCTGCCTATATGAAGCCGAGGATAAATTCACACAGGGGAGTATGAAGCCAATGGCATCCGGACAAATCCAGGATGATACGGGCAGAATCTATGCGCGCCGGCGGTTCAGGCCGATTGGCGCGATTGCGGGGGCGGGCCTTATAGGTGCCGGCCTTCTGGCCGCGATCCCGCAAAGCTCATTTTTGGTCACTCCCGCGATTGCGCAAGACCAGCGTCCGCCGAGCTTCGCCGATCTTGCCGATAAGGTCCGGCCTGCTGTCGTCAGCGTGAATGTGAAGTCCACAGGCGGGATCGGCGAAGTTTCAGGCCGCGATTTTCCCATTCCCGATTTGCCGCCTGATTCTCCGCTCCGCGAGTTTTTCGACCAGTTCAGGCATAATCAGCCCGAACGGCACCCAACACGCGCGCAGGGCTCTGGCTTTCTGATTTCTCCGGACGGCTATGTCGTGACCAACCATCACGTCGCAGAAAAAGCCGACGAAATCGAGATTACGTTCGAGAACGAGGAGAAGTACAAGGCGAAGGTCGTCGGTAGCGATGCGCGCACCGATATTGCCCTCCTCAAGATCGATACCAAAAAGAAGTTCGACCATTGGCTCGAATTTGCCGATGTAACCCCGCGCGTCGGCGATTGGGTCTTGGCCGTCGGCAATCCCTTCGGCCTTGGCGGAACCGTGACGGCTGGCATCGTCTCGGCCTCGGGCCGCGATATCGGCTCCGGTCCTTACGATTTTCTTCAGATCGACGCCGCTGTGAACCGCGGTAACTCGGGCGGCCCCTCGGTCAATCTCGACGGCAAGGTTATCGGCGTCAACACCGCCATTTACAGCCCGAGCGGCGGAAGCGTTGGCATCGCTTTTGCAATTCCCGCTTCCACGGCGCGCGACGTCGTCCAGAAGCTCAAGGATAAGGGCAAGGTGAGCAGCGGCTGGCTCGGCGTTCAAATTCAGAACGTCGACGACAATATCGCCGAGAGCCTTGGCCTGAAGGAATCCAAAGGTGCCCTTATCGCCAAGATCCTCTCCGACGGACCGGCCGCGAAGTCCGATCTGAAGGCGCAGGACGTCATCTTAGAGGTTAACGGGAAGCCCGTCGCCAACTCCCGCGAGCTAGCACGGACGATAGCGGCCCTGAGCCCCGGCTCCGATGCCCGCTTGCACATCTTCCGCAGTGGCGCGGAGAAAGATGTCACCCTCAAGCTTGGAGAGTTTCCGGATAACGATAAGGTCGCCTCTCTCAGCAGCGGCGGCGGCGAGGAGACCGAGTCCGGCAAGGAGCTGGAGGAGCTTGGCCTGACGCTGGTTCCTGCGCCCGATCTGCCCGGAAGCAAGGCGAAGGAAGGTGTGGCCGTATCGAGCGTCGATCCCAATTCGAGGGCTGCCGACCAAGGCTTGAAGCGCGGCGATATCATTATCGAAGTCAACAGCAAGGCTGTTTCGAGCGTTGAGGACGTGGTCGCGGGGATACGCGATGCCCGCGAAAAAGGCAGAAAGAATGTTCTTCTGCAGATCCGCAGCCGCGATAAACAGCAGCGCTTCCTTGCGCTTCCTATCGAGCAGAAGCCCGACCATGAGGACAAGGACGCCGATAAGGACAAAGACGCCCCGAAGCGGAACAAGCACTAATATTGCAGCGAAGGCGAGGGGGGTTCCCCTCGTCTTCCCGTTACGGCAGCTTATTTCTTAGGAATGCATTCTTCCCTCCCACACGGTACTCAAATGCGAGTTTTGATCGTTGAGGACGACCGGACCGCGGCCGATTTCCTCGCAAAGGCCCTTGGCGAGGCCGGCTACCAGACTGAAATCGCAAGCGACGGCGAAACGGGCTTCGAGCTCGCGAGCTCCGGGGCTTTCGGCGTGCTCATTATCGACCGGATGCTGCCGAAACTCGACGGGCTGTCGATCGTGGAACGGCTCCGGGCACGCAGGGACCGCACCCCCGTGCTGATTTTGAGCGCTCTTGGAGCGGTCGACGACCGGGTTAAAGGCTTGCGCTCCGGCGGCGACGACTATTTGGCGAAGCCCTATTCGCTCGTAGAGCTTGTGGCCAGGGTTGAGGCCCTGACCCGGCGCGGCCCGTCGGAGGGCGCCGTGACGACGTATAGCGTGGGCGACCTCGTGCTGGACCGCCTTTCCCACAAGGTCACGCGCGGCGGCGAGACCATCCTCCTGCAGCCCCGCGAATACCGGCTACTCGAATATCTCATGCGCCACGCCGGGCAGGTGGTAACGCGCACGATGCTTTTGGAAAATGTTTGGGATTACCACTTCGATCCGCAAACCAACGTGATCGACGTGCATATTTCGCGGCTTCGCAGCAAGATCGACAAGGGCCAGGACAAGCCGCTTCTGGAAACGGTGCGCGGGGCGGGATACATGATCCGAAATGACCGCCGTTAGGCTCGAGAAGCTCATCCCGCGCGTTGTCTTCGCAACGCCCTTCCGGCTTTTTGCGATCTACATCTCGCTGTTTTGCGCAGCCGTCGCCGTAACGTTCATCTATGTGAACATCTCGATGCAGGGCTTTCTCAGCCGCGAGGCGGAGACGGCGGTTCATGCCGATTTCGACGCCCTTGCCGCGCGTTACCGCGACGGCGGGCTGCCATCGCTCGTCAGCGCCATCTCCGAGCACTCGGCCTCGTCGAGCGGAACGCTTTACCTTCTGACCGATAGCGGCGGCCGCAGGCTTGCAGGCAATCTCGATACGGTTGCAGCGGACCTGTGGAATATCCAAGGTGCCGCCCAGTTCGCCTACCGCAAACGCGAGGACGGACGGGTGAGTGAGCATCAGGCGCTGGGCCTGGTTGCCCGGATGCCGGACGGCCTGCGCTTGATCGTTGCACGGGATATCGAGAACCAGGAGGCGCTCAAGCGGGTGCTGCGGAACGCGTTTCTTCTCGGCTACGCTCTCATCATCGTCATCGGCGCCGCTGGGGGCACGATCGTAAGCCGGAGCATTTTGCGGCGCGTCGATGCGGCCTCGAACACGGCCCTCGCAATCATGCAGGGCAATCTCGCGCAGCGTATACCCGTTACGGGCCGGAACGACGAATTCGAGCGCCTCAGCCAGAATTTGAACGCGATGCTCGACCGCATTCAAGACCTTATGACTGGGCTCAAGGATGTTTCGGATAACATCGCGCACGACCTGAAGACGCCGCTCCACCGGCTTCGCTCGCGCGCGGAGAGGGCGATGCAATCGAGCCGCTCGCCCGAAAGCCTGGCCGAGGCTTTGGGCTCGGTCATCGAGGAGGCCGACGGGCTGATCCAAACTTTCGATGCGCTTTTAAGCATTGCGCGCCTTGAGGCGGGATCGCGCTCGGAGAGCTTCGGCCCGCTCAACATTTGCGCGCTGACCCGCGACGTGGCCGAGCTGTACGAGCCGGCCGCCGAGGAGTGCGGACTTTCTTTGCGGCTTTCCTGCCAGGGCGATGTTATGATGCTAGGAGAGAAGCATCTTATCGTTCAAGCGCTGGCGAACCTTTTGGACAACGCGATCAAATACGCTGGCCCCGTGGCAGAGGCCGTTGCGGCGGGCAGCGGGGCGCTGCTAACGGTCGATGTCGCGCTTGAGGATAAGGGCGACACCGTGGATATCGTAATCGCGGACAGGGGACCCGGCATCGCGCAAATCGACCGGGAGCGCGTTCTGCAACGCTTCGTCCGCCTTCAGCCGAGCCGGTCCATTCCCGGAAGCGGCCTCGGCCTGAGCTTGGTGGCGGCCGTGGCGCGGCTGCACGGAGGATCGGTGTCCCTGGAGGACAATGAGCCCGGTCTAAGAGTCCGCTTGTCGCTTAAAAAGAACATGACGCCCATTGAGTCCCAAACGGCCTTCGAGCCGCATCGGGTGCTCAGCCATGCAGGCTAGAGCGGGCCTTTTTTCCGAACGCTTGGGCGAAGGGGCTCTCGACGATGAGAGAGAAACCGGCCGCCGCCTCTTGGAACGGGTATACGCCGCGCTAAAGGCGCGAGCTGGGGGCGCGCCGGAGCCAGCTTTCTCTCCCCAAGTTTCCGCGTTCCTGAGCGGCGTTTTCGCCGGCTCGTCCTTTCTATTCGGACTGGCGGAGAGGGACCCGCAGCTTCTTGTGACGACCCTCGAAACGGCCCCTGAAGCTGCGTTCGAGGAAATCCTATCGCGCACCGCCCGCGAGGCTTCGCAAGCGGACTCCCTGCGCGATATCATGCGGATATTGCGGCAAGGCAAAACCGGACTCGCCTTCCTGATCGCGCTCGCCGATTTGGCGGACATTTGGACCGTCGAAGAGGTGACGCGCAGATTGAGCGAAGCCGCCGACGTGCTCGTGGGAGCGGCCGTCCGGTTCCTCTTGCGGCGCGCAGCGCAGACGGGGCAGTTTCGCCCGCGCGATCCCGCACATCCCGAAAAAGACAGCGGCCTTGTCGTTCTTGGGATGGGCAAGTATGGCGCCCATGAGCTGAACTATTCGAGCGATATCGATCTAATCATTTTTTTCGACCGCGAGATCGCGCCGCTCGCAGCGGGTGTGGAACCGGGACCGTTTTTCGTCCGGCTCACCCGCGATCTCGTCCATATCATGCAGGAGAGCACTGCGGACGGCTATGTGTTCCGCACCGACTTGCGCCTGCGCCCCGATCCGGGCTCGACACAGGCAGCCATCTCGACCGAGGCCGCCTTCCGCTATTACGAGAGCCTCGGCCAAAATTGGGAGCGCGCGGCGCTTATCAAGGCGCGTCCCGTCGCGGGAGATATTGCCGCAGGCGATGCCTTTCTGAAGGCGCTTGGCCCTTACATTTGGCGTAAGTATCTGGACTACAACGCAATCGCCGACATCCACGCGATGAAACGGCAAATCCACGCCGCCAAGGGACACCGGCGCATCGCCATTGCCGGCCACAATCTCAAGCTCGGGCGGGGCGGCATCCGGGAGATCGAGTTTTTCGTGCAATCCCAGCAGCTCATCGCCGGAGGCCGCCAGCCGGCGTTGCGCACGCGGCAAACGCTCGCGGGGCTCGACCTCTTGACTTCGTTCCATTGGATCGGGGCACCCGTCCGCGACGATCTCGCGCGCGCCTACCGCTATCTGCGGCGCATGGAGCATCGCCTGCAAATGATGGCGGATCAGCAGACCCACACGCTCCCTTCAAGCGAGGAGGAGCTGGCCAAATTCGCGCGCTTTGCCGGCTATCGCGAGCTGGACCGGTTCAAGGACGAGCTGCGCCGCCAGATGCAAAACGTAGAGACGCACTACGCCGCGCTTTTCGAGAGTACGCCCGAGCTGACGCCGAAGCGCGTCAAGGGAAACCTCGTTTTCACCGGCGATGCAGAGGATCCCGGCACCGCTGAAACGCTTAGTCAACTCGGCTTTAAGAATCCAGCCACCGCGATCTCGGCCGTAAAGGGCTGGCATTACGGCCGCTACAAGGCGATGCAAAGCGAACGCGCGCGTGAGATTCTCACCGAATTCACGCCTGCGCTGCTCGAAGCGCTTGGCGATACGAGCGACCCCGATCTCGCACTTGCGACCTTCGACACATTCCTAAGCGAGGTTCCATCCGCGTTGCAGCTCTTCTCGATGCTGCGTGCCAATCCGAGCCTTTTGCGGCTCCTCGCACAGATCATGGGCTCAGCGCCGAGGCTCGCGCGGATTCTCGGCCGCCGCCGGCGCCTCATGGATGCGATTCTCGATCCCGGCTATATCGGCGCCCGCCCCACAGGAGACGAGCTGAAAGCGTTGATCCGGCGCGAGATCATGGAGGCAGGCTCTTATGAGGAAAAGCTCAACCGCGCGCGTGTCACGGGCCAGGAGCAGGCGTTCGCCATCGGGGTCAGGCTTCTGTCGCGCCAGCTCACGCCGCAACAGGCGGGCGAGGACTATTCGCTTGTCGCCGAGGCTGTGATCGAAACCCTGCTCGATACCGTGCAGGAGCAATACGGCGCCGGCTTTCCGGCACCGGCCGTGATCGGCATGGGCAAGCTTGGCGGCCGCGAGATGGCGGCCTCCTCCGATTTGGACTTGATCGTGGTCTACGATACGCTTTGCGATGCGGCGCCGCAGGCCTCGCAGCACTATGCCCGGTTCACGCAGCGGCTCATCGCCGCGATCGCGGCGCCAACGCCGGAAGGCGTACTTTATCCGGTCGATATGCGGCTGAGGCCTTCGGGAAAAGCCGGGCCCGTCGCCGTGCGCCTCGACGGTTTTCTCGCCTATCAGCAGCAAAGCGCCTGGACGTGGGAGCATCTGGCGCTGACGCGTGCGCGGCCGGTTGCAGGGCCACTGGCGCTTCGCGAGCGCCTCGCCGCGGACATCCGGCAGGTGCTGACCATGCGCCGCGACCGCGCCAAGACTGCTGCCGATGTGCGCGAGATGCGGGCTATGATCGAGGCCGGAAAGGGCACAGCCGATATCTGGCAGACCAAAACGCACAAGGGCGGCCTTGTCGACGCCGAGTTCATCGCGCAGTTCCTGCAGATCGTGCACGCGGCCGATGAACCCGCCATTTTGAGCCCGAACACCGCGCAGGCCTTGGCGAACCTGATGCAGGCCGGAATTTTGAGCGCAGCGGACGGCAACACGCTCCTGCGCGCGGCCGGGCTCTATCAAGACATCGCCCACATTCTTAGGCTTTGCACCGAAGACCGGTTCGACCCCCGGACCGCGCCGAAAGACCTGATTGGCCTTCTCCTGCAAGCGACGGGCGAGCCTGACATAGCGCGCCTAGAGGCACGTCTCGGCGAAGCCTACGCCGGCACAGCGCGCCTTTTCTCCACGCTTATCGTTTGAGTTCTTCCGGTTCCTCATACACGCGAAGCCGGTAGCCGACGCCGGTTTCGGTTAAGATGTGCGCCGGAGTTTCTGGATCGGACTCGATTTTCTGCCGCAGCTGGCGTACGTAGATCCGCAAATATTGGACGTCGCACGCCGCGCCCCAGACTTCCTGCATCAAGAACCTGTGGGTGAGAACCTTGCCCGCGTGGAGTACGAGAAGCCGGAGGATCTCGTATTCCTTGGGCGAAAGCTTCACCTCCACGCCTTTCACTGTAACGATGCGCCGGACAAGATCGACGCAAAGGTCTCTGCTTTTGAACAGCGGCTCGCCGCCTTGCTCCTGAACGCGGTGGCGCAAAGCGGTGCGGATGCGCGCAACGAGCTCGGCGATGCCGAAAGGCTTGGTGACATAATCGTCCGCGCCGAGATCCAGGGCCTCGACTTTCCCGCGCTCGCCGGCGCGGCTCGACAAAACGATGATGGGCATCTTCGATCCGCCGTCCCGCACGCGGCGGATCACGTCCAAACCGTCAAGATCGGGAAGGCCCAGATCGAGGATCGCAACTTCGGGCTTCGCGCTGGCGATAAGGGCAAGCGCTGTCTCGGCGTTCTCCGCTTCCAGCACTTCGAAGCCTTCGGCGGTAAGGCTCGTTCGCAGGAGGCGCCTGATCGGCGGCTCATCGTCGATAACGAGAACCCGCGTCTTATCGCTGGCTGTGGCCATTTCTTACCGGCAGCATCAGGCTGCCATTTCCTTTTCTGGATTTGGAAATGTGATCGTAAAAATTGCTCCCGAGCGGTCGGACCGGTTCGCGGCGACGATCTTTCCGCCGAGCGCTTCGACAAAGCCGCGGCAGATTGCGAGCCCAAGCCCCGTGCCGGCGCGCTGCCTGTCCCCCTGCCTCACGCGGTGAAACTTCTCGAAAACACGCTCAAGCCGGTCCTCGGGAATGCCCGGCCCTTCGTCGAGGACCTCGATCGCTATCGCCCCGAAGGTCCGGCGCGCGCGAATGGTAATCAGCGACTCCGGCGGGGCGTATTTCGCGGCGTTGTCGAGAAGGTTGACCAGCACTTGCTCGAACAGCATGACATCGAGGTTGAGCATCGGCAGGTTCGCCTCGAGATCGACCTCGACGCGATGACCGGACATCATGCCTGCCACACGCTGAAGCGCGGCCCCGACCACTTCGTCGACATCGACGAGCTGCCGGTCGAGCTCGATGCCGCCCGATTCGATCTTAGTCATATCGAGCAGATTGGCGACAAAGCGCGACAGACGTTCCGCCTCCTCCTGGATGGTGGCGGTTAGCACCTCGCGCTCGGGTGCGTCGAGAACGTCGCGATATTTCTTAAGCGATGTCACCGCGCCCAAGATCGAGGCGAGCGGTGTTTTGAGATCGTGGGACAGGGAGGTCAGAAGCGCGGCGCGCAGCCGTTCGGTCTCGGCCGCCAATCGGGCTTCGTTAATTTGTCCCGCCAGCTTCACGCGTTCGATCGCCACGGCCGCTTGATCCATAAGTGCGTCGAGCAGGCGGCGCTCGTCCGGTGTCAGCAGCATTTCGTGCCGCTGTCCGCGGGCTAAGCCCAGAACGCCGACGGCACCCGAACCGGTGCGCAAGGGGAGGAACAGGCGCCGCGCTCCCGGCAGTGTCTCGGAGCCGCGCCCTGCGGGCCTGTTGTTCTCGAACGACCATTTCGCCGCGCCAAGCTCAGCCTGATCGAGATCGTCCTCAGGCGGAAAGCCAGCCTTCACGCGCAACACGCCGTCCGCGTCGGGCAGCACGATGACGACGTCGGTCTTGAGCGAATGTGCAATCTGATAGGCGGTGGCCCAAAGCAAATCGTCAAGCGTGACGATGCCCGCGAGCTTTTTAGAGAAGATGTAGAGTGCTTCGGTCGTCGCGGCTCGATTGCGGGCGGTATAGGCTTGCGCCCTGACTTTAGCAGTCAAGTTGCTGACCACAAAGGCGGTGAAGAAGAAAAAGATAAGCGCGGCGGCGTTCTTAAATCCGGTGACAGCGGAATTGCCAGACGTTTCAAGAAAAAAGATTTGATATGCAACCATGCTCGACGTTGCTGCGAACATCGACGGCCACAGCCCATAATTATAGGCGACGCCGATGACAGCAACAAGAAAAACGAGATTGGCACTTTCAATGCCAATCAGAGGCGTGAGCAAATACGCGAAGCCGAACGCGAGCGCAACCGCAACAATCGTCGCAAGGTAGGGGAAAAGGTCCAAGGCGCCATGATCGGCGGGCGCCCGGGTCTTGATCGACTTCTTCGGAATGGGATCGCTCGCCAGGTGGTCGCCCGCGATCACATGCACGCTGATATTGCCGGAGTTGCGCACGATATCGCGGACCACCGAGCCGTTGATCAGCTCGAACCAGCGCGTCCGCTCGGATTTGCCCGTAATGATGTGCGTGACGTTATTGGCGCGCGAGAATGCTAGAATGTCCTCGGCGATGTTCGTTCCGGCTGGAATCGTGATCGCCTCGCCCTGCAGCTTTTCCGCGAGGCGCAAAGTATCGGCGACGCGATCGCGCTCGACCTCGGAGAGATTCTGGCTGCGGCGGGTTTCGACGTAGATCGCAGTCCAGGGCGCGTGCAGGCGGTCGGAGAGCCGTTTCGTATAGCGCACGAGCCCCGCAGAGCGCGGGTCCTCGCTGATGCAAACAAGAAGACGCTCGCCGGCCGGCCAGGGGCCGGCGATGGCGTGCGCCCGCATGTGGGTGAGAAGCTGCTCGTCGACTCGCTGCGCCGTGCGGCGGAGCGCAAGCTCTCTGAGGGCGGTTAGGTTCCCTGGCGAGAAATAGTGATTGAGCGCGCGCTCGGCCTGCTTGGGGACATAGACCTTGCCTTCCCTGAGCCGCTGGATCAGCTCGTCGGGCGATAGGTCGATAACCTCGATATCGTCGGCTTTGTTGAGGACGGAATCCGGCACCGTTTCGCGCACCCGGATGCGCGTGATTTGGGCCACGACATCGTTCAAGCTCTCGACGTGCTGAATGTTAAGCGTGGTGTACACATCGATGCCGGCGGCAAGCAGCTCCTCGACATCGAGGTAGCGCTTGGGATGGCGGCTGCCTGGAGCATTGGTGTGGGCAAGCTCGTCCACAAGCGCGATCTGCGGGCGGCGCTTGAGGAGGGCATCCAAGTCCATCTCTTCCAGCGAGTGGCCGTGATATTCGATCCTGGCGCGCGGAATGACCTCGAAACCATGCAGCAGCGATTGAGTTTCCGCCCGGCCGTGAGTTTCCACAACGCCGATAACGACATCGGCGCCTTCTAGCAGCTTGGCCCTTGCCGAAAGCAGCATCTCGTAAGTTTTGCCTACGCCGGGAGCGGCGCCGAGAAACACCTTGAGGCGGCCGCGGCTTTTATCCTCGCGCCGCGCCTCGACAAGCAGCGCGTCAGGCGATGGCCGTCTTATCGTTTCGGTTTCCGCCATGCCCCTCAGCTTACGAGTTGAGCCGTCGTTGCATTGAATTTAACGATAATATCGTAGACGCTCCAAGGATTATTTGCATTTCGCAAAGCCGAGGCGAGATCTTTATCCCGCAGCAGGCGCGAGATCGCCGCAAGATAGGATAGAGCCTCGCCCCCGCTGGCCCCTGAACCGGCCGGGCTGATGATGGTGAAAATCAGGTCCACCGGCTTGTTGTCTATCGCGTCGAAGTCGATAGGTGCGGCCAAGGTACAAAACAGAGCATAAGGCCGGTCGAGATCGGATATGCAAACATGCGGAACGGCTACGCCCCGCCCTATTCCGGTCGAACCCAGCGCTTCGCGGGCCGAAAGAGCTTCGCGAATACGCTCGGGATCGAGGCCGCTCCTCGCTCCAAGCGAGGATGCCGCAAATCTCAGCGCATGAGGCTTATCGTCGATTTGCACCCTAACTGCAATCGTTGCGGGCGTAATGATGTCGGAGAGACGCATACTTTCCCCTGCCTTGGCAAGGCGCCCTGCAGCCGCCTAGGGCCTCAGGAAATGCGATGCCTGAGATAACTACTATAAACAGTCTTGCCCTTCTTGTGCAACGCTGCTTAGAGCTAACGGCCTGCGCTCATGGGGCGCTCCGCATCGAGGCTCAAGTTTAGCTTGAGAACGTTAACGTGCGGTTCGCCCAGAATACCCAGGACGCGGCCGGCGGTGTTTTCGGCCACTAGCTGCCGCAAACGCTCCTCCGGTATTCCTCTTGCTTTTGCAATGCGGGGAATCTGGAAGAGAGCGGCGGCCGGCGATATGTCCGGATCGAGGCCGCTAGCGGATGTGGTCACAAGATCGGCCGGCACAAGGGCGGAGGGGTTCTCTGCCTGCAATTTTTTTGCGTCCTCCGTTACCCGGTCGATCAGGGCTTTAGAAGTCGGTCCTGCGTTCGAGCCGCCGGAATTGCCGGCATTATAGGGCACCGGCACCGTTTTCGAAGGGTCATTCGGGTCGGCATCGGTGGTTGCCGACGGGCGGCCATGGAAGTATCGCGCATCGGCAAAGTTTTGGCCGATCAGCTCC
>Ga0326728_10008836_pt1 | contig 24670 bp, 19 predicted proteins | sample MB3enrmetagenome_FD_207602 | JGI IMG/M metagenome (GOLD analysis project Ga0326728, IMG submission 207602) | Lab enriched peat soil microbial communities from McLean, Ithaca, NY, United States - MB31MN | ecosystem: Environmental > Terrestrial > Soil > Wetlands > Peat | place: USA: New York... | reverse complement strand
AGCCTGAACCCGACGTGCGGCGCGTGCCGGGAAGGGATCGTTCGTGCGTAATGCTTACCGACTCATCTCTGGTGGCAAGAGCCCGTGGCCTTACATGGTTGTAGGCGAGACCGGTCTCCCCGACGCACCGTTAAGCCTCTTTGCTAACGAGCTACAACATTCCCTATCCCAGGCTTCCATTCGGGTTTACGTCCGGGAGGTCCTGAACCTTGCCAACTGGTCCTCAATTGATCCGGTGAGTCTCCGAAACCAGTGGCAACTGCTCGCCCCACCCGATCAGGTGCGCCATCTGGTCTGCGAATATCTGACTGCAGGGGCCCATTGCAAGGTGACCCTCCGCCCGGACACGGCAGGGCTGATGGTCACGTACGTTGAGCGTGGAAGCGGCACTCGAGTCAACGTGCGCACCCTCCTGGCAGCTCTGAAGTGGTTCTACGAAGTGCTCATCGTCCATCGTCTTTACCCGCACCGGAACCCTCTGGTGCAAGAAGAGGCGGCGGCGATTTTGGAAAGAGTTCGCCGGGCGTATCGCGAAGCAGTGCGCTCGGCGGAAGGCCGTTTTCCCATGCCGGGTATTAGCGGAGTCGACCCGGCGTTTGACAGGCTGAGGTTTTCACAGAATTACTTCCGCTCTATCCGCGACGAATGGATACCCAAAACGATTGATGATCCTGACTTCCCGAATCTTGTCTATGCTGCCGGGAAAGCTTTCGGATGGAAGCTCCGGGAGCTCTGCATCGCCAGAACTCTCTTTGAATCCGGGGCTCGGATTTCGGAGGTCTGTAATTTATCGGCCGCGGATTGGTCGGTCAGCCGATTCATGGCGCGATTCGCTTCTGTGGATAAAGGAAGCCAGGGCCGGCGGACTAAGTTTCTGATGGTCTCCGCACCCACCGCCAAAATGTACCGAATGTACTTTAACCAGCGGCGATCTTTTGAATCGCTGGGCACCACGGAGGTGCAGTCGATTGGCCAACTGGAAATGTTGTTGAAGAGTGATTCGCCTCAGCTGCAGAAAATCCCGATTTTCCTCACCCGCCGAGGGACGGCTGTGTCGGCTCAGTTGTTCCGGGATCATTATTGGCGGCCAGCTCTCAGGAAGGCGGGAGTCGACGCCGATCCACATGCGGCCCGGCATTGGTTTGTCACCAACGCTCTGAGAAACATCGAGGCTCAGTGTCACGATGGGGGCGAATTGCAGCGTCGTAAATCCGAGTTGGTGCAGTACATGGGCTGGCGTTCAGGAGATCGGACGATGCGGATTTACGAACACCTGCAAAGGCGAGAACGCTTTTGGGTTCAGCTGAACCACATTCATCGCGAGATGGGGCAACGGGAGCGGAAATATCTTAATTCTGTTTCGCCCCCGGCGCAGCCAGCCACCCAGGTGCAAGCAGGGCGCGACCTCGCTTTCCTGCTGGGAGAGGATAATGATGACGTCACAAGAAGCCACTGCACGCCTCCTCGCTGAAATCGGTCCCGACTGGCCACGATGCAAAGCAGTGCCAACGGAGCTGATTGTGACCCTCGGTGAGGCGGTTTGGCGGGAGGGCGGGAACCCCACCATTGCGTGCCTGGCATCCCTTTTGGATTTGAGTGTCCGGGCGGTACAACCGGGGGTCATCGCTTGGCGCCGGCGAGTGGATACCTCTCCCTTCGATTTGCAGACACCGGCCTCTCAACAGCGAAATCTGGACTACCTGACGAGGATGGTTTCGCCCGTAGTCGCGAGTGCTCCCCGTACCTGCCTGGATCCCCTTCATCCCGGACGGTGGCCCGTTCCCAGTGGCAAGATGCTAGCGTATCTGGCACAGATCCGCGATCGGTCGATCCGCGATACCCTGACACTCGTGACGATGATCGAAGCGGGTGGGTCCGAGAAGTCTTTCTACGGCTGCATCACCGGTTTCGCCAGCAGCATGCGTCATCTGATGTTGGAGGCATCGATTGCTGATATCACGGCCGTGGATCCTTACGATTTGTTTGCCCGACTCTACCGGCGCGAGATCGGAAAAGGGTTCTCCGACCACTTGCGGGTTCGAACGCTGAAATTGTGGAACCAGGTGAGCCACAGTTTCGTGGAATATGCTCCTAAGCTTTCCGCCGAGGATGCCAGCCGGATGGCGCCTTTTTTCATTCGTCCGATTACGGACCGCCTCAAACTCCGGTACGTGTCCCTCTTGAAATCGGTAATCGACGGCCAGCGGGCGAGAGTGAAGGCGAAGACGGATGTCATCCACTCGCGTTTCCATCAGATCCGGCACGTTGCCAGCTTGCGGTTGAACCAGGCAATGCGGCTCGAACAGGCCACTGATGAAGCCATTCGGCACGTGACCACGGGGGGCCTGCCGTTGCCCCATCACTTTAGTTACGACGAAATCGTCACGACCGGAAGCGGCAGGCGAGTGAAGCAGCGCGTCCGTCTGCGCCTGTGGGATAGCAAGTCGATTTTCGATCTGGTGTGGAATTTGTGGCCGGCTCGAGATTCTACTTCCAAACGAGCCAGAGCACGGCGCGAGATCCGGATTGCACCCGAAAACCATGCCTACGAAGTGGAGTTTCAAGGTATCGAAAGCCTTGAGCCGGGAGTCGACGCCGAGCCGTTCTGGTTCTTGGACTTTTATCTGAATTACATGTTCACCAATTCGACCGATCCCGCCGTCATCGAGATTCAGCGTGCCTTTAACCGCAGCCGGGGATATGCCGCCTCGGGCTGCTGGTCCTCGACGGGCATGACGGGCTCCGCATCTTCTCCCAACGCTCGGGATTTGGTTTGGCTCCAGCGGCATCACGGAATGCTGTTTCTCCCCGTCATCGGCATCCTGGCAACATGCTTCTTTGGCAACCTCCTTATCGAAGTGCAGACAAAAACGGGAGCGCGGCTCGGGGAGGTCCAGCAGATCGCCCAAAACCCCGAATGTATCAAACAGCTCGTTAACATCGGCCCCAAGGCGGAGACGCGGTGGCTCCTGCGGATGGTGCCGAAGGGGCACAAGCAACGGGCCGACTATTTTATCGACAAAAAGACGAAGGACCTACTGCTCGAAGTGATTGGTTTTCAGCGCGAGTGCTGCCAATCGAAAAAGCTACCCATCGTGCCTCTTGAACCCGGAAGGGCGCAGCCCGATCGTTATATCTTTCAATGGAAGGAACACGGACTTACGCAGGGAGTATTGAATGTTGCGCTGCGGTTTCTGCTTCACGGGTGCATTACCACCGCTGCCGGCCCAGCCATTCACCTCACCTCACACCTGCTTCGCCACGCCTTTGCGACGGAGATGGCGAGTCTGAAGGTTCCCATCGAAGTTCTGGCCGCCCTGCTTCATCAACGCGACCCCACCGTCACACGCTACTACTCGCAGCCGACCCGTACCCAGGTGATGGACGCCGCGGAGATGATTTTTGTGGATCGGATCGATGTTGCCGCCGAGGCGCTGAGAAACCCGCAAGAGATCGGAAGGATGCTGCGGGAGGCAGAAGGAAAAATCGGCGCGCTGACCGAGGTAATCGGGGGCACCTGCGTGATTTCAAACTTCTGTCCGGCCAAGTTTGCCTGCATTGGGTGCGCCGGCAATGCACCTGATCCTGCCAAGCGTTACCAGATCGAGCACAAGAAGAAATGGGCCAAACAGCAGCAGGAATGGGCCGGCAAAGAGGGACTTCCGGCCGAGCAGCGGCAGATGAAACAACTGCAAGCCGACTGCGACCTGATGCTCAGCGAAATGGATTTAATCGAGATCGCCCGCGCGGATCGGAGCCAGGTAATTTCTGTTGACCACGGAGGCAGCGATGACACTCAGGGACTCAGGGCACAGAACGAAAACCCCGGAGTGGCTTCGGCCACTGTGGGAAAGAAAGAACGCTGAGACGGCTGCACGCATCTCGGCCGGGGTGGAGATGCTACTGAAACAAAGTCAGCCCGCCACGCTGGCCGGCCTTCAGCAGGCCATCTTGGCCGACGCGGGCGTCAAGCTTTCTCGTTCCACCATCCAGCGGAGCGAAGCCTATCGACAGCAGCGGCGGAGCGCTGCCCGCAGCCGGCCGATCACAGAATTGGAGGCTGTTCTAAACGATCTTGGACCACTAGACCGAAAGCGCCTGTTGGCGAAGGCCTCCCGATTACGTCGAGAGAATAAGGAAGGGCTGATCGCAAAGATCCTGCTGTTGGAGACTGCTGTCTTACAAAAATCAGAAATAGAACGGGCACTGCAGCAGGAGGTACTTCGGCTCCAGCTTGCATCGATGCTCCAGCGGTAAGCCGCGTCAGTAAGGCGGAAGGCCCCCGGGGGGGATCCCCCCCGGGGCCCTGCAACGCACTTGACCGCCGCCGTATGGCGGCAGCTATGGTATTTCCGATTCGTCTTGCTGCGCCGCGGTGGCAGGCCTCCCAGCACGCAGAATCTGGTCCGCGGCGTGGAAGACACGCTGCGCTGAGCGTTCGGTAATGGCCAGCCCTTTTCCCCATGACTGGATGTAGCCCCGACTATATTCTGCGCCAGGAAGTCCCAGCGATTCACAGCACAGCAATGCCACCGCTTCGGCCTCGACCTCCCGAACATCGTGAGGAATCACCTCGGTATCAGCGAGGTCGCCTTGGTCGCAATGACCGAGGATCACGTGCGCACATTCATGCACAAGCGTTTTAACTGGGAGAGCCGCAACGGGACTCACGGCAATCTTGCGGCCCTTCTTGGCATAGCCCTGGGTGTTGCCATCCAGCATTTGGAATTCTTCGCGCTCAATCTTTAGGGCCGTGAGCGCTGTCTCTTCGCTCCACGCCGGAAAGCTCGCGGGCTGGTGATCCTTACCTTCCGTTTGAGCCAAGGTGAACCAAAGGGGACGCATGGAAAAATGGGTGAAAGCGAATTGCTCTTCCTGCTCGGTACCATCTTCGCGTTTGACCGTCCTGGCACGCTTGCACGTGAGTGGCATACACAGGGTCAGGGCCTTTGAGCCCTTTTTGACGTGTCGACCGAGTTCTTTCCACTTGGGAAAAGTGGCGAGCGGACCTGGCTGGATACCCTGTTCCACGCACTGGAACAAGGCCAAAAGCTGGTTCCCGATCGAGTACGAATGGAAGCGGGTGTAAGCCTCGTGAATAAAGCCAGGTTTTCTCACGGCTTCGTCTAGCAATGCCGCCCATGACACCATGGGCTTTCTCTCTTTTCTCTCAGCGCCATAGCGCGCACCCACTGTGGAGGCCTGTTGGCCTGCGGGAATCGCACCGGTTGCCTCTTCTGCTGTCTGCCTGATTTTGATTTCCTCGGTCATGTTCTTATCTCCTTTTCTGCCGCCGCTTCTCGCGGGGCATGAAAAGGCGAGTGGTCACCTGCTCGCCAGGCCAAGGGCTGCCTTATTTGGAGGGGCCGGGACGGAGGAACCAAAACCCGGAGGGCGGCGCAGCCGAAGCAGAAGCCCGCGGAGCCGTCAGCGCGCAGGCGTGCTTTCCAGCTCGCCATGCCCGCGAAAGCGGTGCAGAAAAGAAGGAGGTTGATCGAGGAAGGTCAAGCAGACAGCGCGAACGAACTGGTGACGAGGGCGTCCAATCTCGGGGTGACCCTCTCCCATCAATATTAAGGTCTCATATCCCGACAATGCTCGTCAGTCACGACAAGAGGCTCCCGAATGCGTCCTTGTTATAGTAAAGCCTTGATTTGTATAATAAGAACGCGGTCTGATCCGTCTTATTTTAGGAGACTTCAACAAGCCGTCCCAGGAGCGGCTCTTATTATGCGAGCAGGTCGATACGTAAAACAACCGGCCGATTACTCGGCCTTCATACCCTCTCCACTCCCTCCAGAGCCGACCATCCAGATGGATGCCGAACTGACCAAGCTGCTCTCTGATGCTGACCGGGCACTGGGCCGGCTGGATGGCGTCGCCTCTGTCCTGCCCAACCCGAACCTTTTCGTGGGCATGTACGTTCGCCGAGAAGCTGTGTTCAGTTCGCAAATCGAAGGGACCCAGAGCACGCTCGAAGATGTGCTGCAATTCGAAGCTGACGCCCGGGGGCAGGACATTCCCAAGGACGTTGAAGAGGTCGTCAACTATGTCCGTGCGATCAATTATGGCTTGGAACGGCTACCGCAATTGCCACTAAGCCTGCGGCTCATTCGAGAAATCCACGCGGAACTGCTCAAAGGCGTTCGTGGCGCTCACAGGACTCCCGGCGAGTTTCGCACCAGCCAAAACTGGATCGGTCCGGAGAACTCCACCCTTGCCATGGCAACGTTCGTGCCTCCGCCGCCGCACGAAATGCACCAGGCATTGGATAATCTTGAGAAGTTCCTTCACGATACCAAATCGTTTCCGACACTTATCCATTGCGGTCTGGCACACGCGCAGTTCGAGACAATCCACCCGTTTCTAGATGGGAATGGACGTGTGGGCCGTCTTCTGATCACGTTTTTACTCTGCCAAAGGGAGGTTCTGCAACGGCCGCTGCTTTACCTCAGTCACTATCTGAAACAGCACCGGGCGGAGTATTACGACCGACTGATGGCCATCCGAAACGATGGGGACTGGGAAGGATGGCTGAAGTTCTTCTTGCGGGGAGTTCACGCGGTGAGTCATCAGGCCACTGACACCTCCCGGGCTATCCTTGAGCTGCGCGAGCGCAACCGTCAGACGATCGCGGCGACCCTCAGAGGCAACGTATTGGGTGTACAGCTTCTGGACTACCTATTCGAGCAGCCCGTCGTCACCGTTCGGATGGTCGAGAAAAAGTTGGGCTGCACTTTCGCCACAGCGAATAAATTGGTAGACCAATTCGAGCAACTGGCAGTACTGAAGAAGGTTTCGCACGCTGCAATGCGAAACCGCCGGTTCCGTTATGATCCCTACTTGGCCTTGTTCGAGGAATCCATGCCGCCCTCGAAGAAGGAAGAACCCACAGTTCAAATCACAGGGGGAAAAGAGAAGGAGACGACTTCCTGACAACAGATTTTGGCTCGTGGGGAGATGAAAAACCATCCCCTGTTAGCAACGGTTTTAAAGGGCGCTATTTTCGCTGGTCGAGTGGGAGCCACTTCGTGCAACGCGCACGATGTAGGCAACACATTACTCTGATTAGCTAGGCCGTCGGTAAACTTTACGCCATTGATCGCGAGTAATCTGCGCGCAAGTTCGCATACACACTCAGTGACCGGCGCTTTTTGTCCACAACTTCTCCCGAAGTTGCGGATGCTCGTCCGAGCTTGATTCAATTCGCTTGTTCTGACATAGGCCGAGACGTTTCCGTGAAGGCAACCGCAAACAGAAGGCAACCGCAAAGCTGGCTCGCAAGCGCAGAAGCTGTTAGGCTGCACCCATGAAAATCAATCCAGAGCTGTTCGAAGCCTACCTTAAGTGTCCAACCAAATGCTTTCTACTGGCACTCGGTGAAACGGCGACGGGGAACACTTACGCGAATTGGGTGCGGACACAGATTGCGGCCTACCGGAGCGAAGCGAGTCGCCGGCTGACCGAAGGAGCCACTTCGGATGAATGCGTCACGGGCCTGCGCCCCGGAGGCAATCTGAAGTTCGCCAAGTGGAAACTGGCAATAGACCTGACTGTAGGAACGGATCGTCTGGAATCGACTATTCATGCCGTAGAGCGTGTGGCATCACCGGGCCGGGGCGAACCCACACAATTTATCCCTATTCGATTCATTTACACCGACAAAATCACCAATGATGACAGGCTGCTGCTTGCATTCGATGCGCTTGTGTTATCGGAAAGCTTGGGGCGCGAAGCCGGGTTGGGCAAGATACTCCACGGGCACAACTCCGTTACACTGATGGTGAAGACAGGCGGTCTCGCGAGTGACGCCTGGAAGGCAACCGAAGAGATCGACGCAATGCTCGCCAGTGATTCGCCTCCAGACCTTGTTCTTAACCGCCATTGCGCTGAGTGCGAGTTTCAAAGCCGATGCAGGCAGAAGGCAATCGAAACGGACGACCTCAGCTTGATATCCGGGATGACGGAGAACGAACGCGCGAGGCACCGTAGCAAGGGAATTTTCACCGTCAAGCAGCTCTCCTACACTTTTCGACCCCGCAAAGCGCCGAAATGGGCAAAGAACCCTGCCCGGCCTCGGTACCTTGCCCTGCAGGCTCTCGCGATTCGCGAGAACACTGTTTATGTGCACGGACAACCTCAGCTTCCTCGCTCGAAGACCCAGGTGTACCTGGATATCGAAGGGTTGCCCGGCACGGAATCTTATTACCTTATCGGAGCTTTAGTTGTCTCTGGCCAAAGCGAGACCTACCATTCCTTCTGGGCGGACCTGAAATCAGATGAGCCTCTCATCCTCGTGCAGTTCGCCGAAGCGATGAGAGACTTATCTGACGCACAAATCTTCCATTACGGAAAGTACGAGCGAGTCGCTTTGCTGAGGATGAAGGAGCAGTTGTCAGAGCAGCTTCAGCCAACGATCGATGTTCTTCTAAAACGGCTAACCAACGTGGTATCAGTGATTCATCCCCACGTTTACTTCCCGACTTTTTCTAATAGCCTTAAAGAAGTCGGACGCTTCCTTGGATTCGACCGCGCAGATGAAGGCGCGACGGGACTGGATTGCATCGTATGGCGCAATAGCTGGCAGGTTAATCAAATTCCAGACATCAAGACCCGGCTTCTGCATTACAACAGAGACGATTGTTTCGCGTTGAGGCGGATCGTCGAGTTCATCAAGGGCCTGGCCGTGGCGGATTCTTCGGTGGCCCCAGCTTTTCAGATTCCTTTCAAGAACGCCCAATCCGAAGATCGGACTAAAGATCGGCCACACTGGGATATGTTTCGTCCGAGGGAATACGCTTCAGAGGACTTTAAAAAGGTCGCCCAGTGCGCGTACTTTGATTACCAGCGTGAAAAAGTATACGTACGCACGCATGAGCATTTCAAAGTGGTTAACAAGAGAGATCCGAAGTCCAGGCGACTGTCAAGCCGCGTTAATAAAGCGGAATCGATAGAAAGCCAGCGATGTCCACACTGCCAGAGCAGGAAGATCGAAAAAGCCAAGCAATTCAGCCACGATGTAATTGACCTGAAGTTCTTCAGGCACGGGGTCAAAAAATGGATCACTCACATGGTGTCTTGGCGGTATAGCTGTTTGAAATGCGGTAACTCCTTCAGGTCCGAAGAGTGTCCGCCCCACCCTACCAAGTATGGCCACGGGCTAATGAGTTGGCTGGTTTACTGCAATGTTTCATGTGGCATGAACATGCTCCGGGCAGAGAGGAGTCTTGCGGAACTCTTTGGCCTTTCCCTCCCTGACTCCGAGGGATACAGGTCAAAGAAGTACTTGATGAGCTTGTACCAACCCCTTTACGCGGAAATATTAAAGAGTATCCTGGCTGGTCCCATTCTACATATTGATGAGACCACTGTGAACCTTCGAAAGCAGCGCGGTTATGTATGGGTGGTGACCAGCATCGATAAAGCATACTATTTTTATAAACCTACCCGAGAAGGATCGTTTCTCCAGGAGCTTTTGTCCGGATTTCATGGCGTCCTGATATCGGACTTCTTCACAGCTTACGATTCACTCAATTGCGAACAGCAAAAATGCCTCGTGCATCTCATTCGCGAGATTGATGATGATCTATTCCGAAACCCATTGGATGTCGAGTTGAAAGGTCTGGCGCAGGAATTCGGAGCTGTGTTGCGAACGATTATCGAAACTGTGGATCGTCGCGGTCTCAAGAGTCGATATTTGCGGAAGCACAAAAGGTCTGCAATGGGATTTCTGCGGTCAGTGACTGACGCTAAATACTCATCCTCGCTGGCCATCAAATACCAGAAGCGATTTCAGAAGAGCGGAGGAAAGCTGTTCACGTTCTTGGACCACGACGGCGTCCCCTGGAACAACAACAATGCCGAGCATGCAATCAAGCTCTTCGCCAAATACCGCAGGAATGTCGATGGTTATTTTACTGAGCGTACGTTGAAGGAATACCTTGTCCTGGCTACGGTTTTCGAAACGTGCGCTTTCAACAACGTAAACGTTCTCAAATTCATGCTCACAAAAGAAACGAGATTGGAAGGACTGCTAATGATGGCTGGGCGCACAACCGCCGACGATGCCGCGCCAAGATCATGGCAGGAACTGCGCCCCGAATGCGCCGAATCATCTGGCGGCATCGTCTCTGACGCGACTCGATAGATGCCGTGCCGCGAACCCGCCAACGGTCTCATTCTCTTCGTTCCTGCCGCGCCAGCGCCGATGAGGCTTTCAAGACCCAGACCCCTCGGACCGAGGATTTTGGGTTCTGTTCATCCCGGTGCTGACAATCCCAACCGGACACTCAGCCCACAAATTACGGTATACGGTTTTCACACATACATTTTTCCTGCATTTTCAATTGTTTCGGTCGCCACCCAACAAATTCGTGGTAACAGTGGGCCTTGTAGGTGAAATGGGTAAAGGAAAATTCCTCTTCCTGGTTGGTGCCGTCATCTTTCTTGACCGTCTTGGTGCGCGTGCAAGTCAGAGGCGTACATAGGGTCAGCGCCTTTTGGCCCTTCCTCACAAATCGGCCAAGCTCCTTCCACTTCGGGAAGGTCGCCAGCGGACCGGGCCGGATTCCGCGCGCGAAGCATTGGAACAAAGCCAAGAGTTGATTTCCGAGTGAGTAGTTGTGAAAGCGGCTGTAGGCTTCATGAATGAAGCCGGGCTTTTTCACGGCCTCGTCTAATAGCGCTGCCCATGAAACCATAGGCTTTCTCTCCGCGCCCGTCGTGGCATCCCCTGTGCGAACTTGCAACGAACCCTCAACATTAAATTGACCTCGATTGGTCTGTTTGATTTGCTCGATCATTTGTTTTTTCTCCTTTTCTGCGCCCGTTTCTTGCGGGGCACGAAAAGGGCGAGTGGGGCCTGCTCGCAAGTGCCAAGGGCTGCCTTTTTGTGGGGGAGCCAAGAAACTTCGCTCTTCGATTTGTTTCTTGGGGGAACCACAGACCCGGAAGGTGGCCGTCAGCGGACGGACAAAGCAGAAGCCCGCCGTGCCGCCAGCGCGCAGGCGGCTTTCCCATCTCGCCGTGCCCGCGAGAAAGCGGTGCCAGAAAAGGAGGATGGGAACATGCACTTTACTTAGGGCTTAGCTTTTCGGGGGGTTTAGAGGTCCGGCGGGAAGCTTTGGCTTTGGAAATATAGCAGAAGTGTCCAACGGGGCTAAACAGTATGCTACAGTCCTGCTGCTACTCATATGCCAACGCTGACTTTACCTGATTTTGTCAATAAGTGGCGGCGCGCCGGCCTCACCGAGCGCGCGGGCGCCCAAATGCATTTTCTTGAGCTTTTTGACGTGCTGGGCGAGCCGTATCCAGCGTCAGAGGATTCCTCGGGCGCGGCATATACGTTTGAAAAGGGCGGAACCACCATCGAAGGCAAGCCAGTCTTTGCGGATATCTGGAAGCGCGGCTGCTTTGGTTGGGAGTACAAGGGCAAGCACAAGGACCTTAATGTCGCGTATCAGCAGCTCCTGAAATATCGTGAGGACCTGGAAAATCCGCCACTGCTTGTGGTGTGTGACCTTGAGCGGTTCGAGATTCATACCAACTTCACCGGCACGGCAAAGCAAGTCTATCGCTTCTCGCTTGACGACCTGGTGAAGAACCAACCAACCGCCGATTGCAAGCTACCGCCGCTCGAGGTTCTTCGCGCGGTGTTCACCGACCCGGCACGGCTCCGGCCCGACCGCAGCACGGCGGATGTAACGGAGATGGCCGCCGCTGAGTTCGCAACCCTCGCGGACTCCTTGCGAGCGAGAGGCGTTGACCCACAGCGCGCCGCGCACTTTTTGATGCGGCTGCTCTTCTACCTTTTCGCCGAGGATATCGGGCTGTTGCCTCCCAAGCTGTTCTCGGTGCTGCTCGAACGCACGCGCCGCCGCCCCGCCGACTTCAAAGCGGGTAGGCACGGTTAGTGAAGACGCGTGGGCGATTGCTCAAGCACGCCCGCTCATCCTGGCTGCTCCTGGCCGAGAGCCACCTGACGCGGCGACTATTTGCGAGCATGGTCCGGCGGATTGGCTCGCTGCCCTTGCCCGCAGGGTAGAGCCCGCAAGCGGCAGAAGAAAACCTGGGGAAACGAGCCGTGGGGACGGCGAGGTGTCCGAGGAATGGCGGGAAAAGGGGTCAAGCTGCCGGTCGCCTGCATCCCCACGCCGTCCCCCCGGCGGCAGAGTGGCGCGCTGGCCCTTCCCCCGCGCAATCGTCGTTGATTGTGGGTCCCCCGGGGTGTAAAATAGGCCACTTGCAGATGCTAAAAGGGAAATCCTGGTTCTAAGGATGCTCAGACATGTCCTCCCAGCCACCCGTAGGCAAACTGTGTTCGCAAGCTGCCGTCTTTGTTTACAAGGACGATGCCTCCGTCCCCTTTGCAGAGGCCGATATCAGAACTATGAATAAGTCCGAAGGCGGCATTCGAGGGGAGATTCATGGCGACAAGCAGGCCTTCCTAGGTGCCCTGAGAACGTGGAATTCTGGAATTGACCCAAGGAATGCATTCCTATGTATCTATTCACACGCGGGCGCTCCAGGGATAGCCCCGATTCCCGCGTTGCCAGATGATCCTCGGGTTATTTCTTGGACGCAGTTGGCGGACGCCTTGCCTCAAGGCGTGCAATATCTGTGGTTGCTTGGATGTAAAACGGAAGAATCCATAAATTCGTGGAAGCCGCTTGGGGGACCCGTTCGACATCTCCTTCTCGCAACTGATTTTTCTACGCCGTGGGAGCCGTTCCTTAAATTCTTTGCCCACGAAATCAGCACTAGCCCGATCATCTACGATAACGAGATGCGGGCGTTACTCACAAGAGAGTCCCCCGAGCTAGCCAGCCATACAAAATACTTCGGTCCCGACCTACAGTCGATTCCAGAGCCACCGGATAAGATTGGATAGAAGTTCGCGGTTGCGCGAGAAGTCTGCGTCGAAGGAGAACAACCTTATGGCAACGGATAAGAAACCGCTGGATAAAGAAACAGCAGGACAGATCAGCCAAGCATTGCAATACTACATTGAAAAAATGGGCTCGATTCCGATTCCTATTCCACCCGCCGAACCCGTGACGAACAGCCAATCGCTGCTCGACGAACTTAGACGCTGGTTAGAGTAAGGCTAGGGCGGACATGGTCCGCCAGGACAAGCCTGGTTGATCTTGTAAGCTGAAAGTAGCTTACCCTGCAGTTGCTCATTCGACACCCCGCGGCCCGCTACGGCCTATAGATCGTTGGCCTCGGGGGGAAACGGTCAGGTTCCGTTTCTAGGGCCACCCCCGTTTCCCGACACCGTTCCCCCCTCGGAAAAAACGGTGCGTGACAACGTTTCCCCCCTCAATCACCGGGTAGTATCCCAAACTTGCTCTTGTCGCCTAGGCCCAGCAGGAAGTCGGCGAGTTCTTGAAAATCCTTGCCGGTGTAATCTTCAAGCTTCTTTCCAGGAAATTTCTCTTCAGCGGCTCTAAACACACGCTTGATGTTATCTGAGCTTATATTGGTCATAGGATGAAAACCCCCTCTTCCGCCGTGTAGTGCTTTCGCTCTTTTCTCATGCGCCCCCTCGGATATCTTACGGAAGAACACTCTCTTCAGCAAGACACGTTCTGGGGCTGTAAAATTCCAAGCAAGACACTACCGTTCGTCACCTGCTGTTGATTGTTGACACCGCTACGCAGTTTTCGCCGTGGCAAACCTCAAGCACCTGCCATCCCACGGCTGACCCGTCATTGAACTGTTGTTGAAGGTATGGCGGGACGTAGTTGCTCATTAGCGGCGTGTCATGCACTGACCCAATCAGGAGCGAGGGGCAACTGGGAGTGACCTTTCCATGGCCGTCATTCGTTACATAACAGATAACGTCCAGCGTGCTGCCTTTCCGGTAAACTTCCGCCATGGTCGGATTGTTGAAATCTCCACTTTTCTCCACGGAAACGACCATTCGCTGCAAAGGCGGGCCGCTGGCGTGTGTGTAGCCGTTCCTGTCGGTGGTCGTTATGTTGACCCAAGTTGACTTGAGCACCCTTATCGTCATGCAACCTGGACACTTCAATTCCTGGCGTGGCCCCACGCAGACGGGCGCGTTCAACGGGAAGGAAGCGCCGGGGAAAAGGCCAGTCTGGCAGCTTCCTTTTTCGTCCACGGGAGATATCAGCCAATCGGGCGGGAGGCACCGAGGGCCTCCACCAGAGTTGAATGAAGTTGCCCCCCCAGTGAAGGAGGATACCCATTTGCTTGCCGGACACCCCATGGGGTTCAGTGTGTGGGGAACTATGACGAGAGTTTCTTCGGACTCGCAAGACCGTATGATTCCTGACATTGTCCAGCACCCCAGTATTTCTCCAGTGCGTCCTGGGTTTTCGGCTTGACACCGATACCACTGATACCAGCCTCCCTTGACATCTTCCCTTCCTTCTACTTGGTTACCGACCGAGCAGGCGAACGGGCCTTCGATTATCTGTTGGGGTGACAATCGCTCGCCTGCCTTCGGTCGCATCGCCTCCTGCGCACGGGCTTCGGCTTCACTGCGCTCTTTTGCGGCCTGTTCCGCTGCGAGCCGGATGCGCCTCTCCTCCTGCTCTATTCTGGAGGATAGCTGCTGACGGATTGGGTCATAAGCAATTTCGGACCGAATCCCTTTGGCTGCATCGAAATCCGACTTGACCAATGCTGAGTCGGCCTTCGCAAACCGCTTAAGGTCTTCGTAGAGTGCGGTCGTCCGGCGCAGATACTCGGCGGCGATGGGGACATCACTGACGTTTCCCTGCGCTCGATTGGCAATGTAGCTCCAGTATTCCGGAGAATATGTAAATACGTTCCCTAGGTCGTAGTTGCTGATTACGGACGGGCGTACATTCTCCTTGCGACGGAGTTCCACTGCCCCCGACCCAGCCCTAACGGCTTCATAGTCGAGGAGAGCCTGGAGGTAGTCGTCAGCGTCGAGTGCCGCTTCGATATCGCGAATCCCAAGAACCATGGTCGCCGTTGGGTCGATAGCAGACCCGCCCGATGTTCCTGGATTTTGAAGTTGCTGCTTCAAACTCAGTACGAACCCCTTTTCATCATAGACGCCCGAGATGGGGATGTACTGCCCTTGATATCTGGAACAGTCGAGATAGACGCCAAGAATGTCGTTTGCAGCGAATGCGTCAATCGTCCGGCTATTCCCGTATTTTTTCTGGAGCTTGGGAATATCATCACGATGGCACGGCGCACCCACCCGCTTCTGATATGCCACCAGCGCATTGAGGATCCGTAACGCATGGCCTGAAAGAACGTCCTGGGGATTGGCCGTTGCCAATAGAGTATCCAACTCCTCTTTGCTCAAACGTTCGCTATGCGGTGTTGCCTCGTTCGTTCCGACGCCTTTCGAAGCAGGAGAAACTTGAGCATCCGGTCCATTTATCCGCTCTGGCTGCTGATGCGACTTTTGCTCTACCTCATTGCTGGAAGACGGATTGGTACTGGCGATAGTCGTTCCCTGCGTCGGTTCCGGCCGCTGGTCAAGGACAAACACGCGGGCAAGCTGGGCCTGGACCGAAGCACCATCGAATTTCGACTGCCAACCAGCGCCAAGCATCAGCTTCAGCCTCGCAGAGCCTCCGCTGCCGCTGTCGAGCTTAAGCTCAAGGCGGTCATCCTTCAGGTCGATGCCGCTCACCCGGAACGATGTGCCGCTGTCAAAATGGCGCTGCATCTGCTGTTCTGCAACATCGGCACGCATGACTCCCCACTCGACCCGATATGTAACCGCCCCAGTTTCTGGGTAGACAAGGGTATTGACAGGGTAGTCTCCCTGATATCCGGGAGGGACAGCCCTTCCTCCGAATACGATTTTGGAGACCACCGTCTTCCCCGATAGCTGGTTCTCCAACTCCGCTTTCAGGGCCTTGTTCTCTCCTGCCAAGGCAATCTGCCCGGCGGCCATTGCCGTTGAGCACAGCAGCAACATGAACTTTAGGATAAAAGCTGTTGTAGGTTTCATAAACCCTCCCATACAGTTTCGGAAGTGATTGGGCAATCCTGAGTAGTCTCGGCGTCGGGCATTGCAGAGCTTGGTCTCGAAATCGCTCCCCTGCCTCCCCATCGCCGACGCCACCCACATTACTGACGCTCCGCATCAGTGTTCTCCTTGATTGGCTGAGAGGGCTGTGTCTGCTCATAGATATCCCACGGCGAGGTGCCGTAGCCCCGCAAGGTAATTTCGCTCGGATTCCAGTTGCTTCCGAGTACGAGGGTCGCCGTATGCAAACCGACAACCTCAGGGGAAAAATATACGACAAACTCACACATGCCCTGTGGACCTAACGGTCCATACGAGCAGCCGTTCTCAAGGACGAAGTTTTTGGCGTCACCACCTTGTATTGAGGGTTCGATAGGGACATTGTAGTCATGCTCATTAGTCATGTTGAAGTTGATTTTTTGACTCTGAGCGTGAACGGCGACCGCACCAAAGTCCTTTAGTGCATCCGTGTCGGGCAGCCTCTTATAAGCTACGGAGCTTGCAGTTTCCTGATTTGCAGCCGGAAACTTCCACGTAAGCTTCCCGGTCATGGCCGCAGGCGACATTTCAAACAGAACCGTCTCGCTGTCATAATCGATAAGCAGAAGCTTATCGATGCGATGAGTAAGCAGGTCCCCGTGCCCCACAAGCACTAGTCGCTCGCTTCTAAGTTCCTTTTCCGCAACTCTAGACCCTTCTTCGGCGGATGGATTATCAGTGCACCCAATGAGTATGCCCCCTGTACCCAATCTTTCTTCAATTTCTCTTAATTGAGCAGGGTCCGAGCACTCTGCGGACGAGCCTCCAAGGTTTTTGCAGGTGTTCTTTAGTCTGCCTTCACATGATTGGTTAGACATCCACTCTGCCGCCTTTTCTCTTATCTGTTGGTCGGCTGCTTGACGAAATCTTGAGTAGACGGCGTCCATCGTCGTGAGGTCCATAGCGATGGTTGCTCCTTCGGGCAGTTCGAGGGGAGATGCTTCGACGGAATTTACCAGCAATGAGGTGGAGCCGGGATAATCAACATGCCCAATCTCGAACCAGTCCGCCCGGTGTCTCTCCAGGCACGCACGCATCCTCGCCAAGAATGATGCTCTAAGGTTGTCTTCACCTTCGGCTAAGAATCCTGCTTTGTCCACCTTTGCCCATTCCTCCGCCGACAGACGCTCTCGCAACTCCGGGTCACTGATTGACGAAAGTTTTGCGTCAATTTCCCTTTTCTTTTGAAGGTAACCGCTACTGTGTGCGAGAACATCATCTTCATTCGTTGATGGATGCAACAATTGAACGAACTCGGCGTCTTTAGTTAGGATTCGTGATGCCTTGGGCGGGGAGGGCACCGGCTCAACGATTTGGGCTGGCTTCTCCCTTTCCTTGGCTTCCAGTGCCCGTTTCCTTGCTTCCTGGTACCCGTGCCATGCAAAAGCGCCAACCACAATAATCCCTGCAACCAAGATGCTGACGATGAGATGGCTCCGCCGCATTGAAGCCTCCGGGATGAAGGAGCAGGCCGTTGTGGAAGATGCGTCACAAGAAACCTGCTCGTGGAAATGATGGACGTAATAAACTGCTAACCGGGAGTTGTGTCAAGGCAAATTATTACCGGCAAGAGTCACATGGCCAGTCACACGTGGACATAACTTAATGTGGCTACTCCGCCGGCCGCTGGGAGCGAATCGAGTCGGCGCGGGCCAGCACCGTCACTCTCCTCCTCCGCCCGAAGGGCGTCATGGCTCCAGCAGCACCCGAGCTGTCCATGTGGTTTAGACATACCGCCTCCTTCAAGGAAATGATACCGGCACTATAGTTCCTGAATATATCGCCCGTCAATCGGAAACGATGACCGCATGGCAAAACCGATTGGGGCGGACAGGAAGCGAGTCGCTGTTGACTTGGGCACGGCGCTCGGGGCGGAGTTCACCCGTTTGCGCGTGGAGCGTGGCTGGTCGCAAAGCAAGTTCGGCGAACTGGTGGGCTACGACGAGCGATATATCCGGCAATTGGAACGTGGCACGAAAAGCCCCACGCTCAGAACCCTGTTCAACATCGCTGCGGCGTTCGGCGTTCCGGTTTCGGTGCTCATCAATCGAGCGGAGAAGAGGATTTCAAGGCACTAGCTGCGGCTGTGCTGCTCTCCACGTTGGATGCTGAAATAGTGGATTTCTGGTTTAGGACTTATCCCCTTAAAATAGCTCGCTGCTCCTTTTCGATGCTGGCCATGGTTTCGCTCCATGGGGTGCTTACCACTGGAATTACCCTCTTGATGACTAAGCGATTCGGTGCTGCGCTACCCCATCGATTAAAGTGGGAGACGACGCTGGTCATTGGGAGTAGTCTGCAGCTTCATTTTGAAGCACGCTCCGTCTTTAGCGCCTCGATGCACGTTTCTGCCACGTCCGTCGTAATCCAGTCGCCTGAAGATGAGAGACCTAGTCGTAGTGATGGCAACGCAACGTGCTCGGTGTCGTGCATGTAGCTCCTCCTAACCACATAAGTAAAGATCAGAAAGCGCGCATCACTTTTTGACAACCTACCCTGGATCGCGTCTCGGTTTTTCGAGAGCCAAGGGCGCAACTGGGATGAAACTTGCGCGCATATGTCGCTGCTATCGGCAGCTTCCAGAAACAATCCCGCCTGCGGGAAGGCAGATTCTAGCCCGAGGCAGACCAGTCCAGGTTGGGATCTCTCGGCAATCTTTGCAATGGCCTTGTCTATATTCGAGAGAATCTGGCCCTTAGAGCGTGGCCGTTTGCACTCCACTGGCCACTTGTACCCAAGCATGAACTCAACGCGCTGCTTGTATCGAGACGCAGATGCCGCCTTGACGAAGCTAACCCTCTGGCCAAACCCCACAAACTGGCTAGCCATGTGGAGTTCATATTCCGATTCCTCAAACTGTAACTCATGCTCAGAGTTGCCGTGTTTGAAACTTCCGAGCGTCTTCAGGGTCTCAGTAATGTGGGGAACCCTTTCCTTAGCCAGGTGAGCAATCGAAGTTGCTAGACGTTGGGCATACAAGAGTGTAGCTCCAACTAGGACTGCGCGCTCATCTGTTTCGGAACCGGTTTTTCCCGCAGTTTGGTCCCGCGTCGAAGATTCAAACTTCTGTACCTCTTCGAGAAGGTAGCTGAGCTCGGAATCAGGCATGATCTTGAGCGAGCGTGAGGTGAATGCCACGGTGATGGTGGAACGAATGTCTTCAATGGCGACCAACCCTAAAATGGATTTCATTTCGTATCCTCCTGCGGTGCAATATCTTAGATGTAGAGCGGGTGCCAGAAGGTTCCGGAAACCACAGAGTTATGCGCGGAGTGCATTACTCTGTGCCCCCACCTAGCTGCCGACCTACAAGCCGTCCATATTACTTGCGCCGAATCAGGATGGCGAGGGCGATGATGCCCACGACGAGCTGACCGACGTTCACGAGAAATGTTGCCAGTGCCATAAAGTGACGGCTCCTTGGTCCGTCACTAAAGGGCTGGAAAGTCAAAAAACTTCGGTAACTGCCGATTTGGCGGGCGTGCTCCGGCAGCGATTTGGCGGGCTGGTGCTGCCTCCTGTTCCTTGCGCGATTTCCCGAGGGAGTCGGCGCAGCGGGGAAATGCCTTGGACGGGACGCGTCCAATGTCCGCAGTCAATGTTCCATGCCGTACCCTTGTCCATGCTCATGAGACTCGTTCACCGATTGGTGATGTGGATCCTCAGTCGCGGGGCCTTGGTCGCGGGCACCCAATTCATGCCCGGTTTCCATGGCGGACTGCTTTGAAACATCGCGGCTTAACTCTGCCCTCAATTTCTCCGCGTCATTGGTGTAAATCTGGGCATCGTACCGCCCACGTGAGACGGAAACATAGGCCAGGCGTGAATTGACAAGCTGGTCGTGGGCCTGCTCGGTGTCCACGTGCACCAGCACGCGGTCGGCGGTGGCTCCCTGGCTGCTATGGCTGGTGACGGCATAGCCGTAATCAACATGCGGGTGTTCCCGGATGTTGAATTGCACATCCTGGCCGGAGTCCAGCCGGACTTGAAGATTTCCTTCGCTGTCCATCTGTTGGACGGTTCCGAGTTGGCGGTTGGCAATGTGTTCGTCCCGGTAAGGCGCTGTGAACTGCACGCGGTCACCGGCTGAGAAGTCGCGTTCCGCTTCGCGGTACACGCTCACTCCGTGCAGCCGGTGTGGGTCGTAGGTGAGTTGCTGACCGTTCTCCCGCTCGACGGTGACTAGATTCTGGTCGTGGTCAACGCCAGTGACGTGGACGTATTCTCCCGATTTGACGCCCGCCGCGTTGCTACCGCGTGTGTAGCGCACGATGTCACTGGGTTCGTACTGTGCCGCCCACTGCCGGTCGGCCCCGGTCATGTCCTGGCGCGGCACCAACACGGTCAGCCGGTGTTCCTGTTCTTCCACCCTGCCGCTTGATTGCAGCTCGTGGTGGATTCGCTCGTTGATCTCCTGGCGGGATCGGTTGTCCGGTGAAACCACCAGTGTATTGTCGGGCCGCTCGGCATAAGCCTTGGCTATTGCCTCCAGGCGTTCTTGCCGGTTCGGGATTTCATGCACACGGCCCTGCTGCGAGAGGTTGTCAATCGCCTCATGCACATGGCCGTGGGCCAGTTGCTCGACCGCTTGTTTCAACGCCGGGTCCTTCTGGCGAATGATTTCGTCAAGATGCGCCGTGTGCATTCCCGCTTCCTGAAGCTGCTGGAACGGTCGCCCGGCCTCCACGCCCTGGTGCTGGCGCGTGTCTCCGACGAAGATCACCCGGTCCTGCTCTTCCAACCTGCGCATAAACTCGTTGATCTGCCGTGTGCTTGCAAGGCTCGATTCATCCACAATGTATAGGTGCCGGTCTCCGTCGTCGTGGCGTGATTGGGCGAGATGACGCTGCAAGGTAACAGAATGGATGCCCGCTTCTTCAAGCTGGTGGGCGGCGCGGGAAGTGGGCGCTAACCCCTCGACCTGGTAGCCCTGGCGCTCGGCGGCCTCGCGGATGGCGGAAAGGGAAGTGGTCTTTCCCGCTCCTGCGACACCTTCCAGCCCCACCACTTGACCTCGGCTGCTGAGGATTTCGTCCGCCGCCTGGCGTTGGCTGTCGGATAAGTGGCTGAACCTGCCTGACAACTCTTGGCGGGTTTGTTCCGAAACCAGTGAGTCGTGCCCTTCCTGCCGGGCCTTCATGCGGGTGATGTTGTCGCGTTCGTAGTCCAGCATGTCGCGGGTGGTCAGCGTTCGGTCCGCACCTGCGATGCGCTCCCGGCTCACTTCGATGAATTCGCCTGACCGGATGCGCTGATCAATGTTCTCCCGCACTTCATGGAATGTGGACTCACCCATGGAGCGGCGAAGTGCATCGCAGATCAATTGACGTTCATTCACTACCGCCTCACGTTCGATATTCTTGTCGCGGGCATAGGTGACGGCCTCCCGCGCGCGCGTTTGTCTTTCGTCGGTGTGGTGGTGCTCCTGCGCGCCTCGGGCCTGGGCTTCTTGCACTATACGTTGCGCCTGGTTGCCAAAAGTCTGCGCAACTTCGCGGTGCCGTTCGTGCATTTCTTCAGCCGTCAGGGGGCTCTTGGCCTCCCGCGTTCGATGAGCCGCTATCTGGGCAGGACCCGCTCCCCCTAATCCGTGCTCTTCAAGGTGCGCTCTGATCTGTTGGCTTCGCGGGCTGGACGCCTCCAGATACTCCCTGGTGTAGCCCTTGATCTCCGGCGCACCGTTCTTCCCCTGCTCAATTTCATAGCCAAGCTCTTTGAGCCGGTAGCCAAGCTCCGCTTGGTAAATGGCCGTCGCAAATTTCTGGCTCTTGTAGAGTTCTTGAGGTTGGATGGCGTGCGTCTTTCCGTTTTCGGTTTTCGTGAGGTTAAAGAAGACCACGTGAGTATGAAGCTGCGGTGCCGCGTAACCGTCCACGGGCCGGGCGCTATCGTGTTCGAACTTGGCAGCGACCCATTTACCGGTAGTCTCGGCAGGATGATTCCCGCCCATGCGCGCCTGCACGTATCGCTCCAGCTCGTCCAGGGCGGTCCCCACACTCTGGCGGTGCGCCTCCCGGACCCGCTCGTCGCCACCTACCAGCGCCGTCAGAGAGACGCTCTTTGGGGCACTGAGCGTCGCATCCCAACCCGCGCGATGTTGCATCGTCTTCACCGTCTCGCCGTTTTCGTTCTGGTACTCGAAGGATTCCCGATGTCTGACAAGCTGGTCGCCTGACTCCGGGTGCTGGCCGTTGGCCAGCCGGTTGAACTGTTCCTCGCTAACCTCTCCCTTCAGTCCCCACTCCTCCGCAAGCCTCCCATGCCACTCACCGTGAATCTGGCCTTGCTGATTGTAATAAGCCTGCTCGGCGTTGGTGAATTCCTTCGCGTGGTAAGCCTGGGCTTGACCAGCACTCAACGGTTTCGATATCGTCAGCATAATGGCCCCTGGTTAGCGGAAATATGTCTGCCCCTCGCCTGACACACGCTTTTGCTCCTGCTGTCGCGGGGGCTCGTTTGGTTCTTTCCCCTTGGATTCCAATTTGACGGGGAACATCGGGGGAAGCTCGCGGGGGATGAACCCCTTGGCAATGATCGGCAGGTTTTGCCTTTCGACTGTGAGCGGAACGATGAAGTTGCCGGACTTCAAATAACCCCTTCGTTCCGGCAGACCGCTGATCTCCGAGGCGCTGACGGCTTGGCGGTTGAATCGCTCTTCCGCATCGGTCTTGGACTCGCGCTTGGGGCCGGTGCCGGGCCCGGACTCTCCGCTCGTCTGGCTCGGCCTCCAGCGCTCGATCTCCTGCACTCCCAGATACCGGCTGATCCATTCCGCCGCCTCGGGCTCGGTAGTCTTGAAGAACATCGCCGTCCAGGGCATCGCGAGCAGCGTCTCCGCGAGGTGTCCATAGGTGGTCTCAAGTTGTGCTTTCCCTTGCAGGCCCAGCATAATCGCGGTGTTGGCCTTGCGGTTCTGGGTCAGGGCCGTCTCCAGCTGCGGCAACATCTGCAAGGTCGCCAGTTCATCCAACACCATCCACACCCGGCGCACCGTGGGATCGTCGGCTTGATGCAGAAGCCGCAAGATCAACAGGTCCAGCCACAGGCTGTGAAGTGGCTTGAGTGAGTCCCGCGTCTCCGGTGTACTGGTCAGAAAAATCCATCCTTGCCGTCGCGCAATCCACTCCCGCGCCGTCCAGCGCTGCCTTGCGTCCTTTTCCGTCTTGAGCAGCCGGAGGGTATCGGCGACGTTGTTCATCGTTCCCAGCACGCCTTCCCGTTGCCCCGGCGCGGTCTGCCGGACCGTCGCCGCGTAGGGTGTCCCTTTCACCCGCTCATCGATCTGGCTAGGGTCCGACATCCACTCGACCAGTTGCTCCGGTGTCGGATGGAAACGCAGCAAGTGCGCGAACAGTTTGCGCACGCTGTTCAAGAAGAAGGGAGTCTCTCTCGGCTGATCGGGAAAAAGGGCATGGGCAATCGTCAGCGCTTCGGCGTCATGCTGTACTTCGTCACCCGGATTCCAGTAGGGTGCCCGCTCGTCCAACGGGTTTAGGATGATGTCGCCCCGACCGGGATCATAGAAGCTGCGGATGTATTCCAGTGTCGGGTCGTGGATGATGGCCGTCTCGCCAAAATCGCGAGCCTGGATCATCACTTGTTTGATTGCGGTCGTCTTGCCGGAAGCCGTCGTGCCCATGAACAAGTAATGCCGCGTCTCGTCCTCGCGGGGGATTTGGACCATCGGCCCGTAGCGGTACGTCATGAACAAGCGCTCCCGGAGCGACTGCGGCTCGGCGGTCATGAACCCGATGCCATTCGTCCGCCCTCTGTCCTGTCGCTTGCGGTTGAAGCGGTCTCGCGTCACTACCACCGGCCCGCGCACCACCCGCCCTCTCCGTCGTACTCTGGCGGCTCTCACGTCCCGAGGGATGCCCACGCACAGACCCAGCAGTAACACCCCCAGCCCGCCATAGCAGGCTTGCTTCGCCAAGTCCCACCATGTCTGGTCTTGGAAAATCCAGTGGCGGATGAGGGCATACAGGTGGGCGTTATCGAACCTGTGTTCCTGCCACTCCAGGCGCGTTGCCCCTCGCTTCACCGCCCATTCAGTTAGGGCCACGCCCGTCTGCCCGTTGGGCAGCGCGGCGGGTACTACCTCGCCGATTCCTGGTAAGCGTGGGCCAACCTTCCGGTCAATGATGATCGGCAAGGTGTAGTAACCTGCTGGGCGCGCGATTCGAGCCAAGCCCGTCGCGACATAAGTCTTCAGGTAGAGCCGCTCGACATAGGGCCAGTCTCGCTGGTACTGGTAGTACAAGACCGCCCCCGTGCTGACCACGGCAGCGATCAGGGCGAGAATGAGTCCGACCGGCTTGTCGCTCGGCCACTCGTCGCCGAATTCCACCCTGCCCCATTGCCTGCTCATCTGACACCCTCCTACACGCCGGAATCCGGCTGCCCCAAGCTCTGGCTGGCTCGTCTCAGCTTTTCGGCGTCCGCCCTTTCGATTAGCTCGGACATCTCTGCCTCGGAGATCGCTTTCCCCTTGGCGAGCGAAAAAAGCACATTGAGGAGGATGGTCCGCAATGCGAGGACTTCCGAAACCATCGTCTCCTCTGCTCGGGTCGGCTTTGGGTTCTCAACCCTTCCGAGCAATATGTCACGGGACCACTCGCCAAGTGATTTGCCTTCCGAATCCGCTAT
>Ga0326728_10008834_pt1 | contig 24671 bp, 21 predicted proteins | sample MB3enrmetagenome_FD_207602 | JGI IMG/M metagenome (GOLD analysis project Ga0326728, IMG submission 207602) | Lab enriched peat soil microbial communities from McLean, Ithaca, NY, United States - MB31MN | ecosystem: Environmental > Terrestrial > Soil > Wetlands > Peat | place: USA: New York... | reverse complement strand
ACTGGGGAAAACCCACCGTACGGAATTTTAGAGGGGGAGGAAGAGACACGAGTGCCCCGCGTGCACGTCCCCGTGATCTGTTGGACTGGCGTGATCAGCATGTGGTGCGCTTCCTCTCTACTCGACGGCCAGAAAGCTTGATCACAGAGATCACAGAGATCACAGAGATCCTCCGTGTCCTCTGTGTTAAAGCTGGTAAGGCACGGAGCACACAGAGACTCTTGCGTTCGGTTGCGGCACTGCCGCGCTGCGCTACCTGCTCCTGACCTTCGACTCTCGACTTTCTGCAAGAACAAAAGAGGGGAGGCCGAAGCCTCCCCCCTTTTGACCGAACCAGCGCAGGATCTCGCGCCTATCCAATCTTTACTTTGGAGAATCCGAAAATCAGTGAGGCGATGATAGCAAAGGTGTACAGCGCCATGGACTCAATCAATACCAGGGCAAAAATCAGGGCAAATTGAATGCCCGGCCGGGCGCCCGGATTGCGCGCCATGCCTTCGCAAGCCGCGGTGGTTGCCTTCGATTGAGAATAACCGCAAGCCGCGGAGGCAATGGCCATACCAAATCCGGCGGCGATAATCACCCATTTGGCCGTCTCTGCGCTGCCGCCACCGCCCGCCGCCTCCTGGGCGAATACCGGCGAGGCAACCAAAAGGGCTCCCAAAAAGGTCAGAAACATCGCAACAGAACCTTTCACTTTCTTCCTCCTCTGAACTCTCCCCGAAGGGGGGCGAGTTCACTATGAATTTCCGCCAGTGGGTGGTTTCCCGCCAACCCTCGAACAGGCGGGACTCACACTCGCAGTCTTGCAAAACTGGAAACTGGAAAGTAGAAACTGGAAACTGGTTCTATTTTTCATCGGCCGTTCCGCTTTCACGACTGCCATTTTCGAATTTCCATTTTCCATCTTCTAAATCAGTGCTCCTCTGAAACCGCCAAGCTGATATAAACGGCAGGCAAGAGCATGAAAATATACGCCTGCAAGAGCGAAACAAAAGCGTGAAGGCCCATAAACACCGCAGGAACCAGAATAGGAACCAAGCCGCCAAATACCGTCTCGAGCAAATCCCCCACCATCATGTTGGCGTAGAGACGGACGCTGAGGGAAAGCAGCCGGCCCAGGTTTCCAATCACTTCAATCGGAAACATGAGGATGGCGATGCCCAGCATGGGCCCGCACAGGTGCCTGAGATAGCCGATCACGCCTTGCTGCCGGAAGCCTTGAAAATTGTAATAAAGAAATGCGGCCACCGCGCAGCCTAACGTCACGTGAATGTTACCCGTGGGCGTCTGCAAAGTAGGAATGAGCCCCAACAAATTACACAGCAGCACGAAAAGCCCCAGAGTCCCAAGCATCGCCACATAACGGCCGCTCCCGTGGCCGATGATCTCTTCCGACATGCCCTGGACGAATTGCACCACCACTTCCATCACCTGTTGAAACTTGCCAGGGTTCTCAACCGACAAGCTCCGGCGGAGGATAACCACTCCTACGACGAGCAAGAAGACGACAAGGACTTGCATGGCGACGTAATCCGGAATTGGAGCGGCCGGATCGGATGGCGCTTGTCCAATTTTCACCAGCAGGGGCGTGACCACGCCGCCCAAAAGCTTATTCAAGATTGCCGTAAACCAGATTTGATGTTCCATGTTCCTTCGGAGTCGAGAAGTTCAGGAGTCGAGGAGTTGAGAAGTCGAGAGTCAAAAAGTGTTCGACTCCTCGACTCTCGACTTCTCGACTAGCGTGAACCCAATCCGCCCCCGAGCTGCATGATGCCTTCAATTAAAACCCCGGCCACCGGGACAAACAGGCCCGCCAGAATGGCCATCGGAGGTAACCATCCGGTCTTGAAAAAGACGAGCAGCAAGCCGAATGCGAGGGGATATCTTATCAGGAATTTTGCCACCACTGACTTGGGAATTCGGGATTGGCCGGCCTTGGTCAACGCCTCCATGGCTTTGTGAAGCCAATAATAGTTCAAGATTCCCAGTCCGGCGCCGAGCGCAAAGCCCGCCGCGATTCTGAACTGCCGGCTCACCAGGATCACGCCGAGCGCCAAGACAGCACAAAGCGTCATCCAACGCGGCAGGCGCATTTCAGCCTGAGCTGGTTCCGGAGTCTGAATGGTTTCTGTCTGCATCCTTCTCCGCTCGCCTCAAGATCTGCAGAACCTCAACAAGCCCACCCGCTGCCCCCAAGAATCCGATTACCACGGTGAGCAGCGGCGAGGTGCCCAGCCAGCGGTCCAGGAGCCAACCGCCGGCGCCGCCCACCAGCGCACCTGCGGGCAAAATAATACCCAGGCTCGTATAGAGCCCGAGCTGGGCCCAGAGGTTTGCCTGCCTTTTCGTACTCCCCACCATTCCAGCCGCCGCGTGGACCGAAGGTCCGCGCCTTGGAGTGCGGTAGCGCAGCTGCCGCCTTTCCAGTAACAGGAATACCCCTTTCGGATAACAGGGACGCCCCCTTTTGAGCAGCAGCCATGCCTGCCAACTAAAGGCGGCAGCTGCGCTGCCGCACTCCAAGGCGGGCTCCGCCCGCAGAGCCCTACATAAAGAAGGGCCGGATGGCCTCACGCGCCATCAAAATGAAAGGCTGGGGGTAGATCCCGACCAGCAGCGTCATGCTCAGGGTGACGGCAAGCGCCACTCTCACACCCACGCTGGTCGCCAAAGGGACTGCCTCCGCTTCCTTTCTCATGAACATTGCCACTACAATCCGGAAATAGTAATACAACGCGACAACCGCATAGGCCACCGCCAGGACGGCCAAGTAGTAATGACCCGTTTCAACCAAGGAAAGGAAGATGAAGTACTTCCCGATAAACCCGGCGGTAGGGGGAATGCCCGCCAGCGAAAGGAGGAAAATGAGCATGAGGATGGCCATCCCTGGGGCGCGCGTCATCAGGCCGTTCAAGTCGTCAATCTCGTCGCCGACCAGGTCCTTCCGCCGCATCACAATGATCACCGCGAAGGCTCCCAGGTTCATGAACGCATAGACCAGGAGATAGATGACAATGGCGGTCAAGCCTTCCCGGTTTCCGTCGGCGGCGGCGACCAGGCCGAGCAGCAGGTAGCCCACGTGCGCGATGGTCGAGTAGCCAAAGAAGCGTTTAATGTTGGTCTGGGTAATGGCGGCCAAGTTGCCCAGGGTCATGGTGGCGATGGCCACCCCAATGGTCAACACCTGCCACTCACCCCGCAGCGGCCACAACCCGGAAATCAAAATACGAATGAAGAAAGCGAAGGAAGCTACTTTCGGGGCCACTGAGATAAAGGCCGTGATGCAAGTGGGGGCGCCTTCGTAGGCGTCCGGTGTCCACTGGTGGAAAGGCACCGCCGCCACCTTGAAATAAATTCCTGCCAGAAGCGTGATCATGGCGATCCAGGCCAGAGGGTCGTGCATAGGGCGGTCCGAGAGGCGCTGCGCAATCACCATGAGGTTCGTCGAACCCCCGATACCGTAAAGCAGAGACATCCCGTAGAGGAGCAGGCCGGAGGAAAAAGCTCCCAGGAGGAAAAACTTCACCGCCGCTTCATTGGACCGGCGGTTGCCCCGCAGAAAGCCTGTAAGGATGTATTCGCACAGCGCCATGAGCTCGAGGGCAATAAACAGCACGATGAGATCAGTCCCCGAAGCTAGGAACATCATCCCCACGGCCGAGAAAAGGAGCAGGGCGTAGTACTCGCCCAGGTTCGCATTCTCAATCTCGAGATACTTCACGGAAAGCAGCACGACGATCGCCGTGGCCACCACGATGACGAACTTGGCGAAAATTGCGAACGGATCGAGCGTGAAGGCGCCGCCGAAGCCATGGTATGTTTGTCCCCTCAGAACGAACCAATACATCCCCAGCTTAACACCGGCGAAAGCCAAGCCCGCCAACGCCGTCAGCGCGTTCATGTATTTATCACGCTTCTCGAGCAGGAAATCGAACAGCAGGATCGCCAGCCCGAACATGGCCAGGAGGATTTCCGGCTTGATGGCTTGGAAGTCCGAACCGTTGAAGAAGGGCGTGAGCATTAGTGGGCGACTCCTCCCGGCCCGAGTGGCACAGGCACTCTTGCCTGTGGCTGCACCTTTGCTCCTTTCGGGAGGGTGGCCTGCACAGCCAGGAGTGGCTGTGCCACCCCCTGTTTAGGAAGCGGTAGACTCGCTGCTGAAGGCCGGTAAAAGTCCGGATTGACCCGCTCGACAATTGCCGCCACGGGTTTATCGAGCACTTTGAAAAACGGCTTGGGGTAAAGCCCGATCCAGAAAGCCCAGATGATCAAAGGCACCAGGGTCATAATCTCGCGCCAGTTCAAGTCCTTGAGCACCTGGTTCTTGGGATTGTCGCAGGCGCCGAACATGGTGCGCTGGTAGAGCCAGAGCATGTAAGCTGCGCCCAGCACGATTCCGGCCGCTGCCCACACCGCCCAATGCCAGTTCGCTTCGAAGGCGCCCTGGAGGATGGTGAACTCTCCGATAAAGCCATTGAGCAAAGGCAGTCCGATCGAGGAGAGCATCACAATCATGAATAGGGTGGCATAAACCGGCATGACATTGGAGAGGCCGCTCAATTCCTTGATCTCGCGCGTATGCCGGCGCTCGTAGATCAGGCCCACAATCAAGAAGAGCGCGCCCGTCGATATCCCGTGATTGATCTGCTGGATGACGCTGCCCTGCAAGCCGTGGGGGTTCAGGGCGAAGATTCCCAGCGTGCAGAAGCCCAGGTGACTCACCGAAGAATAAGCGATCAGTTTCTTCATGTCGCGCTGCATCATGGAAACCAAGGCGCCGTAAACGATGGCAATGATGGAAAGCACGACCATGACTTTGACGATGGTGGGATTGCTGCTGGCTTGCGGCAAAAGGGGCAGCGAAAAACGAATGAAGCCGTAGGTGCCCATCTTCAGCAGGACGGCTGCCAGGATGACCGAGCCCGCCGTGGGAGCTTCCACGTGGGCGTCAGGAAGCCAGGTGTGGAAGGGGAACATCGGGACCTTGATGGCGAACCCGATCATGAACGCCCAGAAGACCCAATACTGAAGGCTTAGCGGCCACGTGTGTTGCATCAGTTGCATGAGGTCGAAGGTATAGATGCCCGTGTCGGTGTGATAACGGAAGTAGAGAGTCAAAATCCCCAGCAGCATCAGCACGGAGCCGGCAAGGGTGTACAGGAAGAACTTGATGGCGGCATAAAGCTTGCGCGGCCCGCCCCACACGCCGATGATGAAATACATCGGCACGAGCATCACTTCCCAGAAAACGTAAAAGAGGAAGGTGTCCAGCGACATGAAAACGCCCAGCATGCCGACCTGCAAAAGCAGGAACATGGCGTAGTATTCCTTGGCGCGCTCTTGAATCGCCGTCCATGAGGAAAGGACCGAGAGGAAGCCGAGCACGGAGGTCAACATGATGAGCAGAAAACTGATGCCATCAATTCCGAGGTGGTACTGCGCGCCGATGCTGGGAATCCAGTTATGAATTTCTACGAATTTGAACTGCTGCTCCGGCGCCTCCACGGCAAACCAGAAAACCAGCGGGAGCGACACCAGGAAGCTGATGAACATGGCGATGTTGCCCCACCAGCGGACGGCTTGCTTGTTCTCGCCGGGGACAAACATGAGCGCCAATAATCCCACCGCCGGCGTAAACAGGATAAAGCTCAGAATGTGGTCATGAAAGAAGGCCATCGTGGACCTCGGAAAAGCAGTTCAAAATCGAGAGTCGTAGGGGCGGGCCTTGTGCCCGCCCTCAGACAATGGGCGCCCACAAGGGGCGCCCCTACGTCGTTAAAAATGCACCAAGTAATACACCATGAAAATCAGCACGCCCAGAGTAATCATCCAGGCGTAAGTTTGCACGCGACCGGTCTGAATAAGTTTCACCGGGTAACTCATTACTTTGACCAGAAACGCTCCGGCGTTTACAATCCCGTCAATCACCCAGGTGTCCCAAAGACGCGAGAGCTCGCCCGACATGCGCGTCGTCCAACCCACACCATTGACTCCGCCATCCACCACTCCCAAATCGAAGGCGGCGAGGGCGTTGCCGAGATTCTTCGTCCGGTTCACAAAAAGCGCATCGTAGAGTTCGTCGATGTAGTACTTGTGGAGCACCAGTTGGTAAATCGGACCGGCCTTGGCAGCCACGCGGCCGGGGACTTCCGGATGTTTAACGTACCAGAAATACGCCACCGAGAAGCCGAGCGCGGCCACGGCCACAGAAAGCAGCATGAGGCCGAATTCGCTCCTCCAGGCGTACTCGAACCCCGGCATCGCTCGGGGATTCTCGAAAACCGGCTCCAGGAAATGCTCGAAGCGATTCGAGCCGCCCAGCATCTTCGGCCAGCCGATGTATCCCGCAGCCAACGCCCCAACCGCGAGGCAAATGAGGGGAACCGTCATGACCTGGGGCGATTCGTGGATATGGTGCTCGACCTCGTGCGGCACGCGGGATTTGCCTGCAAAAGTCAGGAAGAAAAGCCGGAACATGTAAAAGGCGGTTAGGCCTGCCGTGACGAAGCCGACGCACCAAAGCAATTTGCCGCCGTAAGGGCTCGAGAAGACTTTCCAAAGGATTTCATCCTTGCTGAAGAATCCCGAAAAAAGCGGCGCGCCACTGATGGCCAGGGTAGCGACGAGCATGGTTTTGGCGGTGGCGGGAACTCGGCTCCAAAGCCCGCCCATCTTGCGCATATCCTGCTCGCCGCTCAAAGCGTGAATCACGCTCCCCGCTCCCAGGAAGAGCAGAGCCTTGAAAAAGGCATGCGTCATCAGATGGAAAATTCCCGCGCCGAACGCTCCCACACCGCATGCCAGAAACATGTACCCGAGCTGGCTGATGGTGGAGTAGGCCAGCACGCGCTTGATGTCGTTTTGGACCAGTCCGATGCTGGCCGCCCAGATGGCGGTGGCAGCGCCAATCCCAGCCACCAGCGCCATCGCCGTGGGCGCCAGGATGAAAAGCGCGTTGGAGCGCGCCACCATGTAAACACCTGCCGTCACCATGGTGGCCGCATGAATCAAAGCGCTCACCGGCGTGGGGCCCTCCATCGCGTCCGGCAGCCAGGTGTAGAGAGGAATCTGCGCGGACTTCCCCGTGGCGCCAATAAAAAGCAGGATACAGATTGCCACGATCACGGGGCTGCCGACCGGAAAGCGTCCGCTCAACGCCTGGGAGGTGACCTCGCGGAAATCGAGGGAGCCAAAGGTGACCGCCATCAGCATGACTCCCAACAGAAATCCCGCGTCCCCGATGCGATTTACAATAAATGCTTTCTTGCCGGCGTCCGAAGCCGACTTGCGCTGGAAGTAGAAGCCGATCAGGAGATAAGAACAGAGGCCCACACCCTCCCAGCCTACGAACATCATCAGGTAATTGTTCGCCAGCACCAGGATAAGCATCGAGAACATGAAGAGGTTCATGTATCCAAAAAACCGGTAATAGCCCCCTTCGTGCCCCATATAGCCGATGGAATAAACATGAATAAGAAAGCCAACACCCGTCACCACCAGCATCATGACGGTGGAAAGCGGGTCAAGTTGGAATCCCACATGAACGTTGAAAGTGCCCAGAGAGCCATCGGCCAGCCGGTATAGTCCGGCGGGTAGCCACGAATAGATAACCTTGCTGAAGACGTGGACATCCGAGGGCAGTTTAAGAAACTCGAGAAAGCATCCCAGAGCCCAGAGAAACGACAGTCCGGGAAGTCCCACGGACACCGCGGTGACGGCCTTGTTTGACAGTCTGCGCCCCACGAGGAGTTGAATCAGCGCTCCCAGCAGCGGCAAAACCGGGATTAACCAGATGTAGTTAAGCATGTCGTCTAAAGGTTAAAGTGTAAAGTGTAAAGGGTAAAGGCTAAGGTCTAAAGGGTAAAGGATAAAGGGTAAACTCTTGCAGCGTCTTTTAATATGACCGTTTCCAGGATGTGCGCTCATTCGCCTTCAGCCTTTACCCTTTACCCTTCACCCTTTGCCCTTTGTCCTTTACCCTTTTGCCTTTACCCTTTACCCTTCAAACTTCCTCTCTTGGTGCTCACTATGATTCCGGTTATCACTGCGAATAGCTCTTCGGTTTCTCTCATCAACGGCTTCAACCTTGGCACTGAAATGATATCCGATTCAGCTAACAGCTTGAGCCAGTAAAGGCTCTCTCTTGCTTCTTTCTGAGCGATTCCATACTTGTGGACAAAATCCAGCCGACTCTCCGCAGATTGCGCCTCCTCCACATTGGCTCCGATAGACGTCGCCGCCCGCAAATACTGCTTGCCGAGCACCCAGCCTGCACCATCCCTGCGCTGCTGCAATGCCTGATAAAGTTTGATTGCCCGCAGTGAGTATACATATGAGCGCGTCCGGATGTCTGGGGCACTCCTGCTCATTCTCCTTTACCCTTCACCCCTTACACTTTACCCTTTGTACTCCGTGCTTGCCTCAGCATTGACAATCTGTGGCGCCTTATTGCTCCTTCAGCCTTTACCCTTTACACTTTACCCTTCACCCTTCACCCTTTACACTTCAAACTTGCCTCACCATTAATAACGCATGCCGGATCCTTGCTCATCCCCCTTCAGCCTTTACCCTTTATCCTTTAAACTTTAAACTTTTGTCACCACTTCAGCAGATCAATTTCGTCCGCATTAACTGTTTCCTTATTTCGAAACAGCGCGATGATAAGGCCGAGGCCCACCGCCGCTTCCGCCGCCGCATCCGTAATCACGAAAAGGGCGAACACTTGCCCGTCCACGGAGCGGAAATACTGCGAGAGGGCCACCAGGTTGATGTTGACGGCGTTCAAGATCAGCTCGATGGACATGAGGATGATGAGCACGTTGCGCCGCGTCAACACGCCAATCACCCCGATCGTGAAAAGGCCGCTGCCCAGCATGATGTAATATGCAGTGGGAATCATTCGAGTTTCCTCTTGGCCATGAGCACGGCGCCTATCATTGCCACCAGGAGCAGGAGCGAGGCGATTTCGACCGGCAACATGTAGGTCTGGTAAAGGGCCTGGCCTATCGCCTGGGTATTGTGCGCCGGCTCCGGACCGGCAGGCTGAGCCGGCAGGCTCAAACCCGCCCCGATCTTGTAAATCAAGTAAGCAAGCTGTGCGAAAACTAAGATCGCGGTGACCAATCCCAGCAGCCACTGACGGCTGAACTGCGCCTGCTTCAAAGCGACGTCAAGGTTAACCAGCATGACGACAAACAGGAACAGCACCATGATGCCGCCCACATAGAGAATGATCTGCACCGCAAAGAGAAACTCGGCGTGTTGCAGCAGGAAGATCCCGCCCACTGCGAACAGCGTCACGATCAGCCAAATAATGCTATGGACGGCATTCCGGCGGGTAATAACCATGATGCCGGATGCCAGAGCAACCGCCGAGAGGATTCCGAAGACAATATAAGGAAGCATAGTCTTCAAGAAGTCAGAAGTCAGGAGTCAGAATCCCGATGAGCGCCGAAACTCGAAAATTGAAAATCGCCCCGTGGGGTCATTCCCGCGTAAGCGGGAATCCAAAACCTTATGGACCCCCGCTTCCGCGGGGGTGACGTGGCGCGTAGGGTGTCTCGATTTTCCAATTTCGAGTTTCGAATTTCGATTTTCCATTCTGACTTCTGACTCCTGACTTCTGACTCCTGACTTCTGACTCCTGACTGCTAATTTCCAGTTTCCAATTTCCAGTTTCCAGTTTCCAATTTCCAGTTTCCAGTTTCCAGTTTCTAGTTACCGTGTGTACCGCGTGGGCCGCGGGCCCTCCTCCAGGGCTTGGCGGTCCCAGATCATTCCTTCCCGCGAATATTGGGCGATCTCGAAGTCCTGGGTCAGCTCCAGCGCGTCCACGGGGCAAGCGTCCTCGCACAAGCCGCAGAACATACAGCGGGAAAGGTCGTAAGTGAAGGTCGTTAATCGCTTCTTGCGGTCCTCGGTGCGCGCCCATCCCACCACAATCAGGTTTTCGGGGCAAGCTATCGAGCAAAGATTGCAGGCGATGCAGAGTGTCTCGCCGGTTTCCGGGTGGTTGTTGAGGCGCGGCGCGCCGCGATAGCGTTCTGCAACCACCGCGCGCTCCAGCGGATACTGCTCGGTGCAGGTGGCGCTGGGGTGCTGATAAGAGAACGTCAGCCTCAGGCCCTTGATGAGGTCAACCAAAAATACGCGGCGAACAAGATCCATCAATCCCATCGGCGTTATCCACCCAACCCTGGAGCAGGCGCGCTCGGCAGGTGCGGACCAACCAAGTATCGGACAATTGCAGTCACGATGAGGTTCCCCATAGCTATCGGAATCATATAGTGCCAGCCTACGTTCATGAGCTGGTCATAGCGGAATCGTGGGAAGGTGCCGCGATACCAGATGAACGCGTAAAGAAAAGCCAGGACCTTTGTCCCAAACCAGAAAATCCCCTGAATGGCATTCAACACCGCCGGGACAGCCACAATGCCGGCCAACACAACGAAGGTAAGCGCCAGAGCGATGAAGAAATACCGCTCCAAGCGAACCAGACTCTTCAGCCCCAACCAAAGGACAAATGCGGCAGCGCCGAGACACGCGGCGATGGGCGCGAATCTCAAAAAGTCCAGCGCCCGAATGCTTACAAACGGTCTCAGCCATCCCCCCAGGAACATCGTCACGGCGATGCAGGAGACCACCACCATGTTGGTGTATTCGGCCAGGAAGTAAAGCGCGAAGCGGAAACCACTATACTCGGTGTGAAAGCCTGCGGTGAGTTCCGACTCCGCTTCCGGCAGATCGAAGGGGTTGCGATTTGCTTCCGCCACCGACGCAATCAGATAAATCACAAAGGCTACCGGCTGGAGGAAGATGTTCCACACGCCCATTTGCTGCTGTCGATTCACAATCTCGACCATACTGAGCGAATTCGAGATCAGCAACACGCCGACCAGCGCCATCCCCCCCGCCACTTCGTAGCTTACCAATTGTGCGGCCGACCGCATTGCGCCGATCAGGGGGTAATGGCTGTTTGATGACCAGCCACCCAGGATAATGCCGTAAATCCCCAAAGAGGACACACCCAGGATGAAGAGGAGGCCGACATTGATGTCGCTGACATAAAAGTTTCCGGCAAAGGGGATGACGGAGAAGACGGTAAAGGCAGCCGCCACGCTGATCGTAGGCGCCAGCAAGAACACGAACTTGTCCGCTCCTGCCGGAATAATATCCTCCTTGAGGAGGAGTTTGAAGGCGTCGGCAATGGGCTGAAGCAGGCCCCAAGGCCCCACCCGCATGGGGCCCAGCCTCGCCTGCATGAAAGAGAGAACCTTGCGCTCCATGTACACAAGATAGGCCACGATGCCGGAAAGCACGAGGAGCACAATCAGGATCTTGATCACCGCCAGGATGAACGGATGGGCTTGAATGAACGTGATTGCGTTTTGGGCCATGACCTTTATCGAAAAGCGAAAATCGAAAATCGAAAAGCGAAAAACGAAAATCGAAAACCGAAAACCGAAAATCGAAAATCGGAATTCGAAAATCGAAAATCGAAAATCGCCAGGCACACATCGGATTTCGGTTTTCGCTTTTCGTTTTTCGTTTTTCGCTTTTCGGTTTTCGGATTTCCCATTACCGATCCACCTCGCCCAGCACGATATCCAGCGTTCCAATCACCGCCACCACGTCGGCGACGAGCTGGCCGCGGATCATGATGTCCAGAGCCTGCAAGTTGAGTAAGGAGGGCGGCCGAACCCGCACACGGTAGGGGTTCGTAGTTCCGTCACTCACCACGAAGTACCCCAGCTCGCCCTTGGGCGCTTCAATGGAATGATACACCTCGCCCACCGGCGGCTTGATCACCTTGCCGACTTTCCCGAAAATGGGTCCGGGAGCAAGCCGTTCCACACACTGGCGAATGATGCGCACGGACTGGCGCATCTCCTGGATGCGCACCATGTACCGATCGTAGGTGTCACCATGCTGGCCTATGGGCACCTCGAATTCCACTTTGTCGTAAGCCTCATAAGGCTGCACCTTGCGAATGTCCCACTTCACGCCCGAGCCCCGCAGGACCGGCCCGGTTACTCCATAGGCGACGGCATCTTCGGCGCTGAGCACACCCACACCCCGGGTTCTGTCGATCCAGATGCGGTTCTTGGTGAGCAACTGCTCGTATTCGTCGATTTTTGGGGGGAAGTAGTCGCAGAACTTCAGGCAGTCCTGTTCGAAGCCGTCGTAAAGATCGTATTGCAATCCGCCGATACGGAGGGCGTGCGTGGTCAGCCGGGCGCCGCAGTATTTCTCGAAGATTTTCAGGATTTCTTCCCGTTCCCGGAAGGTGTAGAAGACGGGCGTCATGGCGCCCAGATCGAGCGCGTGCGTCCCCAGCCACACCAAGTGGCTGGCCAGGCGCTGGAGTTCGGCCAGGATCATCCGCGTGTACTGGGCGCGGGGAGGAATCTCCACTCCCAGCAGCTTCTCGACGGCTTCGTCATAGCCCATGCCGTTGGTGACCGCGGCGACGTAATCCATGCGGTCCGTGTAGGGTGCGAACTGCGCGTAGGTCCTGTTCTCGGCAATTTTCTCCACCCCCCGGTGAAGGTAACCGATGACGCATTCCGAACCCAGCACCCTTTCACCGTCCAGCCTCAGTTTCACGCGCAAGACTCCGTGTGTGGCCGGGTGCTGTGGCCCCATGTTGAGGAGCAATTCGTTCGCATCGAGAAAAGTAGTCTCGGGCATCGGTTACTGTCCGCTCTCGATTCCCAGGTTTGATTTCACCCAGGCATCATCCTGGCGCAGGATGTCGTGGTCTTTGCGCAGGGGATGGCCGGTCCACCCGTCAGGAAGAAGGATGCGCTTCAAATCCGGATGGTCGTCGTAAACCACTCCGAACATGTCATAGACTTCGCGCTCCAGCCAGTTTGCCGTGCGCCAAATGCTGGTCACGGAAGGAATCGTTTCGCTCTCACCGAGAATGACCTTGAGGCGCAATCGGTCATTACGCTGGAAGGAGTAAAGGTGGTAGATAATGTCGAACCGCTTCTCCCGCTTGGGATAATCCACCGCCGTCTGGTCGGTGAGCAGGGTGTAGGCGCCGCCTTCTTCACCTTTGAGAAAATGACACATCGACAGCAAGAATTCCTTGGCCACCGTAATGCTCGGCATGTTTCGGAAAGTAACGGCCTCGCCGATGGCGCCTGGAAACCGCTTCTGAAGTTCCTCCTGAAGAGGGCTTGACCACGGCTCGGGCTTGGCCGGCGCTTTGGCAGCGGGCGGCTTCGCGGGTGCGGCGCCCGCAGGCTTCGCAGGTGGGGGAGTTCCTGGCGCTCCGGAGGGGGGAATACCCGCCGACGATGGAGTTGAATGGGGAGCAGCGGCTTCGGACCGGGCCGGGGGAGTTGCCCCACTAGCTCCCGGTGTGGGCTTTTGTGCCTCGCCTCCATTGGCCGCCTTGGGCGGCGCCTTTGGTTCGTCAGCCATTTCTGTCGATGCCCACCGGAAAGCCTCTCTCTACGGCCAGCAAAAGCATTGATTCTTGCACACTGCCGACAAGCATGTCAACCGCGAGAAACAGCGGGCAGTGTCTCAGTTTGAATTTTGGTAGTGTCTCAGTTTGAAAAATGAGTGGAACGATAATTGCTCGCCTTTATCTTTTTCCGGCTACCTGTAAGGTTTCATCCAAAGTCGCAAAATCCCTTTTGCCATTTTCCACAGATGGCTTATCTAGGGTGCCGATGTGAAATTGGATTCCTCGGCCATTTGGAAATGATAGCGAAAGTACATCGGACTCGGCATTGTTCGCGCGTTCATGCCGTACTGAGACATATACAATTGTTTCATCGTCACCTGAAATCGGAGATAAAGCACGGTTTATAGCTCGCGCTAACGCAACTACGTCATCATTCCATGTATCAAATCCTTCGTCCAGTGGGCGCGTCATACTAACGAGTTTACCGCCAGAAAAGTAAATAGTTCCAAGGAGGCGTTGCGGCGATCCTTCCTTTGAGAAGATAAAATGTCCTGGCACCGTTCCATGTCGGGTGGGTTGTTTGTCTTCAGCCGATCCAATGGGCGGTGATAGTTTGCAGCAATCTGATAAGTATTCCAACGCTTCATGCTCGGTCATTCCAACGTACAACTGCTTTCCACCGAACTCGAACACAGGGGCCTTTCGGTCGGCACCTGCCCCGCACGCAGCAACGGTCAATAAGGAGAAAACGACCCCGATACCGCGACTAATTTGCATGGATGGCCTCCTGATCTAGCATATCTATGGGAGACTTTCAATCGGCTCTATTGCGAAGACCAAATTGAATCCTCCTGGCTTACCGATCCCGAGTTTATAAGATTTAGCTCTATTTGAATGCTGTTTATCTTGACCCTCGCAGTCGATTTCAATTTTCACGCGGTATTCATCTTTGATCTTTTGCCAATCCCCGTGGGGAAATAGTAGCCTAGCTAATTGTTGTGTTATCTCTAGTTGAGACTCTGCCGGACTGGGATGAATATGAATGTCAGTGTTGATGGTTATCGGAGAAACAGATTCTTCTGTGGACAGCTTGCAACGGGTGATCGTTAGGTGATTCTTTCCCTTATTCCATACGGTGGCGTTCACGCCAGAAGTACGCAAAATTTCAACCTGAACCTGGCTAATTCTCACCCTCAAGGTAGGTATGAAATCTCGCTGTGCGCACAGATTAAAGTCGAAATCTATCTTCTGGTCTATTGAAGATTCTGATTCCGCTCTCTTATTCGAATCCCGTGCCTCATTAAATTTCTTCTTGTACAGTTGAAAATGGGCACCTATGAGCGATAGGACGATAAGCAGTAATATTGCCGAATGAGGAACTAGGAAGGGCATGGCGTGCCATCTTTCCAGCAGCCCAATCAAACCAAGGCCCACGCTAATGTAAAACCATACCGATCTTAGGGCTGCTCCGACGTAGCTTTTGTCTGCCTCGCCGATAGGCATCGTGGGGGTGCTCCGTGGAATGGCCGCTACTACTATTGCGGACGACACACAAATATGCTATCGTTCGAGTGTCGCGCCCGAATTAAAGATTCCTCGAAAGGCCCGATTGATGGTCGGGCCTTTTTTATTTCTGCCCTATCTTACTCAGCATTTTATTGATTGTCTATAGGAGGTTGAGCAGACGCTGAATTTGAATCTCTTTTCTTATACGGCCCGCGCGGCCCGAACGTTGGTTCTGGCAGAAGCGCTGCAATTTCCTCAATACTCCAAGCATGATCTGCAATTCCCGCTTCCATCGCAGGCGTAACTCTTAGGCTCTTGTGAATCCGGCAGAAATTGTAATACATGAAGTGAAGGGCCACTTGATAGGCGTGGTTTTCCACCTTTTTTGAAAACGCATTTGTAAGTCTAGTGAAGCGGCGCATTCCCACCCGCATTGTTAAATTCTGGCGCTCGACAAATGATGTCGAGATGTGTGCTGGGTCGGGATGCCCCATGACCGGCTTTCGCTCGCAAGATGTGCATACCGCTGGACTGTAGCGAGTTTCCTCTTGAGATGATTCGTAAGTCTTAATCAGCATAGAATAGTCAATATCGCTTCCAAATGCGCCTTCAACGGCTTCCAAATACACTTTGAGGCCATCCGTTGTAAGCTGAACACGGCTAGCGAGTCGAGACGCCAGATCATCAATGAACGTGCGAGCGCAACGAGCATCACGGTTCCCGACCATGAAGGAAGGCACCAGCTTTGTGTCGCCGTCGATAGCGGTCCACGTCCAAACGTCACCATAGCCGAACTGGCCTTTCTTGTCGGCTGGTACGTTCTTTTCCTTGGCGTAGCAGAAAGCACAAATCTCATCACATTGGATGCGCTTGCACTTGAGGTTGCGAAGCGTGCGGTCCTGGTACTCGGCACAGGCGATACCAACATCGACCAGTAATTTCGTAACGGTGTTGATGGATTTTCCGGTCAAGCGGGTAATGGCCCGCAGGCTCATTCCCTCGACCAACATGCCGATAATCCGTGCTCGATCTTGAATAGATAGGCTGTTCATGTCATTGAACGTAGCACCTCGGATTCCATTTGTCAAGCATTATGTTCGGTTTCAATCAATTATTCACGATGGAGGACACTAAAATATCTTGACTTATTGTGAATTGTCAACGATACTTTGGCTATTGCGCGCCTCCCATCATGTCGAGGGGCGCAAAACAGCGACAGTGAAGTTCCTTTGGAGGACGCCATGCCAAATAGCAGTGAAATAAGGAGACTATCAGCGAAGTGGTCAAGTGGCACCGGATGGCCAAAAAGATTAGAATCTTTGAGGATAAGCGGACTGAGGGGATGGACGGGACAGCAGTTCAAGCTAGGTTATCCCATTATGGCTGTCGTCGGAGAGAACGGGTCTGGGAAAAGCACGGTGATACAGTGCGCCGCTGCTGTTTATAGGTCAACGGCTCCTAAAACCTTTTATAAGGGGAGAGGATACGCTTCGGATTACTTTCCGAAAACATACTGGGATAAAATCCTGGGTGCTGAAATCGGCTACACTATCAGAACGGGAGAACAGCAATTCACCGACACAATACGTAGACCTGGAACTAAATGGCGGGGCAATATGACTAGGCAAGATAGGCCGATCGTATACATTGACCTTAGTCGAATACAGCCGGTCCCCGCTAGAACCGGTTACTGGCGAATTGCGAAATCACCTCACAAGGAGTTAAGTGCTCAAATGTTTGATAAGAGCCGCCTCGAGCGATTCAGCCAAATAATGGGCCGAGACTACGACCTAACAAAAATGGCGATCACTGACATTGATAAGACAAGAGAAGTTCCCGTACTCGGTTACCACGCAAAGGTCTATTCTGGCTTTCATACTGGCGCAGGCGAGACAATGATTGCCGAGTTGCTTAAGGCGGATATGCCAAAATACAGTCTCGTTCTGATAGATGAAGTTGAAACGTCGCTGCATCCCCGTGCGCAGCGCAGGCTAGTTAGGGACCTAGCTGAGCGATGTAGGGAATTGGAATTGCAAATCGTGCTTACAACCCATTCACCTTTCATCTTGGATGAATTACCGCATGAGGCAAGGGCTCACATTATAGAGACATTGGCCGGACGCACGATTGTCTATGGGGTTACTCCAGAATTTTCAATGACGAAAATGGATGATGTTCCACAGTATGAGTGCGACATTTATGTTGAGGACAAGCGCTCACAGATTCTATTGACGGAAATTCTGGTAGCTCATGCCCGTCCAGAACTAATATTAAGCTGTAGGGTAATTATGTGCGGCTTGGCTTCAGTGGGACAAGCGTTAGGAATGATGGTTCATCAGCGCCGATTTCCAAGGCCGTCATGCGTTTTCCTAGACGGAGATCAAGCTCAGTCAACCGGTTGTGTTAATTTGCCAGGAGAGGATGCTCCAGAACGAGTAGTCTTTGAAGCGCTAAAGCAGAAAGATTGGCTAAGCGTCGGTCAACGAGTCGGGAGGAACCATGCCGCGTTGTCAGACGCATGTTCGGCGGCTATGCTGCTCCAAAATCATCACGATTGGATTAACCATGCAGCCACAACGCTAGTTCTAGGCGGGGATATACTGTGGCAAGCTCTGTGTGCGGAGTGGGCCACAAATTGTTTGACTGAGGAAAATGCTAAGAAGATTACGCAAACCGTCGAGGATGCTCTTATCGGTATACCTTTAAAGGTTGTGCCCAAGCGCCCTATTGCGATGGATGTATCAACGTCCCCTATCGACCCCAGCGGGAATCCGCTGCTTTTCGAGCTATAGCTGAACGCTGTTTCTTGGTAAGTTTTGCGGCTCTGGATTCACCGCCGCGCAGTCCCCCCGCCCTACCCCTAACGCTCTCAGGGTGCCTTTTAGACTCGCTGACCGTATCCTCGACCTCTCCGGTCGCAATATCGACAATCATTTTTGCAAGCTGGTTCGGGTCGCGTGGACGTTTAACCATGCCCCCATTATCTCAGGCTGGAAGAGCAAGTCAAGAGGGGGAAAATTCAGGTGGTGTCTGAAGTGTGCGTTGTTGCCCAACGTTTTGGGGCCATCCTGTGAACGAGCGGTCAAACGCACATCTCCGGCCCCGCCAAACGGCGGAGCCGCACGTCATCGTTCACCCGACGCCTGCCCTTTTGTCCCCTGCATTTTTCTCTTGACACCGGGAGCGATTTATGGTAGCCTATTATCGTGGTTGAATCAGGGAGCTGGGCCGCAGAAAAGGGCCGGGCAGCGGCGGCGGCAGGGGAAGGCGAAAGGGACTCGGAAAGGGAGAAAAAGACAGGGAAACGCAAAAAAGATACTAAATAGTGGGAACGAACTTATCTATCTATTGCAAACAAAGGACTTAGCATTTTAAAGGTGCCCAAAACGAACTGGTTTTTGGGCACAAACGAACCCAATTTAGCCCCAAAATGAACCAAAAACCCACCTTTTGTGCGAAATCGAAGTCAAAATTCGCGAGTCGAAAGGCAGCGGCGGGAGGGCCACTACCAGGGGGGCTAGACGAGGTTCGAGTTTGACCCCCCAGGCATTAGAAACCCGGCGTGCTTGGACATTCGCTCCGGGGCAACGGCGACCATTGGCTAGCGCCCAGCCTCGTGCCGTTGCTGCTGGCTGAGCTGAAAGAACCTCCTAACCACAACGCGGCGCTTGGCCGCAGACAAAACGAAATTCTCTGCGTCCTCTGTGTCCCTCAAGTTTTAACACAGAGAACACGGAGCTTCTCAGTGACCTCTGTGTTGAGCCGGTTCTGACGACGGAGGACACAGAGACGTGACTAACACCAGGAGAAATCTTCGCGAGATGACTGGAAGATGACAACCACATGCACAGCCTCGTCACTGTGGCGAAGTGACTATTACGGGTGGCAGCACACCCACCGTAAGGCCCGAGGCCAGCTTCGCCGACCGGTACACCCTTTGGGTGGCCTTCTGAAAGTCGGAAGCCCGCGCCTCATCGATTTTCATGAATTTCTGCGGGTTGCGGTCCACCAGCGGGAACCACGAGCTTTGCACTTGCACCATGATGCGGTGGCCACGGCGGAAGGTGTGGAAAACGCCGGGAAGCTGAAACTCCACTTTGTCCGGCTGGCCCGGCTCGAAAGGCACGGGCTTCTCAAAACTCTTTCGGAATTTCCCGCGAAAGGGCTCGCCGCGAACAAGCTGCTGGTAGCCGCCCATGCGCACGCCTTTGGGGTTTGGGTCGGGGTCTGGGTGATTCCCAGGATAGACATCGATCAGCTTGACCACCCAGTCGGAGTCCGTGCCGCTGGTGGAGACGTACAGTGAGGCGGCCAACGGCCCGGCCACCGTCACCTCTTCTTCCAGCGGATCAGTCTGGTAGACCAGCACATCGGTCCGGGATGAGGCAAAGCGCTGGTCGCCCGTCATGTATTCGTAGGTCATCGCGGTGCTGGTCCAGGAGATGTGCGGGACCGGCTTGGCCGGATCGCTGACGTACTCGTCGAATTCTTCGCCGGAAGCCGAGGGGCGCTCCGCTGCAAGCTTGCCTCCGCTCTGGAAATAGAACGTCTTCTTCACAACGTCCTTGGGCGGCCAAGCCTCCAGCGTGTGCCACTCGTTGCGCCCGGTTTCAAAAACGTAAGCGCCCGCCAGCTTCGCCTCTTTGTCTTTCAGAAAGTGCTGGAAAAACGGGAACTCGATGTGCTCGCGGAAATACTCGCCCGTCTTCTGATAGAAGCGCACATCGCCAAGATACTCGCCGGAGTCTCGGTTCCACTGCCCGTGCGACCAGGGACCTTCCACCAGAATGTTTACCGTGCCGGGACTCTGGTTCCGGATGGCTTCATAGGTGTGGGGCGGCCCGTAGACGTCTTCGGCGTCGAACCAACCGCCCACCGTCATCACGGCGGCTTTGATGTCCTTCAAATACGGCAGCGGGTCGCGGGCCTTCCAAAAATCCGTGTAGGTGTCGTGGGAGACAAGGTCTCGCCACCATTCGATCCGGCCCTTGAAGAATTTCTGGTCAGCATTGCCCAGCGGCCCCATGCGCAGGAAGAAATCGTAGCCGTCCGGGGTGGCGTAATCGAAGCGAGGGCCGGGCACTTCGTTTTCTCCCGGCCGCGGGCGCCCAAAGCCGGAGAAAAACCCAAAGGCGTGCGCCAGAAAGAGCGTGCCATTATGCCGAAAATCGTCGCCGATAAACCATTCGGTGACCGGGGCCTGCGGAGAAACTGCCTTGAGCGCCGGATGCCCGCTCAGCGCCGCCATGGTGGCGTAGAAACCGGGATAGGATGTGCCGGAGATGCCCACCCGGCCGTTGTGGTTCGGGATGGTTTTCAACAGGAACTCGATCGTGTCGTAGGTGTCGCTGGCCTCATCAACCTGGTTCTTTGCAGTCTTGTCGGGAACGTACGGTCGGACGTGCTCGAAGACGCCTTCGGACTTGCCCTGCCCGCGCACATCGCAGTAGGCGAAGATGTAACCGTCGCGCGCAAAAAACTCCGAGGGGCCGAGCGAGCCGCGATAGTTGTCTACGCCGTAAGGCGCCACCGAATAGGGGGTGCGAAGCATCCAGATGGGATAGGTCTTCGAACTGTCTTTGGGCGCGTAAACGGATACAAAGAGACGCACGCCATCGCGCATCGGCGCCAGGCATTCGTACTTGGTGTAATTCGCCCTGATGTAATCTCGGAGTTCCTCGGCCTTCAGGCACTGCTCGTCATCCGGCTGGCACCTTTGGGCCGCGAGCGGTAGAGCGGCCAAGGTGATAACCAGCAAAGCAGAAACAGCAAGCAGCCTGCGCATGTTCATGATCTCCTTCAGGTAGAGGCGCATGGTCCGTCAGGTGAGGGACGCCCCCACCGTGCTACACCCAACGGCCCGAGTGATTTCATCATTCCCATGTAGCCCCTGTGGATGTTGTAAGAACGGCATCCTATGCGAAAACTTGCCACGAAGTCAACGCAGCCCTTAATCGTGTGGATGTCAAAGATTGACATCACATAATTTGTGGGTTCGGGTTCTCCTTCAGGGCTGATTATTGGCGAGGAGGGCGCGTTGCCCCGCCTCGTTCACGATCTGGCTGCCCCGGAGTTGATTGCCGTTGAACGTAACGCTGTCCACGGCGGGTCCGATGCGAACCGCGACCGCGCCCTTGTGGTCGTGTTGCTGGCGGTAGGGCTGAAATATGTTGTCATGGAGGAGGGCGCTGCCTGCCAGGATTTCCGTCGCGGGGCGCTCGACGTTCCAGGAGATCAGGCGGGCATCGGAAAGCGAGACGGCGCCGGAGTTTTCCCAGCGCAGCACTTGTTTTAGGGAGCCCCAGAAGCTCGCGCCGCGCACGCTGAGTTCGGCCGCCTTGCCGCCATTTCGCCCCCAGATCGCCACATGATCCGCGCCGGCCCCAGCGTTAGCGATGTTCAGATTCGAGATATGCACGGCGTAAGGCTGCGTGGCGCTCACGTCCAATCCCACATTGACATTGTCCAAGTTAATGTCCGTCATCTGCCCGTTCATGGCGCCATCCTGGGAGGCCGAGAACTCGACTCCGACGTGGTAACCCCAGCAGAAGATATCTTCCACGACTTCCCAATCGGTGCGCTGGAAGATGAACATCGTTCCGTTGGTGGTGGTGAAATCGACAATGCGTTTATCCTGCGTCCAAAACGGCCAGAAATGCACATCTTGAATCCGCCCGATGTCGTAGCATTGATCTACCCAGATCCCTTTCGAAAGCGGCTGGCCGTAGAGTCCACGCACCAAATGGCGCGCTGCTTGGTCAGTGGCGAAATCCACTGCCTGGTAAGGATTCACGAGCAGAGTGTTGATGATCGAGACGTTGTCACCATGGCCCCGCACGCTCCAGGGATAAGGCACCGGCTTCTCGGCGATGACCTGATTGGGGTAAAAGACCGTGATGCCCTCGAGCGTCGAGTTGGGGCCGAGAAGCGTGAGGAAGGGTGTTCCTTCCACGCTTCCCGCTCCTTCCACAGCCAGCAGAGTTGACCCGGGGGACTCTGCCTTAAAAGCCATGGGCGCTCGGCCCACGCCTACCAGCGATGTACCGGCGGGGACCAGAAGGTGGGTTTTAATCAGGTAGCGGCCCGTGGGTACGAAGACAATTCCCCCGCCCGCTGCGCCCACTTCGTCGAGCGCTTTCTGGAAGGTTGGGGTATCGTCCGTCTTCCCGTCAGCCACCGCCGAGTAGGGAGCCTGCCGCACGTCGGCATAGCCCGGGCCAGCTGTTTTCCCGAACGTCGCGACGAGAGTCTCTGACTGCCCGCCTGCGGGGCGTGCCGCACAGCAGCCAACTACGCCCACGATCAGAACCACTATGGATCGCCGTATGGATTCCATTTGCTCGTCCTCCTCTCGAGCCGTTGCCACGGCTGGGCAGCAGCGCGACGTCGCTTGCATAAGAGTGGTGAGCCGAAGGACCATGAAACCTGTTCGCCTGGCCTTACGGAGCTGGGAGAGACATGGCGTTGGAGCAGAGGCTTGCCCGGCGCGAAGAACCCTGGCGGAGAGGCAGGGATTTGAACCCTGGGTACAGCTTTTGACCGTACAACGGTTTAGCAAACCGCCGCCTTAAGCCACTCGGCCACCTCTCCGTCGCTCTTCACTCAAGAACCTAGCATTGATTATCGCCCACTGTCAATGTTTACGCCAGCCTGTTCACGCCAGTCTGGGTAGTGGTGTCATTTGGGAGAGACGGGCGCTCCAAGCCGCAGTCATTCCCGCGAAGCTTGTCCTCCGCGAAGGCGGGGGAGCGGGAATCCAGTGGGCTGAATGCTGCTGGCTGAGAGCTGGCACTGCGCTATTCGCTGTACTGCTTCAGGAGCTCTTTCAAAGCTGACACTTGTTGCTGGGTTAGCTTGGCACGCAGGAGGTCAGCTTCCATCGGGTACATAGAGCCGTACTCAGCCTGTTTGTCTTTTGCGGGGTACATCGCGTCGATGTAAGCGTCCCGGTAGGCTATCCAAGCTCTTTCCGCAGCTTTGACTTTGACAACGGCTTCCGGTTCGCTGGCGGCCTTTGACAGCAGTTTGCGATAGACGTCATTCAGTTCGGCATCGACGCGCGCTGCTTCTTCATTTGCGCAAGCGTTGATCTCACCCTGAGTTTTTGCTTTCTCGTTGCAAGCGAGATACCGTGGTGAGTCTTGAGCAAGACCCGGAAGCGAAGCTGTAAGAAGCACAATCGCCAGATATTTCATTTGCCTCTCCTCGTTGGTTAGGATACTGGCCCCATACATAGTAGGGTGGCCGAATCACCAGGGTTATCTTATACTCCTTTCCGGGACAGGTATTCACGCTGCTTGCAGGATTGATACTGGTTTGAGGAGCCCACGATGGAGAGAAGCGCCAACTGCCAGGCGAAGCTGGAGCGCATGAACCAGACGTTGCGCCACCAGGAGCCGGATCGGGTCCCCATCAGCGACTTTTTCTGGGGCAGCTTTCTGGCGCGATGGCGCAAGGACCTGGAGCTGCCTCCCGACACCGACGTTTATAACTATTACGATCTCGATTGGGTGGTCACCATCCCCAACTTGGATCCTCACATCAAGCAGTTTGAAGTCCTCCACGAAAGTGAGGAAGAAGTGGTAATCCGCACGGGGTTCGAAGCGGTGATCCAAAAGCGCTTTGCTTACCCCATGCCTGCCTTTCTCGGGTTTGAGACCGACACGCTCGAAAAGATGTCGGCGTTTCAATTCGATGACGCTTGGGACGAGCGTCGTTTCTTCCACGCGGGTGACAACCAGATAGCAGGTGTGGGTGACGGTTTTGAACGGCATTCGCCCGCCTGGATCGACACAGTGAAGAAGAACTATCCGCAAATCCCCGTTTACGGCAGTGTCTGCGAAGGCCACGAGATGCTTTGGCGCATCGTGGGCACGGAAAATGTGATGTTGTGGATTGGACTGTATCCTGAGGAGGTGGGAAAGTTTGTGGAAAGAATCAATGCCTTCTCCCTGGAACTCCTTAAAGCCCAAATCAGGGCCGCCGGCGGCCTGCTGGACGGAATGGTCATCTGGGGAGACGTGGCCTACAAGCACGATCTTTTCTTCTCACCCAACTACTGGCGCAAGTACTTCAAACCGGGCGTGAAGGCCCTGGTGGAGGAATGCCACGCGCGCGGGTTGCCTGTAATCTATCACGGCTGCGGAAACGTGCAGCGGATTTTCGAGGATTTTATCGAAGTGGGCGTGGACGCCTACAACCCGTTGGAGGCCAAGGCCGGGATGGATGTGGTCGAACTGCGGCGGAAATACGGCCACCGCATCGCCTTCTGCGGGAACATGGATGTGATCCAGTGGGCGGAGGGAAGCCCGGAAGATCTAAAGCGGACCGTGCTGACCAAGTTGAATGCGGCCAAAGGCGGCGGCTACATTTTCCAGTCGGATCACTCGGTGCCCAGCAGCGTGTCCGGGCAGAAATACGACTACGTGGTCAAGCTGGTGCGGGAGTACGGGAAGTACCCCCTGCGATTGGGCCGCTACGACCTTCCCGATGTGAAGTAATAGTGGCTAGTGCCTAGTGGCTAGTGCCTAGTGGCTAGTGCCTAGTGCCTAGTGCCTAGTGCCTAGATCACCATACCACTAGCCGCTGACCACTGGCTACTAACCACTAGCCGCTCCACTAGTGTAGTGTCTCGTAGATAGCTTTACAACGAGCCACTTTTTCCAGTATGTGTTTCGCGCTTGCCTTCCAAACGAACGGCCTAGGTTCTTGGTTGTTGTGTTCGAGGTATTCCCGGATGGCG
>Ga0326728_10008833_pt1 | contig 24671 bp, 21 predicted proteins | sample MB3enrmetagenome_FD_207602 | JGI IMG/M metagenome (GOLD analysis project Ga0326728, IMG submission 207602) | Lab enriched peat soil microbial communities from McLean, Ithaca, NY, United States - MB31MN | ecosystem: Environmental > Terrestrial > Soil > Wetlands > Peat | place: USA: New York... | reverse complement strand
CGCCCAAACAAGTTCCCACAAGACGGGCGCTGGTGATCCAAGGGTGATCCAGAGGAACGGTTTTGCGTTTGCCAGCCACCTTTTCCAGCGGCACCGGTTCGGTGCCATCGCCCCGCGCCGCGACCATCACGCCGAACACCCCCTCGTTGATCAGATCGGCGCAGGCCGTTCCCATGCGCGTGGCCAGGAGACGGTCCACCGCCGAGGGAGCGCCTCCGCGCTGCACGTAGCCAAGAATGGTCACGCGCGATTCCAAGCCGGTCAGTCCCTCCAATTGCCGGGCCAGCCGCCACGTGTTGTCGGAGTGCCGCGACTGCCAGTCCGCCACGGCGGCTTTGGCTTTCTTTCTTTCCGGCTTGGTTTTCGCCTTTTGTTTTTGCAGGTCGGCCGCCCGCAGGCTGACGGCGTCGTGCGTGGACATCGCCCCTTCCGCCACGGCGATAATGCTGAAGTGCTTTCCCATCTGACTGCGCCGCCGGATGGATTCCGCGATCTTTTCGGCATCGTATGGAATTTCCGGCAGCAATATCACATCGGCTCCTCCGGCCAGACCCGCCCCCAACGCCAGCCAGCCGGCCCGATGCCCCATGACCTCCACGACCACAATCCGGTAATGGCTGTGCGCCGTGCTGTGCAGACGGTCGATGGCCTCGGTCGCGATCCCCAGCGCCGTGTCGAAACCGAATGTGACATCGGTCATGGCCACGTCGTTGTCGATGGTTTTCGGCAGGGTGATGATGTTCAGCCCCTTTTCTTTGAGATAGAGGGCGTTTTTCTGGGTGCCGCCGCCGCCCAGGCAAACCAACGCGTCCAGATGATGTTTCTCGTAGTTGGCCACGATCGCCCCGGTGGCGTCGATCTCCCTGCCGCCGACGAGCATGCGCCGCGGTTTGTCCCGGCTGGTGCCGAGGATGGTGCCGCCCACGGTCAGAATGCCTGAAAGGGCGGCCTGGTCCAGCGGCACGGTGCGGTTCTCCATCAAGCCCCGGAACCCGTCACGAAAGCCGACGACCTGCATGTCAAAGGCGTCCAGGGCCGCTTTGCCCACGCCGCGGATGGCGGCGTTGAGGCCCGGACAATCGCCCCCGGAAGTCAGAATGCCGATGTATTTTGTCATCTCTATTTTGATTTGTTTTTTTCGGCGCCGCCCAGATGCCGGTCAAGGCGCCTGGCAAAAGTGCGCGGTTTTTCGCTGTAAACCACTGTGCCGAGTTTAAAGGCCTGCTTTTGCAGTTTGGCGCGTTTGGCGGAAATTCGCCGGGACAGTCCGGCGTAATCCCGGGCCGGCTGCGACTGGTGCTCCCGGGCCAGGGCCTGCGACACCATGAACAAATCGTGATCGTCCCCCAATATGTCCCCCAATGTTTGACACCATCGCATCCTCCTGGAAATTTTTTTCGGGACCAGGCACTCGATCAGTTCAAAGCCGTATCCCAGCATTTTGGCCTTTTTGCGCCACTCGTGAAGGTTCTCCGGAGCGGGGTTCTTGCAGGCGGTTTTGAAGGCGCTCCGCCCCTGCTTGTAAATGCGCTTCAGCCCGGCCGCCAGGGTCCCCGGAGTCGTTTTGTCCAGGGGCCATGAGCCGATCGTCCCGCGGGAATCCCCCAGCATCCCGCGCACGGTCCTGCGCAGCGCGGGAATTTTCCGCGCGAAACTCTCCCGCCGGCGCAACAAATCCCGGCGAATCCTGCCGCCGGCGCGGCCCCTGGCGTCCCGCAATTTGCCCAGGGTGCGCAGTTGGACTTGAATGTCGCGCAAGGGTGAAATCTTGCGCCCGGCTTCGGCCAGGCGTTGGTTTTCCGTCTGAAACAATTTCTTGGGAAACGCCACCCGCAGCGAGCGCATCAGCGCGCGAAGCCTTTTGATGGCCTTGCGCGCGCTATGCACGGCCTCGCCCCGGTTTCCCCGCCGCAATTCCGCCAGCGCCAAATCCATCTCTTCCGCCGCGATGCGCCCCAGCGCCGCCGCCAGGCCCTCGCCTTTTTCGATGCGATAGCTCATATCCGCCTCAAGGGCTTAACACAGCCCGCCGCCGAATTAAAGTCACATTTTGGTGACAATTGGCCCGTCAAAAAAAACTGGCGCCAGGCGGCGTCTTCCCTCAACATCACCCCGTGCCGCGCGGCGTCGCGCGTGCCGTTGCCATGAGAGCCAGGATTATCGTCACACCAAAAAAGGCCGTCCTCGATCCGCAGGGGAAATCCGTCCAAAACGCCCTCGAACACATGGGCTATCAAGGCATCGGCGAGGTCCATGTCGGAAAGTATTTGGAAATCGAACTGGCCGGCGTTGACAGGGAAAGCTGGCGCAAACAGATCGACGAGGCTTGCCATAAAATTTTGAGCAACCCGGTGATCGAAGATTACACATTCGAAATCGAGTGAGATGAACTTTGCCGTCCTGCAGTTCCCCGCCTCCAATTGCGACCAGGACGCCCTCCACGTCCTCAAGGATGTCCTCGGGCAATCGGCCCGTTTCATCTGGCACAAGGAGCATTCGCTGGCCGGCATCGATGCCGTCATCATTCCGGGCGGTTTCAGCTACGGCGATTATTTGCGCACGGGCGCGATTGCGCGCTTCAGCCCCATCATGGAAGCCGTGCGGACTTTTGCCGCCAACGGCGGACCGGTGCTGGGGATATGCAATGGGTTTCAAATCCTGTGCGAGGCGGGGCTGTTGCCCGGCGCCTTGATCCGCAACCGGTCGCTCCAGTTCCGATGCGAGCATGTTTTTCTCAAGACCGTCAACAACGACTCGCCTTTCACGAACAAAATCCCGCCCGGAAAAATCCTGCGCGTGCCCATCGCCCATGGCGAAGGCTGTTATTTCGCGGAGGACGCCACGCTGGAAAAACTCAACAGCAACGGCCAAATCCTGTGGCAATACTCGGATGCGAAGGGCGAGTTGACCGGGCCGGCCAATCCCAACGGGTCGCTCTGGAACATCGCCGGCATTGGCAATGAGGCCGGCAACGTGGCCGGCCTGATGCCGCATCCCGAAAGGGCCAGCGAGGCCATTTTGGGCAGCACGGATGGGCGGGTGATTTTTGAGAGCCTGATTTTCTGGCTGGAAAACAAACTGGCCGGGGCGGCGTGAATTTTGCGCCGGGCGGCTGTTGAAAACCCACTTCAACGTCTTCGATTATTCTGCGGACGCGCGAAAGGCGCGAAGCGTCTTGGAGTGCGCCAGTCTTCTGGCGCTTTGGGATTGGTTTCTGCGGCTGAATGTCCACATGCTGGACAGTGCGCTCGCGTTTTATCAACACCGGAACGATGAATCAAGGGAATCCCCGGCGACGCGCCGTGGAAACCCGATAATCCAGACGTTGGCACAGTGGATGCTAAATAGTTGTCATCACGCTACGATATGCAAAGGGCATTCAGTGAGATGAATGCATGAATGACAGGATAAAGGTTTCATGAAAAACGAATTCGGCGTGTCTTCGACAGCCCATCATCATGACAGTCCCAGCAGCGAGAGCACCAAGGCGGAGCCGGCATCCATCGGGGGCGGCGGTTTTGCGTTGCAGAGTCCTCCCGGCGGAGACAAATCTTTTGACGCTCAGCCGTCGCGGCCGCCGCCATCCGGCAAAGATTACTCGTGGGCGGCCTTCTGTCCGTTTACAGCGGGCCATTACACGGAGTTTTAGCCGGAGCCGGCGCAATTTATTATGGAAACCCCAACCCCACTGATTCGCGGGGGTTTAACGCCGTTTCGGGGAAAATCGAGCTTCTTCTTCAAAGTCATGCTGATCTTGACGGTGCATGTCGTTGTCATCGGCGGCCTGCTCCTGCAAGGTTGCAAAGACACACACGCCAAGGATGCCGGCCCGGCCCCGCCTGCGCCGGACCCGACATCGCCCGCCGACGCGGCCAACCTTGATCACAAGCTGCCGGCGGTGATTAACACGAGTTCGCCGAACGCGGTGGCGAGGCAGCCGCTGTCCGTGCCGCTGCAACCGGCCACAGTCGCTCCGATTGCGCCTCCCGGCGCTCCGGCTGACACCACGATCTACACAGTGAAACCCGGCGATACACTGGGCAAGATTGCCAGGCTGCACCACACCTCATCCCAAAAGCTCAAGGCATTGAACGACATGAAGACAAGCACCATCAAGATCGGTCAGAAACTGAAAGTGCCCGCGCCTAAAGCGGCTTGACCCAACCAGCGGAACAGCGGAGGGATCAGGTGGCAGCCAATTCGCGAACGTGCGTCACATCCCGGCGATTTACGGGCCGCAACTGTGAGGCCAGCACTGTCGCCACCGCAACCGTTTGGCCCGTCAAGGTGGCAAATTCCACCTCATAAGCTTCTCCCTCGCGATGGATATGCACCACCGTCCCCACGTCGCCGGCTTGCAAAGCCTCGTCCGGAAGGTCGCGTGTCAAGACAACGCAATCATGTTCCCTTATCATAATACCTCCAAAGGATACGCCGTGATCAGGCGCGGCGCAACTGTCCCTTTGTCCACCTGCCAGACCGTGCATACACGCGGACGGCGGCCGTCGGGTGCTGTCACCTCGCCCTCAACTTCGTAACGCGGGCCGAAACCGGTGTCCTTTGCCTTCCTGACTTCGTCCCGGCGGCCTTGCTCCAACAGTGCCGCCGCGAGCCGTTCCCATTCTTGCGCTTTAAACCCGAAGCTGGCGAAAAACCGGGCTTTGCTCGCGCCGTAACGATGCAACGGGTTGAGCAGGTAATCGACAATTTTCTCACGCTCTACAAAGGCCAATTGCGCGTTTGGAAGGTTCATTTTTCCCTGATTTCCGCGTCATGTTGTTCAATCGATCGGCGCTCACGATGCTCAGCAGCAGCCACCCTGTCAAACCCCCATTTTTCAGTCTTCTTTCCAGTTTGCCTTGCCTGAACTTCGCGTCTTGGCGTTAAAAACGGGTGGTTTTTGGGCGCTTGTCAAGAATACATACTTGACAACAAGCCCAGCGACACGCATTTCGGCCAATGTTTCCAGGGGTTTCGTCTTTTGAAAAAAGTGGTCACCATGACCTGTACAATTTCCGCCCTTTATGCTAAAATGCGCCAATGAGCTTGCTGTGTCGCGCCAAACGGAAATGCCCGCCCGCCATAGCCGCCTTGTCCGCCGAAGCCGTTGCGGAGAAGGCGGGTCAGGGGAATAAGACGGACAGAGTCCGTGGTTTCCATTGCCCTGACAATGATTCCCCTGACAGAATCCCCAGCGACCCACTGGAGAATAACCCGAAATACGGGGTTAAAGGAGATCCAAAAATTTCAGATAATCGGAAATATTTCGGAAATATTTCGGAAAAACAGCCCTTTTCCGAAAAAATTTCGGATTATTTTTTTTGGAGACGGATGTTCCGGGTCAGGGTCGGTCAAAGCGGGCCTGCCCGCCGTAGCCCCGAAAGCCTTCGGGGCGAAGGCGGGTCAAACCGATGTCAAGGTTCGACGGAGTCTCACCCCACCGGCAATTATTATGCAACTACTTCACAATGAGTTACTTGCAGCTTAAATCCTGTCAAACCCAGCCCGCCCGCAGTAGCCGCTGCGGCGAAGGCGGGTCAAAGTCGGTCAAAGTGGGTCAAACCGATTTGAATCTTATTCAATGGTTGAACGCATCAACGAACCGGCTCAATATGATGTCATGAGTTTTGCCCAATGAAGGATCAAATCGCCGCAATCAACCCACCTTGGGCCGGGCCAGCCATCACACCCGAGCTGGTTGAAAAGCACCATCTCACTCCCGATGAGTTCGAGAAGATCAAGGGCATTCTCGGACGCGAGCCGAGTTATACGGAGCTGGGCGTTTTCTCGGTGATGTGGAGCGAGCATTGCTCTTACAAAAACACCCGGGCGTTGCTCAAAACCTTCCCCACCAAATCGCCCCGCGTCCTGGTCGGCGCCGGCGAGGAAAACGCCGGGATCATTGACATCGGCGGCGGGCTGGCCATTGCCTTTAAAATCGAGTCGCACAATCATCCCAGCGCCGTGGAACCTTTTCAAGGCGCGGCCACCGGCGTCGGCGGAATCATTCGCGATATTTTCACGATGGGCGCGCGCCCGATTTGCGCGATCAACTCGCTGCGCTTCGGGCCGATTGTCCCGGCGCAAACCCAAAGCGCCAATGGCGGCTCGATCGCCCACAACCGGCGGCTCTTTGGCGGCGTGGTCGGCGGCATTGCGCATTACGGCAATTGCTTCGGCATTGCCACCGTCGCCGGCGAGGTTTATTTCGACAAATGCTACGAGGGCAACCCGCTGGTCAACGCCTTTTGCCTCGGCGTTTTGCGCCATGACCAGATCGCGCGCGGGGCGGCCAGGGGCGTGGGCAATCCGGTCTTTTACGTCGGCCCGGCCACCGGCCGGGATGGGCTGGCCGGGGCGGCTTTTGCCTCGCAAGATTTGACCCGGGAATCGGCCGGCCAGCAGCGCGGGGCCGTGCAAGTCGGCGATCCGTTCATGGAAAAACTGGTGTGCGAAGCGTGCCTGGAATTGCTGGCAACCGATGCCGTGGCGGGCATTCAAGACATGGGCGCGGCGGGCCTGACTTGTTCGACTTGCGAAACCGCGGCGCGCGCCGGCACCGGCATCGAAATCGAACTGAACAAGGTGCCGCAACGGGCGCCGGACATGACGCCCTACGAAATCATGTTGAGCGAATCGCAGGAGCGGATGCTCATCATTGTCCAGGCGGGGCGCGAGGATGAAGTCAAACGCATTTTCGACAAGTGGGACCTGCCTTGGGCGCAAATCGGCGCCGTCACGGGCACCGGCCAATTGGTGGTGAAATTCAACGGTGAAGTTGTGGTGGACATTCCCGCCAAAAAATTGGCGGACGAAGCGCCGGTTTATCAGCGCGAAGCCAGCGAACCGGCCTACTTGAAAGCCGTGCGCGAATTTTCCCTCGCCGACGTGGCCGGGTCGGTTGATCCGGTCCAGGCCCTGCCGCAATTGCTGGCGTGGCCGACCATCGCCTCCAAGAATTGGGTGTACCGCCAATACGATCACATGGTGCGGGATGGATCGGTGGTTTGCCCCGGCTCGGACGCGGCGGTCCTCCGCATCAAGGCGGATTCGCTGCCGGGCGCAGCGGAAGAAAACGGCGCGCCGCTGGAAAAATACATCGCCTTGACAGTGGATTGCAACGCCGCCTACGTCTATCTCGATCCCTACGAAGGCGCGAAAATCGCGGTGGCCGAGGCGGCGCGCAACCTGGCCTGCTCCGGCGCAACTCCACTGGGCGCGACGGACAATTTGAATTTTGCCAATCCGCACAACCCGGAATTGTTCTGGCAATTGAAGGAATCGGTGCGCGGCCTGGCTGAGGCTTGCCGGGCCTTCAACGCGCCGGTGACGGGCGGCAATTGCAGTCTCTACAACCAAAGCCCCAACGGCCCCATTGATCCCACGCCGACGGTCGCGCTGGTCGGGCTGATCGAAAAGCGCGAGCACATCACCACGCAATGGTTCCAGGACGAGGGCGACGCGATCATCCTGCTGGGCGACATTGTGGACCAGGACGACCCGCTGCTGGGCTTGGGAGGCTCGGCTTGGTTGCAATGCCTGCACGGCCTCAAAACCGGCCTCCCGCCGCGCTGCGATTTGGAAAAGGAACGCGCGTTGCACCACGCCTTGCGCGGATTCATCGCGTGCGGGCTGGTCAAAAGCGCGCACGATTGCAGTGAAGGCGGCCTGGCCGTGGCGCTGGCCGAGTGTTGCATTTCCCGGCAGATCGCCCGCGAAACGCCCCGGCTGATGGGCGCGCGGATTGATCTGTCCGCCGCCGGCGCCGAAAACGTTAGTATTGACTCGTTGCTCTTTGGTGAAACGCAAAGCCGCGTCATCCTGTCCGTCGCGCCCATGGACGCGGTCAAGGTCGTCGAGCGGGCAAAAATACTCGGCGTGGGCGCTGTCAAACTGGGAACAACCGGCGGCGGCGAACTGGTCATAAAGAGAGGCGATGCTGAATGCAAATGGGCCGTGGCCCAATTGCATGACGCATGGTGGAACGCCATCGCGCGGGCGATGAAATAGGAGGCGGGGAAATGTCGGCGGCAATTTCGGTGCGAATGGACAAATGGCTCTGGGCGGTGCGGGTTTTCAAAACGCGCACTCTCGCCTCCGACGCCTGCCGTCATGGACGGGTCACCGTCGCCGGCCTTCCGGCCAAGGCGTCGCGCGATGTCAGGATCAATGACGTGATTGTGGTGAAAAAGGACGGGCTGACGCGCACCTTCAAGGTGCTTCAACTTTTGCAGCACCGTGTCGGCGCGCCCGCCGCCAAAGAATATGCCGAGGACCAGACGCCCGCGTCCGAATTTCAAAAGGCGCGCGAGCCTCGTTTCACGCCGTTGTTCTTCCGGCCGAAAGGTTCGGGGCGGCCCACCAAGAAGGAGCGGCGGGCCATCAATGATATTCTTGAATCGTCTTGACTCCGTAGCCGTGCTTCTTCAACGCCTTGATGCCGCGGGCCGCGGCCCGCGCGCCGCTCAAGGTCGTCATGATGGGCGTTCCGGTGTAAACGGCGGTGGTGCGAATCTTTATTTCGTCGCCGCGCGGCGTCTGGCCCGCCGGGGTGTTGATGACCAGTTGAATCTCGCGGTTCTTGAGCAAATCCAGCGCGTTGGGCCGCCCCTCGGCCAGTTTGTGGACCCGCGAAACTTTCAGACCCGCTTCTTCCAAAACGTTCGCCGTCCCGGCGGTGGACACAATTTCGAAACCCAGATCGGCAAACTCCCGCGCAATGGCGGCCACGTGTTTTTTGTCCGCATCGCTCACGCTGATGAACAAGCGCCCGGCCAGCGGCAACGGCGCGTTGGCCGCCATTTGCGATTTGGCGTAGGCAATGCCAGGATCGGCGTCCAGGCCCATGACCTCGCCGGTCGAACGCATTTCGGGAGTCAGCAGAATATCCTGGCCGTGAAAGCGACTGAAGGGAAAGACGGATTCCTTGACCGCCCAGTGATCGGTCCAAATCTCCTTGGTAAAACCGAGGTCAGCCAGTTTCCGGCCCGCCATGACCCGGGCGGCCAGTTTGGCCAGCGGCACGCCGATGGATTTGCTGACAAAAGGCACGGTGCGCGAGGCGCGCGGATTGACTTCCAACACGTAAACGGTCCGGCCCTTGACCGCGTATTGCACATTCATCAAACCGATGACGCGCAATTCCCGGGCCATGGCGTGGGTGTGTTGGCGCATCGTTTCAATGACTTTTTTGGAAAGCGTGTGCGGCGGCAACACCATGGCCGCGTCGCCCGAATGCACCCCGGCATATTCGATGTGCTCCAGAAAACCGCCTATGACAATCGTGCCCTGCGCCGGATCGGCAAAATGCCCCGCATCCGCAATGCAATCCACGTCCACCTCGGTGGCATCCTCCAAAAATTTGTCCACCAGGACAGGCCGTTCCGGGGAGGCTTCGACGGCGAAGCGCATATAGTGGTTCAATTCCGCATCCGAATAAACGATCTGCATGGCGCGGCCGCCCAGCACAAAAGAAGGCCGCACCAAAACGGGGTAACCCAGACCGCGCGCGGCATGGACCGCTTCGGCTTCATTGGTGGCCAGGCCGTTGGGCGGTTGCGGAATCTTCAGCCGGGTCAGCATGGCCGAAAAGAGTTTGCGGTCCTCGGCAATCTCGATGCTCTGCGGCGAGGTGCCGATGATGTTGACCCCGTTCTTTTGCAGGCCCAGCGCCAGGTTCAACGGGGTCTGGCCGCCGAATTGGGCGATGGCGCCCCAGCATTTTTCCCGCTCATAAATATGCAGGACATCCTCCAGCGTCAACGGTTCGAAGAAGAGCTTGTCGCTTGTATCGTAGTCGGTCGAAACGGTTTCCGGATTGGAATTGACCATGAGGGTTTCAAACCCATCCTCCTTCAAGGCAAAGGCGGCATGGACGCAGCAATAGTCAAATTCGATCCCCTGCCCGATCCGGTTCGGGCCGCCGCCCAGGATCATCACTTTGCGTTTTTCGCCCGTTTTGCTTTCGTCGTCCCCGCAATCGTAGGTGGAATAGTAGTACGGCGTGTAAGCCTCGAACTCCGCAGCGCACGTATCCACCAGGCGATAACTCGGCGTCAGCCCAAGTCTCTTGCGCAAGGCGCGGATGTCATCCTCGGATTGGCCGGTCAAATGGGCAATTTGGCGGTCGGAGAAACCCAGCGATTTGGCTTTGGCCAGCAGGTCACGGTTCATTCTTTATCCTTTTGGGCTTCGCACTCACTTTGCCGTCAGCACGACGTAATTGCGTTTTCCTTTGCGCAGCAGCAAGTGCCTGCCGAAAAGCAAATCGCCCGGCTTCAGGGTGCGCTGGGAGTTTGCCTCGCGCACGTTGTTGATATAGACGCCGCCGCCCTCGATGTCCTTCCGCGCCTGGCCCTTGGAAGGGCAGAGGCCGGAAAGGACCAGCGCCTCGGCCAGCGGCAGGCCCGCGCCTTCGAGTTTGCCGCGCTCCACATCGCGCGTCGGAACTTCCCCGACAATTTCATTGAAGTTGCTTTCGGCAATGCCCTCCAAACCGCCGCCGAACAAAATCTCGCTGGCGCGCACGGCCTCGGCTGTGGCGCTTTGGCCGTGAATCAAATCGGTCATGGCCCGGGCCAGCGCCTTGTGGGCGGCGCGCGCCTCCGGCCTGGCCTGATGCTCCGCGGCCAGCGCGGCGATTTCGTCCCTGCTCAGAAAAGTGAAAAGATTCAAGTAACGAACCACGTCGCGGTCATCGGCGCGGATCCAAAATTGGTAGAAGCGATAGACGCTGGTCCTGCGCGCGTCCACCCAGACGGCCCCGGCCGCGGTCTTGCCGAATTTTGTGCCGTCGCTGTTGAGAATCAGCGGCAGGGTGAGGCCGAAGACGCGCTCGCCCAGTTTTTTCCGGGTCAATTCCATTCCGGCGGTGATGTTGCCCCATTGATCGGAGCCGCCGATTTGCAGTTCGCAGCGGCAGACCTTGCGCAGATGGCAAAAATCGAAGGCCTGCAACAGCATGTAGCTGAATTCCGCGTAACTGATGCCCGACTCGCGGTCCTCCATGCGCGCCCGTACGCTTTCCCTGGCGATCATTTGATTGACGGAAAAATGCTTTCCCGTTTCGCGCAGGAAATCCAGAAAACTGACTGGCGCGGTCCAATCCGCATTGTCCATCAAGCGGGCGGGATTGGTTTTGCAGTCGAAGTCAAGCCAGCGGCGCAACTGCTTCTTGATGGCGGCGATGTTCGACTCCAGCAGCTCCCGGGTCAAAAGCTGGCGCTCGGCGGCCTTGCCGCTCGGGTCGCCGACCAGGCCGGTCGCCCCGCCCGCCACCACAATGGGATGATGGCCATGCTGCTGAAAGCGCCGCAGGGCCAGCAACGGCACCAAATTGCCCACGTGCAGACTGTCCGACGTGGGATCAAATCCGGCGTAAAGGGTGATGGGTTCTTCCAGCCGTTGGCGCAATGCCGGCGCGTCCGTGCAATCCGCCACCAACCCCCGCCATTCCAGTTCCTCAAAAATATTCATGCGCTGCAGTTGCTTTCAAGTGATCCTGACCTTGCCGGTGCCCCGCGCCACCCCGCCAATGAGCCACGCCGCCTGCTTTTGCGCGCGAATGAATTGGAGCGCCGCGTCCGCCTTGTCCCCGGCCACGATCACGGCCATGCCGATGCCCATGTTAAAAACCTGGTACAGCTCTTTTTCCTCCACCCCGCCCCCGGCCGCGATCAATTGAAAGATGGGCGGAACATCCCACGAACCCTTGTGGATGACAACATCGCATTTGTTCGGCAGCACGCGGGGGATGTTGTCCAAAAAACCGCCGCCGGTGATGTGGGCCAGGCCCCTGACCCCGGAGCGCCTTTGCAAAAGCTTCCGCACCAGCGGCCCATAACTGACATGCACCCTCAGCAACTCATCCCCTATGGTGCCGCCCAGCTCCGGGACGAAGGTGCGCGGTTTGAACTTCATTTTCCCGAAGAATATTTTCCGCGCCAACGAATACCCGTTCGTATGCAGCCCGCTGGAGGCCAGGCCGATCACCGCGTCGCCCGGTTTGATTTCCTTGCCGTCCAGGAGGCGCGATTTTTCCACCACCCCGACAATCGTTCCGCTCAAATCGTATTCGCCCGCGCGGTAAAACCCCGGCATCTGCGCCGTTTCGCCGCCGATGAGCGCGCAATGATTCTCCGCGCAAGCGCGCGCAAACCCGCTGATCAATTCGGTGAAAACGCGGCGCCGCAACCGCCCCGTCCCGATGTAATCCAAAAAGAACAGCGGTTCCGCCCCGAGCACCGCGATGTCATTGACACAATGATTGACCAGATCCTGGCCGACCGTGTCATGACGGTCCATGGCGAAGGCGATTTTGAGCTTGGTCCCCACGCCATCCGTGCTGGCAACCAGCACCGGCTGCCGGATTTTCCTGGTGTCGAGCGCAAACAACCCGCCGAACCCCCCGACCCTGCCGAGCACCTCGCGGCGATGGGTGGAGGCCAGCAACCGGGGCAAAGCGGCCTTGAGCCGGTTTCCCAGATCAATGTCAACCCCGGCGGCGGCGTAAGCTTTCTGTCTCATGTGCGGCGCAAGTTACCCGTCCGCCCGAAACGTGACAAGCGATGAGTGGAGCTTTCAGCCTTTCAAAGCGGCATTGACGGCTTTTTGGCGATGTGGGACTCTGTGCCTTTAAGCAACGAAAGATCAGCCGTGGAAATTAAAAAGGCCATCATCACCGCCGCCGGCAAGAGCCAGCGGACTTTGCCACTGCAAACGCTGGTGGACCGCGACGGTTCGCAAAAGACGGCGCTGGCCATCATCGTGGAAGAGGTGCTCAAAACCGGGATCGACGAGATTTGCATCGTCGTCTGCCCCGGGGACCAGGCGGCTTACCGCACGGCCGCCGGCCCGCACGCCGGCCGCATCCGGTTTGTCGAACAAACCTCCGCCCTGGGCTACGGCCACGCCGTGCAATGCGCCCGCGGGTTCACGGGCGACACCCCCTTTTTGCTGTTGGTCGGCGACCATCTGTACGTCAGCCGGGCGGAGAAAAATTGCGCGCAACAACTGGTGGAAGCGGCCCGGGCGGAATCGTGCGCGGTTTCCGCCGTGCAGGCTACGCATGAGAGCAAGCTGCCGTTTTATGGCGCGGTGGGCGGACGCCTGGTGCCGGGACGCCAGCGGCTCTACCAGATCGAGAGTGTCCTGGAAAAACCGACCCCAACGGAGGCGGAGCAGAAGTTGATCGTGCCGGGATTGAGGGCGGGGCGTTATCTGTGCTTTTTCGGCATGCACGTGTTGACCCCCTCCATCATGCACCGCCTTAGTGAGATGGCCGGAAGCGCCCGCAACGGGGTGGCGCTGACGGCAGCGCTCAATGAACTGCCGGGCAAGGAGCGTTACCTGGCCCTGGAACTGCAGGGCCGCCGCTACGACATCGGCCTCAAATATGGTTTGTTGACAGCGCAACTGGCGCTGGCATTCGAGGGCAGGGACCGTTCTGAAGTGCTGTCCAATCTGGTGGAAATGCTTGCTGTGCAGGGAGAATGACTTTTCCGCCATGTTCCTCCATCTCAGCCAAATAATCACCTCCCAGGACCCTGCCGTGGCCAATCAATCGCTTGACACCTTCTGCCAGGGCGCTTCGCTGGAGCAGTTGCTGGCGGAGGGCCGGGATTTGGAAACATTCCGGCGGCGCAGTGAGAATCTTTACGAACGGGTGCGGGCGCTTTTTTTTCTGTATGCGATTCACCGCTTTCATCTGCCGTTAAAGCCCGGCATCAACCTGCGCGGGTTCATCCCTTTCCATGGCCATGCCCATCTGTTGCAACGCCGGTTCGAGGAGGCGATCAAAGTGTTCCTGAGCTGCCAGGAAAAGGACGGGCCGAGCGACGCCATTTCCAGCGCCCTGGCCGCCGCCTACCACCGGCTCGGCATTCAAACGCTGGCGGACCAGGTGCGGCGCAGCGTCCGTTCCGTGCGCGGCAATCAATGGATGTTCCGCATGGGCCATCCGGCCGATCAACCTTTGCGCATCCGGGGGGAATTGCGGCAACGGGGGCCGGACGGGACTTACCCGGTGTTGCGCGAGCAGACTCCGGTGCGCATGGACCTGACCCACAGCGCCTGGAGCGACATTTTTTTTCTGGGCATGGATTACCCCGAGGGGGCGAAGGTGTTGAACGTTTCCATTGACCTCGGTGTGCGGGGACGCGATGCCGCGCCGCGGCCGCCCATCGAAGTCTATTTGCGGGTGATCGACGAACCGGTCTTGCGATTGACCAGCGTGGATCTGGGCGCCGCCGCCGACATCACGCATCTGGCGGAAGTGTTTGATTTTGCCAGGGATTACTTGGGGCTGCTCAAAGCGGCGGTCATCGCGGCGGGCATCGTTCCTCCCGGCATTGAAGGTTCGGGCCAGAGCCTGGCCGATTTGCTGGCGCGCCTGCTCGGCCCCGGGCGCGGTTTGGAAATCGTCAGCAACGTTCACAACATCCCCAAAGGCTCGCGCCTGGCGGTCTCGACGAATCTGCTGGCCGCGCTGATTTCCGTTTGCATGCGCGCGACGGGACAGGCGCAATCCCTCAGCGGCGCATTGCGGGAAGAGGAGCGCCGGCTGGTCCTGGCCCGCGCCATTTTGGGGGAATGGCTGGGCGGCTCCGGCGGGGGATGGCAGGATTCGGGCGGAGTCTGGCCGGGCATGAAACTCATCCAGGGCGCGCCGGCGCGGGAAGGCGATCCCGAATTCGGCTTGAGCCGGGGACGATTGATGCCCGTGCATCATGTGTTCGACGAGCATGACGCGCCGGCGGAGGTGCGCCGGAAACTACAGGAAAGCCTGGTCCTGGTCCACGGCGGCATGGCCCAGAACGTCGGCCCGATCCTGGAAATGGTGACCGAAAAATACCTGCTGAGGAGCGAGGCGGAATGGAAGGCCCGGCAGGAGGCGCTGGGAATTTTGGACCAAATCCTGGCCGCGTTGCGCGAGGGGGACGTGCAAAAAATCGGCGCGGCCACTTCCCGGAATTTTCACGGCCCGATCCAAACCATTATCCCGTGGGCGGACAATTTTTACACGGAAACCCTGATCGACCGCGTGCGGTCGGAATTCGGCGGGGATTTTTGGGGCTTTTGGATGCTGGGCGGAATGTCCGGCGGCGGCATGGGGTTCATTTTTGCGCCCGCGCGCCGGACCGAGGCGCAGGAACGCTTGCAAAGCATCATGACCCGGACGAAAGGCGAATTGGAAAGAGCGCTGCCCTTTGCCATGGAGCCGGTGGTCTATGATTTCACCATCAACGAAAAAGGGACGTGGGCCGATTTGCTCACGGGCGCGGATTCGCTTTTGCCGCCGCACTATTACGCGCTGGTGGCGCCGCAATTGCTCAAGCTCGATTTGCAAACCCTCCCGCCGCTGCGCCGGGCGGAGCTGGACAAATTTGCCGCGGCCAGCCGGAATAAACCCGAGCTGGGCGGCGTGGTGCAGGATATCTTCGACCGCCTGCTGCCGCAATTGAAACAGGACGCCTCCGGCGGACGGAGCCTGGCGTCGTTGCTGGAGGAAAATGGTTTTGACAGCGCCGGGCACGAGCAAATCCGGGCCGATCTCAAGGACGGGAGGATTGGACTGGCGCAAAACCGCCTGCCGGCCAGCGCCGTGATCGAGGACGTTCAGGCGGGGGACGTCGTCGATGCCACCGGCCCTTTGCCTGAAGAGTATTTGACGCTGGGGCGGCAGGCGCTGGCGGACGGGGAAGCCGCCGTGGTCACGCTGGCGGCGGGCATCGGCAGCCGGTGGACCCAGGGCGCCGGCGTGGTCAAAGCGCTCCATCCCTTCTGCAAATTGGGGGGCAAACATCGCCCCTTCCTGGAAGTCCACCTCGCCAAAAGCCGGCGCATCGGCTCGCAATGCGGCGTGGCCCTGCCTCATGTTATCACCACCAGCTATCTGACCCACGGGCCGATTGAAACCTGGCTGGCCCGGCAAAACAACTACGGGTATGCCGGCCCCCTGCTGCTTTCAGCCGGGCGGGCCATCGGATTGCGCCTGGTGCCAATGGAGCGGGATCTGCGTTTTTTGTGGGAGGAAATGCCGCAGCAAATCCTCGACGAGCAGGCGCAAAAGGTGCGTGACAGCCTGCGGGCCGCGCTCATCGCCTGGGCCAGACACGCGGGGGAAGGAAGCGATTACACGGACAATGTGCCCGCGCAATGCCTTCATCCGGTGGGCCATTGGTACGAGATTTCCAACCTGCTGCGCAACGGCGTCCTGGCGCGCCTGCTCCGGGAGCGCCCCCGCTTGAAATACTTGCTGGCGCACAACATTGATTCCCTCGGAGCCGATTTGAATCCGGCGCTGCTGGGCCTGCACATCCGCCAGGGGGCGGCGCTGTCCTTCGAGGTGATTACGCGCCGCCTGGAAGACCGCGGAGGCGGCCTGGCGCGCGTCAATGGCCGTGTGCGCATTGTGGAGGGCCTGGCCATGCCCCGCGAAGAAGACGAGTTTGGGCTGTCCTACTATAACTCGCTCACCACCTGGATTGATCTGCGCAAGCTGCTCGGCCTCTTCGAATTGACGGCGGCCGATCTGGCCGATGCCGGCAAGGTTTCGGCGGCCATCCGCGGACTGGCTGCGCGGATGCCCACTTACATCACTCTCAAAGATGTCAAGAAGCGGTGGGGCCACGGCCAGGAGGATGTCTTTCCCGTCGCCCAATTTGAAAAATTGTGGGGCGACATGAGCGCGTTGCCGGACGTGGATTGCCGCTACTTTGTCGTGCCGCGGGCGCGGGGCCAGCAACTCAAGGACCAGGAGCAATTGGACGGCTGGCTGCGCGACGGCTCCGCCGACAGCGTTGAGGCGCTGTGTGAGTTTGCGCCCGCGGCATAAGCCCCCTTGCCAAGTGTTCCGCGAAAGGATATTATTATTTTAGTTAATGAACTTGCCCGTCAGCCATGAGATTGACAACCAGTGAAGCGGATGCCATTCGCGAGGAGGTCAGCCGTTTGGACCCGGAGGCCGAACTTTACCTTTACGGCTCGCGCACAGATGACGCCGCGCGCGGCGGGGACATCGACCTGTTGGTGGTGTCCGACAAACTGGCCCTCCGCGATGTGTTGCGCTTGCGCATCCAGATTTTGGATCGCATCGGCTGGCAGCAACTCGACCTTGTGGCCCGACGCCGGGATCAATTGGATGACGCCATCGCCACCCTGGCCAAGGAAACAGGGCAAAAGTTATGAAACCGGATTACGCCCGAAAATTGCTGCGGGAAGCATTGGCCGAACTGGCCAAGGCGCGGTGCCACTTAAATTATTCGTTCCAGCAGGTCGCCGGACTGCCTGCGACGCTGGCCGGAGCTACTGAAGGGCAGTTAGAGAGCGCCGAAGCCTTCACCGGCCGTTTCGCCCGCTCTGTGGATTTGTTGGTCAACAAGGTCCTCCGCGGCCTGGACCGGGTGGAAATGCAGCCCGAAGGAACGTTGCTCGACGTGGTCAACCGCGCTGAAAAGCGCGGCTTCGTGACCCACGCCCGGGAACTGCGTGAAATGAAAGATGTGCGCAACATCATCGCGCACGACTACGCCGGGGCAAAGGCCGCGGAAATATTCAACTACTGCCGGGAACAAAAGCTGGTTCTCGACGCCATTTGCGATACCGTTGCCGCCTACGCCGCAAAAACGCTAAAAAAGTAACTCCGCCAATTTTCATAATTGACGGAGTTTTTCCCCGGTTTTCAAAGCGCGCAATAATTGTCGCGCGGTTTTTGTTTGCCCGGGCAAAACAAAATCCGGCGCAATCTCGCTCAGCGGCTGCAAAACAAACCGCCGCAAATGCGCCCGGGGATGCGGCAGTATCAGGTCCGCAGAGTTCACCGTCCGCGAGCCGAACGCGATTAAATCCAGGTCAAGCAGACGCGGCTCGTTGAGGATCTTTTTCGGCTGCCGCCCGAATTTCTCTTCCAGCCCGCGCAGTTGGCGCAGCAATGTTGCGGGGGTTTCTCCCGCGCGCGGCTCAAGTCCCGCCACGGCATTGATGAAGGGCGGCGAGCCGGGCGGACAATCCACCGGGGTGCTCTGCCAGAGGGATGATTTGAGCAGGGGTTTGCCGGACAATGATTGCAGTTGCTCGAAGGCCCTGGAAACGATGTCAATCGAGTTGCCCAGGTTCGAGCCGAGCGCGACAAACGCGATTTCCGGTGCTCTCACCTGAGGCCGAGGACGTCCTGCATGTCGTAAAGGCCCGGCGGTTTGCCGATGACCCATTGCGCGGCCTGCAATGCGCCGCCGGCAAAGGTGTCGCGGCTGGACGCCTTGTGGGTCAATTCCAGCCGTTCACCGGTCGTGGCGAAAATGACCGTGTGATCGCCCACCACATCGCCCCCGCGCACGGAGTGGATGCCGATTTCTGACGCGGTGCGTTCGCCCGTCACGCCCTGGCGGCCATGGCGCGCCACTTCATCCAATTGTTGTTGGCGCGCCCGGGCGAGAATTTGCGCCAGGGTTTGGGCCGTGCCGCTGGGCGCGTCCTGTTTCAGCCGATGATGCATCTCGACAATTTCCAAGTCGTAATCCGGCCCGAGAATTTCCGCGGCCTTGCCTGTCAGCCAAAACAAGGCGTTGACGCCCGTGGAGAAATTCGGGCTCCACACCATGGGAATTTGGGTGGAAATGTTCAGCAACTCCGTTCGCTCCGCCCCGGTATGTCCAGTGGTGCCGATGACCATGGCCTTTTTATGCCGGGCGCAAAGACGGGCAAACGGGACAGTGACTTCATGAGCCGTAAAATCAACGACCACATCAGCATCCTCGATGACCCCGGCCAACTCTTCTCCCAGATCAATCCGGGCAGCCACGGCCAGCCCGGGAAATTTTTCCGCGACCCGCAAAAGAGCCTGTCCCATTCTGCCCTTTGCGCCGGCGATGATAATCCTGGTCATGGTTTGAGAATGCCGCATTGCACGAGGGTTGCTTTCAGACTGGCGCGGTTCTTCGCGCTCAACGGCGCCAGCGGCAGGCGGTATTCCTCCTCGATTTGACCGAGCATGGCGGCGGCCGCCTTGACCGGCACGGGGTTTGGCTCGATGAACAAATCCCTGAAAACGGGATGATAGCGGTCATGCAATCGGAGCGCGGCGGCAAAATCCCCGCGGGCGCAAGCCCGCACCATTTGCGCCACTTGTTTTGGAATAATGTTTGACGCCACGCTGATCACCCCGTGCGCGCCCAACGCCATGAAAGCAACGGTCATGGAGTCGTCCCCGGAGAAAATGGAGAACCGGCTGCCAAGGGCCGCGCGCAATTGGCTCACCCGATCCGGATTGCCGCCCGCCTCCTTGATCCCCACCACGCGGGGCGCGGCTGCCGCCAGCCGGCGCACCGTCTCGACCGCAATCTCGACCCCGCAACGCGAAGGCACGTTGTAAAGTATCACCGGCAATTTGGTGGCCCGGCTGATTTCCAGGAAATGCTGGTAAAGCCCCTCCTGCGTTGGCCGGTTGTAATACGGAGCCACTTGCAAGGTTGAATCCGCGCCCGCTTTTTCGGCCTCAGCCGTCAAATAGACCGCTTCGCTGGTCGAATTGCCGCCGCTGCCGGCCATGACATGGATTTTGCCCGCGGCAAATTCGACCGCGCGCGCAATGACCTCGATATGTTCCTGGTAATTGAGCGTGGGCGATTCGCCGGTGGTCCCGACCGGCACGATGCCATCGATCCCCGCCTGGATTTGCCGCCCGATCAGGCGGCGCAAGGCGGCGGCATCAAACTTCCCGTTGCGGAATGGGGTGACAATGGCGGTGTAGGTTCCAGTCAACATGCGCATATCAAATCCGCACACGGGCGCGATTTCAAGAATGTTTTCAGTCAGCGGTTCCGGTTTAATTTTTCGGCCACGCGGGCGGACCACATCGTGGGGGCGCGCCTGGAGACTGCAACCATTAACTTGTTTTTCCATCCCGCGACCACGACGGGCCTGCCTTTCAACATGCCCTCATAGCCGATTTCCGCCACGCTCCGGGCGGTCATGGGAGGCAAAGCCGGGGACGGGTCCATGCCGGCCCGCCGCTGGAATTCAGTCCGGGTGCCGCCCGGACACAGGGCCGTGACCGTTACGCCGGCGCCCTTCAACTCCACAGCGAGGGCGCAGGAGAAGGAAAGGACAAAAGCCTTGCTGGCCGAGTAGAGCGAAAGGCGGGGGCCGGGTTGAAACGAAGCCGTTGATGCGATGTTCAGAATCCTGCCCTCACGACGGTCAAGCATCGGTTTCAAAAACAGTTTGGTCAACTGCACGAGCGAAGCCATGTTGACCTGCAACATCTCCAATTCCCGCGCCAGGTCTGTCTCGGCAAAGAGGCCGTAAACCCCGAACCCGGCGTTGTTGATCAGGACGGAAACCGGAAAATTTTCGCGTTGCAAGTCCCGGAAAATGTCCGGCGCCGAGGCCCGATCGGAGAGGTCTTTGGCCAGCGTTATGACCCGGGTGCTGTGCCGGGCTTCCAGAGACCCGGCCCGTTCGGCGAGCCGGGCCGCATCGCGCGCCACCAAGGCCAGGGCATAACCTTTGGAAGCCAGCAACTCCGCGAATTCATAACCGATTCCCGCGGTCGCGCCGGTGATGAGGGCATTTTTTTCCATGCTGCGTTCAATGAAGTCCGCCCCCGGACACTGCCATCCCGGCCCGACTTTGCCAAGAAACTTGACGGCGGGGCGGATTCGCCGGATAGTGGGGTTGTAAATGAGGGGGGCGCACTGGTTTCGACCTGCGAGATGCGCCAGAGGCGGCATGCCGAGGATGGTTCGTTGGCCTCGTAAAAAATCGGACCAAAAAATAACTGCTAACGAACAATTAGCTCTCGCGGCCTAAAGAGCCGCGACGTTCGCTCCCGGACACCTGCTACGGGGGACGAACGCCACAGCAGGTTAGGCAAAGGCCGGAGTCCGCGCGGCATTTGCCGAAGGTTTTTCATGCGGGCTGGACCGGTGAATTCGCGTCAGAACGTTATTCAGCGGTTAAGACTCTCTTCTGACTAAGCATGTAGTCGCGGCTGGTTTGTTTGGCAGGGACGCGGGTTCAACTCCCGCCGCCTCCACCATATTTTACAGGTGTTTTGTGAAAACGCTTGACTTAACGGGAAAACAACGGGAATATTCGCGCATGAAAACGAATGCGAAAAAGTCCGCTGAATTTCCGAAACACCTCAAGGAAGGCAACGCCGAAGTCACCATTTACCGGCAAAGCAACCCCTCACGCCGCTTCAATACTGCCACCGGCAAATGGGAAGCCACTGGCAAAATCTTCCATGGATACGTGCTCGCCTACTACCAAGGTGTACGCCAGGTCGCGGATAATACAAACAGGTCGTGTGTGGTTGCTGCGATCCGCTGACGGCGTACTGCAAGGCGTTCCACCCCAAAAGCACTATGTCAATTCCCGCTGAACCGACATTACAGATGACCCCCAATCCATTAGATCAACAGTTCAAGGATTTTCTAAACTCTCTTGTAGTCCTTATAAACGAACTTCTGGATGTTTCTGCGCACACCGTAGCAATCTACGACACCGATTTACATACCTTTACATTAAGATGGCATCTGCTGACCGGGTTTACCTCAAAAAAGGGACGATTGCTTAAGCCCGCTCGTCAGAGCTTCCTCCGTAACATACTGCTCTCTGAAAGCGCATCACCTACTGGAAGCGGGCATTATCGCTGTGTGAAATCCTTAGGCCGGGCGCTCGTTCTTCCACTCATCTGTTCAACACGACCGCGAGGCCTACTCTTCGTCTGGCCCGAACCAGCCCACGGCAACACCGAATTCTCGGAATATGACGTCTTTTTAGCACGCTGTGTGATCACCATACTCCAAGACCACTTTTGGCCCAAGGGCCACACTGACTACTGGACTCCGCTGTTTTATAGCATCCTCCACGCACGCCAGTTTCTTGTTCGCGCGACCAAGTTCGACCAGGTTATACATGAGTACCTCGCGCGCCTTATTGACCATCACCCATTTCAACCTTTTCCAAAGGACTGCCCACTTTGGGCCGAAGTGAGGCTATGTGACACTACTGGATGCGAAAAAGGCACGGTAAGATTAGTTCCGGTTGCCGCAAAACGTAAGAACAAAAAGCTATGCCTACAGACACAATCACAACAGGATGTTATCCTCTCCACCACCCAGGCTCAAGGCTGGCTTAAGCAATGGACCCATTTTACAACCCAACTTCCTGAAGATCCTGATTCAACCTACGCGTGCAAGTATCCCGATACCAAGTCGTTGTTTTCAATTCCCTTGCACCACCACGGAGAGTTAACAGGTGTCCTTAGTATACATTGCCTCGATCCCATTGCTATCGAGCCGAATCTCGTGCGCTTACTATGTATAATAGGAGCGTATGCCGCCCCGAATATTGCGAACGCAAATGCTAGAAAGCAACTACAGGAGGGCCGTGATTACCTACAAAGCGTCCTTGATTCCATCCCTGATGAAATCGCAACTATTGATCAAACCTGCCGCATTCTGCAAATGAACGCTGCAAAGCGCAATAGTTACCCTAAAGCCTTTGTCGGGGGCCTTTGTTACAAGCAATTTGAGATGGGACAGGACAAGCCCTGCGAAGGTTGCTACGCACTCCAAGCATTAGCTGACGACAGGCCAATCAGCAGAGCTTTATGGCGCTACACGAACCCCAACAGCCGCAAGACTAGCTTCGTGGAGATTTCCGCAGGAAGGATCAAGTCGGTCTTACTGGGAGCTCCACGGTCCGTTGAAGTCGTGCGTGACGTCGGAGCGAGGGAAGCGTTACTAGAATGGCTTCAACATGTACTGCGCGATCTGCCCGTACCAGAGTCACGCTCTCGACAATGGCTTTGGAGGCGACTCGCCGAAGGCGCAAATAGAATAGGGTTTCCTAGAGTACGAGTGTATGAGTATTGCGACGGTTCGTTTCAAGGTCGGTTGTGCCGGCCGCGTAACACATTTCGCCATGAAAATATAGATACTTTTGACAATTACACTATTCCCACTGAAGAGGACATCCCGTCATGGATTGTGTTGCATATGTCCGATATGCGACCTGTCAGATTTATGATTAAACCTACTATCGGCAAGCGGTGGGAGCTGGGCCGAGCTAGCCGAGAATGGAACTACATAGATTGCAACATTCGAGATATCCCACCGCTGTCAGCACATTGTTTGAATAAGAACGACATTGGTTGCTGGGCAGAAATCCCATTGGCGATCGGAGGAAGGGTTCTTGGCAAGGTATCGGTGGATAAAGGAACTCGTTTACGCGGAGCTGTAGATTTTATAACGGATTATGAAATGGCCCTCCTTAGCCTTTTCGGCAAATTTGCATCAATCGTACTGCAAGTCATCCAACAGGCCGAGCTATTGCTTGTGTCGGCTGGAAAGAGGGCCTTGGAAAACCTCGTCACAGGCGCTGTTCATGAAATGCGTGGACCGGTTAAGGCGCTGGATTATGGAGTAATTGGGATACAGAAGGACCTGCTCCCCTTGATACGGCTGTCGCTAAGTACGGGAATCGGTCTGCCAAATAGTCAGGCGCTTGATGTCATACGCCGAATTGATAGATACCTTTCCGCCAGGAGGCGTCAATGCGATGTATGCGATGCTCAACGTGTTACTCGAAACAAACATAAGTTGGACAAGATTCTGGCTTCATGCGGGATATCCTCTAGACCACTGGATAGGAACTTGCTCGCGGAGTTAGATTTGGTTGAAGGCTTCAAATACTCGGTTGCTTCTTCTGTTCGGAGCAACTCAAAACACATTTACGAATATTGGCTTGCCCTTGGCAGACTTGTGCTTGGATCTGCTGTCATCCAACAAAGCATTGCACGTACCAATGACTTGGTCACGGCGTTAGACAATAACTCATTCTTGGCCGGTGGGCGTAAACGCTGGCTGGACCCGCATGCGACAATTGATTCCGCCTTAATGTGCCTCCGGGGAGAGTTCATGGCCGAGAATATCACCGTGGAGAAAACGTTTCAGGCGGGTCCCGTCCGCATTTGGGGTGTTGTGAATCAAATAGCACAGATTTGGTCTAATCTTCTAATCAACAGCGTTGATAGTCTCCACCGATGTCCACGGCGGCGCAAGATATGGGTTGCAACAAGGACCACTGCCAAAGGATTCCAGGCCACCATCCGTGACAATGGAATCGGATTTCGCGCCAATGCTAATCTGGAGACGCTTGGCTTGCACTTGCCAAGCGTGGACCACGGCTCAAGACGCGGCTACGGTTTTTGGGTTGCCCGTCAAGCTATCGACAACCACAAAGGTACCTTCTGCGCAAGTGCCGCAAGGCAAGGCGAAGGTGCGCACATTTCCGTCACTCTGCCGTGTTACCCCCAAGGGAAAAGTGCCCACAAGTGAAAACACAGTATACACATATACACTATGACACCAAATCAGATCTTACTCGTTGATGATGACAAAGATTATCTGCTGACATTCGCTCAAGACTTGGACAAGAGGCTTGAGAAAGTGGGTTTCGAGGCGGTTACTTTTGAGACCGGAGCGTCGGCGCTAACGTATCTCCACAGGAACCACTCCCGGGTTGCACTAATCATTGTGGATATTATTCTCCGAATACCCGCGCGCTCCGAAAAGTTGCTGCAACAAGTCAAGAAGGAATTCGCCGGCGTCAAGAGGATAGCGCTGACTGGTAAAGCTCATCGCACGATAGTCGGTCGCTATGGG
>Ga0326728_10008830_pt1 | contig 24681 bp, 10 predicted proteins | sample MB3enrmetagenome_FD_207602 | JGI IMG/M metagenome (GOLD analysis project Ga0326728, IMG submission 207602) | Lab enriched peat soil microbial communities from McLean, Ithaca, NY, United States - MB31MN | ecosystem: Environmental > Terrestrial > Soil > Wetlands > Peat | place: USA: New York... | reverse complement strand
CCGTCTGGGGTATTTGAGCTTGGCGGTGCTGGACCGACCGGGGCGAGGTCTCCGCGAGGCAGGCCGGCTGGGAACGCCGGAGGTGCAACGCTTGGATGGGGCTGCGTCAAGCGCCCGCCTTTAGCCGGCGGACCGGGGAACGCGCCCAACGCGCCAGGGAGAGACACGGCCCGTCTGCGGCCGATCCTCTCCCTGTTGGACAAAGAGAGGGAGGAGGCTTGGTTAGGTCTGCGCTGCGGCGGGGGCTGGCGGGGGGGCAACCGCAGCAGGCTCCGGCGCCGGGGGCGCTTGGGGCGGCTCCATCGTCAGCGGTGCCATCGGCCCCGCTATCTCGCCACCAGGCGGTGGTGCCGGGGGCTCCGGCACAAGCGCAGTGGCCGGAGGGCAGACCTCGGCGCTTTCGAGCGGGGGGACCTCGGCGTCGACGGCGGGTTGCCCCGCAGAAGCCGGGGCTTGGGCCGCTTCCGGAGGTTTTGGCTCGGCAGCTTGAGGTTCCGGCGGCGCCGCCTGCTCGGGAGGTTTCGCTTCGGGTTTGGGGGGTTTGGGGGATGGTTTCTTCGCGGTTTCCAGGAAGCCATTCGCAAACTCGATGACATGCCCCTGGTGGATGAGCCAGTGCAGATCGGCGATAACGGCCGTCTGTTCGGGTGTCGGCTGAGCGGTGTCGAATTGAGGCGCCGGCGCGGCGGCTGGTTCGGGAGCCGGACCCGCCGCTTCAGGAGCGGGTGAGGGGAGGGGAACCGGAATGGCAACGGGTGCAGGCGGCGACGGAGCCAGGGCTTCGACCAGGTGGCGGCGCGTGCATTTGGGATGGTCGTTGATGTGGTCAACGATGCGCCTGACCCCTTCGGAAACCGGGGCGGCGGACAGGTCCAGATAGTGCGGACGAGTAACGCAGACGTGCGTAATCGACCGGTTGACCTTGAAGAACTGCAGGCCGTGAGCGGCAAACTGCTGGCTGAGCACGGTGGCGATCTGGAGCGGGAACCGGCGCTGGTCCTCCCAAACGCCCCGAATCAGGCGCAGCAACTCGGCGTTGCGCAACGCCCGCGCCGCGGTCCCGCTCAAAGTGAGTGACTCGACCGCCTTGATAATGTTCTCCCTGTGGGTTTCGCGGAAGTGTTTCTCCACCTCCTCCATGCTGCCCAGGCGAACCGGCTCGGGGAGATTGAGGCAACTGTACTCGGTTCGCCAACTTTGGTCCTCGAGCCATTTTTTGACCACCTCTTCGTCGCGGACAATTCTCACTCGGGACTTGAACGCCTCGAAGGGCATCTGGGAGAAGCGCTCGGCATGGAGCTTGCGCAACTGGTTTTGGTAGTCGTGATAATTGGGCGGGCCGAGGATGGCGCCGCTCAGACCGCATTGGGCAACGAAGGTGTAGGTGCCTTTGGGCGGCTCCTTCGGCGTGCGCTCGGCCTGGTAAAAGGTGGCAAAATGCTTCCTTAGCGCGTGGGCGCACGCTTCGTCCTCCGACAGCCAAAGCGTCTCATCCAGCGCGCAAACAAACAGCGGCTGGATGGCCTTCCCTTCGGCGTCCTTTTTGACGCTAAAGACCACGGCGTGCCGCTCCGGCTTTTGCAGAATCATCTGGGCGATGTCAAACAGCGGATACGCCCGGCCGGTGACCTTGATCTGCCGCGCCAGGGATTCGACCCCCTTTTCGTCCGGCAGCAAAGACGCGTTGACCTCCGGGAGCGGCGGCGGGGGCTCGCGGCGTTCCCGGGGCTCGGGGTGCCGCGCGGGGCCGCGGTCCCCGGCGGTCGCCCGCTCGCGGAAACCCTCGCGGCGGGGGCGATTGTCGTCGCGGCGTCGGACAGGCCCGCCCTCGCGCCAGGGCGGTCGGGGGCCGCGCCGCTCTCCGCGCCGCTGCGCTCTTTCCTCCTCCCCTTCGTAATGCGTGTACTTGGCCGAGGAGGGCTCTTGTGCCCACGCGGGCAAGAAGAGCTTTTCCAAATCGAATTCGTTATCAGGTAATGTGCTCATTACGTTACGTCAGGCGCGCGCCGCGCCGCGCCTTGCAAATGCCGCTGGCACAGCATGGAGCCGCGGCCGCCAGATTGCAAGCGCCGCGTGCGCGTTCCCGGCGGCAGGGGGGCATCTTCGCCGTACCACCACGGCCCGGGAACGCCGCCTTTAGGCGGCAACGCCCCGGCACGGCGAGGCAGGTTGGAGTGCGCGGCAGCGCGCCCGCTGCGGGGCCGCTGCCGCCTGAAGGCGGCGTTCCGCCATGGCATCGCGTGGTGCTCTACCTGGAAGGTGCGCCCCGGGGCGCTCTTGACCCTGGGCGAGGAGTAGGATTATATGCGCGCGGCTTTTTTGTAATGAAACAAAACGGATCGAGTTGTGTCATAATGAGTAGTAAACATGGCAAAGTCTAAGAAGCGCCGGAAACTAATCGTATTTTCCGTGATTGTGGTGGTGCTGGCCGGTTTGGCCACCGCGGCGGTCCTGCGGAAGCGGGAGGTCGTCATCACCGTGCAAACGGAGAAGGTGGCACGCCGCACCCTGGTCGAGACGGTCAAGGCCAACGGGAAGATCGAGCCGGTGGTGAAGGTCAACATCAGCCCGGAGGTGAGCGGGGAAATCATCCAGTTGCCGGTCAAAGAAGGCCAGCACGTCCGGAAAGGAGACCTGATTCTGAAGATCAAACCGGACTTCTACCAGGCGGCGCGCAACCAGGCCGAGGCCTCCTACCTCTCCTCGCTGGCCGGCAAGGACACCGCCGAGGCCACGCTGAACAAGGCCCTGGCCGAGTTCAAGCGCAACGAGGGTCTGCTGACCAACAAGCTGGTTTCCGATTCCGCCTTTGATGAAGTCAAGGCGGCTTACTACGTGTCCAAGGCGCAACTCACCAGCGCGGTGCACCAGGTGGAGATGGCGCGGGCGTCTCTGGACAGCGCCGATGACAGCCTCTCCAAGACCACCATGTACTCCCCCCTCACCGGCACCGTCAGCAAACTGAACTCGGAAGTCGGCGAGCGCGTGGTCGGCACCGCCACGATGGCCGGCACGCAAGTGATGACCATTGCCGACCTCAACGAAATGGAGGCGCGGGTGGACATCGGCGAGATGGACGTCGTGCTCATCGCCGCGGGCCAGTGCGCCCATCTCGAGGTCGATGCCTTCAAAGACAAGAAGTTCAACGGGGCCGTAACCGAAATCGCCAACTCCTCGGAAAACTCCGGCTCCTCCTCCGGCGGCAACACCCAGGAGGCCACCAAGTTCGAGGTCAAAATCCGCGTCAAGGAAAAGGAGGCCTTCCGGCCCGGCATGTCTGTCACCGCGGAAATCGAGACCCGCTCGCGGACCAACGTCTTGGCGGTCCCGATTGCCTGCGTCACCGCGCGGCTGCCTCTGGACAAAAAGGCCGGCCCGAAACCCGCCGCGCGCCACGCCTCCAAGACCCAGGCGTCCTCGGCGAAAACCGGCGCCACGGAGCGCGGCGCAAAAACCAATGCCCCCGCCGCGCCCCCCCACGCCGCCGGCCCATCCAGCAACGCCACCAATGGTCCCGCCCTGGACCCCCCCAGCGACAGCGCCTTGGAAGCCACGAATGGCGCGTCGGCCGACAAGAAAGCCAAGGAGGCCCCCAAACCCACCGAAGTGGTGTTTGTGGCCGAGAGAGACCTGGCGAAAATGGTGCCCGTCAAGATTGGCATCAGCGATGAGAACTACTGGGAGATCACTCAGGGGCTGACCGAGGGCCAGGAAGTAATCACCGGCGGCTATCGCGCCATCAGCCGCGATTTGGAGGACGGCCGCCGCATCCGCCGGGGCCCGGCGGGCGCGGCCCAGGAGCAAAAAGAAAAGCCGAGCCAGTGAGCGCGCCTATCCCGAGCGTCCCATGCCCCTGATTCGCCTGCAGAAGATTTCGCGCCGCTACCTGATGGGAGCCGAAACCATTCACGCCTTGCGGGAGGTTTCCCTCGAGATCGAGCGCGGCGAGTACGTAGCCGTCATGGGACCTTCGGGCTCCGGGAAATCGACCCTGATGAACCTGCTCGGCTGCCTGGACACGGCCTCCTCCGGCCAATACGAACTCAACGGCGTGCTGGTCAGCCAGATGGATGACAACCAACTGGCCGAAATCCGCAACCGGGAAATCGGGTTTGTCTTTCAAACCTTCAACCTGCTGCCGCGCTCCGACGCGTTGCGCAACGTGGAACTGCCGCTCATCTACCGCGGCATGACGGCCGAGAAACGGCGCGAGGTGGCCCTCGAGGCGCTCGAGCACGTGGGTCTGGCCGACCGGATTCATCACAAGCCCAACGAGCTGTCCGGCGGCCAGCGCCAGCGGGTCGCGGTGGCGCGCGCCCTGGTCAACCGGCCCTCGATCCTCCTGGCCGACGAGCCAACCGGCAACCTGGACACCAAGACAGGCGTGGAAATCCTGGCCCTGTTTGGCGCCCTCTGGGCGGACGGCAACACCATTATCCTGGTCACCCACGAGGAAGACGTCGCCAGGCACGCCCGCCGCATCATCCGGCTTCGCGACGGCCTCATCGCCAGCGACGAGCGTCAAAGCCCGGGGCCGGCCACGAGTGGCGGGTGACCGGGTCGAGGCTCGATGAACTTGCTAACCGAGATCAAGGAGGGGCTGGGCATCTCCTGGGGCGCTATCCGCGCCAACAAGCTGCGCTCGGTCCTGACCACGCTGGGCATCGTCATCGGCATCGTGACCGTCACGTTGATGGGTTCCGCCATCCACGGCATGGACCGGGCCGTGCTGGAGAACGTTTCTTTCCTGGGCGCCGATGTCCTCTATGTGAGCCGGTTCAACTGGTTCAACGATTCGGAGGACCAGTGGCGCAAGGAGCAAAAGCGGCACACCATCTCCGCCGACCAGGCGCGGGCCCTCGAGCATCACCTTACCCTGGCGCGAGCGGTGGCGCCCGAGGTGGACTTCGGCACCTCCATCAAACGCAACAAGCGCCGCTCGGACAACGTTCGCATCGTGGGCACGACCGACCAGTTCGTCTATACCAGCAGCAGCGGCGTGGGGCTGGGGCGCTTCATCTCGCCCGTGGAATCCCAAGGCGGCCGGCCGGTGTGCGTCATCGGTACGGAGGTGGCCACGAACCTCTTCCCGCGCGAGTCCCCGCTGGGCGGCCGCGTCCGCATCGGCGGCGTCTCTTTCGAGGTCATCGGCGTCCTCGAACGGCAAGGCACCTTCCTGGGCATGATGAGCCTCGACAACCAGGTCATCATCCCCCTCAAGCAACTGATGATGTCCTTTTGGGGCGACCCCGACTGCAATATCCGCGTCAAGGCGGTGGACCTCGGGCGGCTTGAGGATGCCAAAGCGGAGCTGCGCTACGCGATGCGCACCGTGCGGAGGCTGGCGCCGAGTCAACCGGACGATTTCGCCATCAACCAGCAGGACCAGTTTATCAAGATCTTCCACAAACTGGGAGGGACCATTGCGGCGGTCGGCCTGTTCGTCACGGGCCTTTCGCTCTTTGTCGGGGGCATCGGCATAATGAACATCATGTTCGTGTCGGTGGCCGAGCGCACTCGGGAGATCGGCATTCGCAAGGCGATCGGCGCCAAGCGCCGTACCATCCTTTTGCAGTTTCTGATCGAGGCAGCGGGGATATGCCTGCTGGGGGGCGCCATTGCGCTGGGCATCGCCTGGCTGCTCACCCTGGTGGTCCGGAGGTTCTTGCCGGTGTCCCTCTCGCCGAGCATCGTCGGCTTGGCGCTGCTGGTTTCCCTGCTCACCGGCGTGGTGTCCGGGTTTCTCCCCGCCTGGCGCGCGGCCCGCATGAACCCGGTGGATGCCCTGAGAAACGAGTGATTGCCCATGAGCGCCAAGCGCGGGTCCATCTTGCTGGCGGAGTTGCGCGAGAGCTTCCACATGGCGATGAGCGCCCTGGCGGCGCACAAATTGCGCTCGGCCCTCACGCTGCTGGGCGTCCTGGTGGGGGTGTTCTCCATCATCGTCGTCATGACCGCCATGCGCGTCATGCAGAACAACATCGAGCAGGAAATCAGCCAATTGGGCAGCCAAACCTTCCTGGTCCAGAAATGGCCCGCCATCTATTTCGGCGGGCCCGAGGGCTTCGAGAAATACTGGCGCCGCAAAGACATCACCATGGCGCAGGGACTCGAAGTCGAAAGGAAGGCCACACTGGCGCGGGCGGTGGGCATCGAGACGAGCTTGTGGAGCGGGCAGGTGCAGACGCGCTACGGGAGGACCGCCCCGAACGTCCAACTCCTGGGCGAGACGCCGGCCAGCTTTCAGGCGCGGAATTGGGTGCTGGGCGAGGGCCGGTTGCTGCTGGACATGGACGTGGATGGGGGGCGCAACGTCTGCGTGCTGGGCAGCGGCCTGGCCAAGAGTGTTTTCCCGCACACTCCCCCCGTCGGGCAGTGGCTCAAGATTGACGGCATCAACTATTTGGTGGTCGGCGTGCTCGAGCCCAAGGGCGGTTCCCTCGGCGGGGACCAGGACAATTTCGCCGTCCTGCCGGTTACCACCGGCCTGAACCGTTACGGACGCAATTGGCGCAGCCTCACCCTGCTGGTGCAGGCGGGCGATGCCGCCAACTTTGACGAGACCGTCGAGCAAGTCCGCGGCATCCTGCGCACCGCCCGCAAGGTGCTCCCCGGCAAGGAAGACGATTTCGAGATCGCCTCCAACGACTCGATCATCTCCCAGTTCAACACCTTGACCATGGCGGTGCGCATCGGGGTGATGGTCATCAGCTCGATTGCCCTCCTGGCCGCCGGCGTGGGCATCATGAACATCATGCTCGTCTCGGTCACCGAGCGCACGCGCGAGATCGGCATCCGCCGCGCCGTCGGCGCCAAGCGGCGCAACATCATGGTCCAGTTCATCCTGGAAGCCGTCATTCTCTGCGAGGTCGGCGGGCTCATCGGCGTCGGCTTCGGCATCCTCGGCGGCAACGCGACTGCCTATTTCCTCCACCTGACTCCGGTCATCCCCGTGGATTGGATCCTCATCGGCCTGCTCATCTGCTCCATCGTCGGCATCGTCTTCGGCACCTATCCGGCCCATAAAGCCGCCAACCTCGACCCCATCGAGTCGCTGCGCTACGAGTAGCGGCCCTCATTCCCAGATCTGGTTGTAAAACTGGACGATGTCTCCCTGGGTCTTGGACTCCTTGAACTTGATGGCGGAGCGCGGGTGTTCGTTGAGCAGGCCGGTCAGCATATAAGGCAGGTCGAAACCCCACCTCAGGGTCGAACGCAACGGTTCGATGGTGTCCTGCACGCAGCGGAGGATCGGCAGCAGGTTGTATTTGGGGTTGTGGAGGAAGCCGATGAGCAGCTCCATCGGGCAGTTGCCGGCGCCGCGGCCCAGGCCCCCCATGCTCGCGTCGAGCAGGTTGGCGCCCAGCACGATGGCCTCGATCGTGTTCGAGAAGGCCAACTGCAGGTTGTTGTGGGCGTGCATGCCCACTTCCTTGCCGGCGGCTTTGCAGTAATGGAGGTACTTCCGGGCCAGGTACTGCACCTGCTCGCCATATAGCGTGCCAAAGCTGTCCACCACGTAGATGGCCTCGGCTTCCGACTCCGCCAGCAGGTGCAAGCCTTCGTCCAACTCGTACTCCGGCACCGTCGAAACGGCCATCAGGTTCACAGTGGTCTGGTAGCCCTTGTCATGGGCGTCTTTGACCATCTCGAGCGCGGCGGGGATCTGGTTGATGTAGGTGGCGATGCGGACCATGTCGATCACGCTTTGGTTCTTGGGGAGGATGTCCTCATGGTAGTCCGTGCGCTCGGCATCCGCCATCACCGAGAGCTTCAACGCGGTCGGATTGTCCCCGACGATGCGCCGCACGTCCTCTTCCGAGCAATACTTCCAGGCGCCGTATTCACCCGGAACCGCGATCTTCCGCGACGCCTTGTAGCCCAGTTCCATCCAATCCACGCCCGCCTCGACGCAGGCCCGATAGACCGCCTTCACCACCCCGTCGTCAAACCGGTGATTGTTCATCAGGCCCCCGTCCCGGATCGTGCAATCCAGGACCTTGATCTCGGGACGATACCCAACCCACCGCCCGGCGGGGGTCTCCTTGGGCTTGTTGGCTTTGGCGCTTGCGGTTTTGGCTGTCATATTTCCGCCTTATCTTAGGGATGGAGGGCGCTTTTTCAACCACAGATTTGGAGAGGACCTCGCAGGCTTCGGTGGTGAGCGAGATCGTCGTTGTTGCCATGCACGGACTATACACACACCAGGCCGCTTAGGCAACCTTGGGCTGAGCTGGGGTTGTTTCGTCGCCCTTGAGCCCTGACCGGGTCCTGGCGAAATACCTGGCTCGGGCGGCGGGGCGCGGGAGGGACGGAGTCCCCGGCGCGCCCGTTTGCCCAATTGCCAAAAGAGCCAAACCAAGCTAAGAACAGGGGCATTGGGGAATGAAAGAGCCTTCCAGAAAACCGGGTGTGGGGCGAATCGGCCGGCTGCTGGCGGCCCTGGCGCTGGGCGTCGTGGTGACCGCCCTGTGCGGCTGCCGGACCTTGAGCTTCTATGGGCAGGCGTGCAAAGGCCAGTATGAGCTGCTGGCTCGGGCGCGGCCGATTCCAAAGCTGCTGGCCGACCCGCAGACGCCCGGCGAACTCAAGGAGCGGCTGCGCCTGCTGCTCAGGCTGCGCGTCTTCGCGCAGCAGAGCCTCAAGCTGCCCGTCGATGGCCAGTACCAAAAGTACGCGGACGTGCGCCGCCGCTTCGTGGTATGGAATGTCGAGGCCGCGCCGGAGTTCTCCCTCCAACCCAAGACGTGGTGGTATCCCTTGGTCGGCTGCCTCGAATACCGCGGCTATTTTTCGGAACGCGGCGCGGACAACTACGGAAGCTGGCTCGAGCGAAAGGGCTGGGATGTCTATGTGGGCGGCGCCCAGGCCTATTCGACCCTCGGTTGGTTCAAGGACCCGGCCCTGAGCACGTTTCTGTTCGAGCCGGACGGCGACCTGGCCGAGGTCGTGTTCCATGAGCTGGCGCACAAGCGCGTCTTTGCCAGCGGGGACACCGACTTCAACGAGGCCTTCGCCACGACCGTCGGCCAGGAAGGCGCCCGCCGCTGGCTCCAGGCCCGGGGAACGACCGCCCAATTTGCGGCCTACGAGGCCGAGCTGCGGCGCGCCGCCCAATTCGCCCGGCTGATCATGGAAACGCGCGCGCAACTGGCCGCGCTCTACGGCGACGAGCGCGATCCCTGGGGCAAACTCGTCGCCACCCGCAAGCAACGGGACGCGGCCCCCCGGCAACTGCGCCGCGAAAAACAGCGCATCCTCGAGCGCCTCAAGCAGGCTTACTCGGGCCTCAAGGCAAGCTGGGGAGGCGACACCGAATACGACGCCTGGTTCTCGCGCCAGGTCAACAACGCCAAACTCAATTCCGTGGCCGCTTACTACGACCTGGTGCCCTGTTTCCAGGAACTGCTCGAGCGCAACGGGAGCGACCTCGAGCGGTTCTACCAGGCCGCCGAGCGCCTGGCCAGGATGCCCGACCCGCAACGCCGCCAATCCCTGCGGCTGCTGGCGCCCGGGGCGCCGCCGAATTACAACAAAGGCCGTGAGGCGCGCCTGGTCCGCGCCGCTTCAGACAATTGACCGGCGCGCCCTTCCCAAGCCAGGCGCAGGCCCTCGAGGGTCAGGGTGGGCCGCACGGCAGTGATTTCGGGCAGTTTGCGGGCGATGAGCGCGGCATAACCGCCCGTGGCAACGACCGGGAGACGGCGGAGGTTGAGATGGCATTTCAGTTCGAGGATTAACTGGCGGATCAACCCGCGATAACCGTGCACCGCCCCGATCAGCATGGCCTGGCGGGTGCTTCTGCCGATGGCGCCCCGGATGTCGCGGAGTCGAATGCGCGGCAGCAGCGCGGTTTTCTCGTGGAGGTAATCGGTCATGGCCGCCAGGCCCGGGGCGATAATCCCCCCCACATAATTGCCGGCGCGGTCCACCACATCCAAGGTGACGGCGGTGCCGAAGTCCGCGACCACGACCGGCGCGCCGAAGGCGTGCCTGGCGGCGAGCGCGTTGGCGAGGCGGTCGGGGCCGATGGTTGCGGGATTGGGGTAGTCGATGCCGACCCCGCGGACGGTCTTGGCGGTCAGCTCGAGGCAAGGCAGGCGCCCACGCCCCGTGACGGCGCGGCGCGCGAGCGGCGAGACCTTGGGCACAACACTGCAAAAGGCGGCCGCGTCCACCCTTGCGCGCGCGGCGAAGGCCTCGACCAGGGCCTCAGCCGTCCCGTCCCGCCACGCGCTGGTCGGGATGTCGGCGTGTCTGAGGACGCGCGTCCGATTTGCCAGCCCCAGATGGGTGTGGGTGTTGCCGATATCCAGAAGCAGGAGCATGGCCGGCTCATTTCTCGATGGTGACATCGCCGCCGACGATGCGTTCGAGATGGCCGTGCTCGGTGCGGAGCAGCAGGGCGCCCTCCTCGCCCAAGGCCTCGGCGCGGCCGCTGACCTGTCGGGCGCCCACGCGGATGGCCACATTGCGGCCGATGGTGGTGCAGTGCTTTTCCCATTCCTCGGCGAGGTCGGCGAAGCGGCTGGCGGTGACGCGTTCGTAGTCGCGGTCTAATTCGTGGAGGATGGCCACGGCCAGTTGGGGGCGGGAGACGGGGTGGCCGAGTTCGGCCTCGAGCGACGTGGCCTGGCGCCGGAACTCGGGCGGGAAGTCGGCGGGACTGAAACTGACATCCACCCCAATGCCGAGGATGACGTATTTGATGTGGTCCAGCTCGGCGCTCAGTTCGGTCAGGATGCCGGCGGTTTTCCTCCCCTGAAGCAGGAGGTCGTTGGGCCATTTTATCTCCGGCTCCAACCCGGTTTGCGAGCGCAGAGCGCGGCACAGGGCAGTGGCGGCGGCCACCGTGAGCCGCGTCGCCTCGCTGGGGCGGAGATCGGGCCGGAGCAGGACCGAGAACCAGAGGCCCTTCCGGGCGGGAGAGAGCCACTTGCGCCCGAGACGGCCCCGGCCGCAGGTTTGGGACTCGGCAAAGACCACGGCGCCCTCTTTGACGCCATCGCGGGCGAGCTTCTCGACGACGTCATTGGTGGACGTAGTGGAGTGGAAGACGCGGATGTCCCGCCCGATCACCCGCGTCGGGCCGAGCCGCGAAAGGAGGTCGTCCGCGTGCAAAACATCCGGGGCGGCCAGCAACCGGTACCCCAAGTGAGGGCTGGCCTCGATGTCGTAGCCCAAGGAGCGGAGTTCCTCGATGCGCGCCCAAATCGCGGCGCGGCTCACGCCCAGACTCTGGGAAAGCTCCGCGCCGGAGACCGAGCCGCCGGCGGCGGCGCGCAACGCGTTGAGGATTTGGACATCGATCGTCACGACTCAAAATCCAGGCCGAGGTCCACCGCGGGGGCCGAGTGGGTCAGGGCGCCGACCGAGATGAAGTTCACGCCGGTTTGGGCGATGGCCTGAACGCTATCCAGGTTCACGCCGCCGCTGGCTTCGGTGGGCGTCCGGCCGGCGCATTTCCGCACCGCCTGGCGCAACTGGTCCAGGCCCATGTTATCGAGCAGAATGAAGTCGGCGCCGGCGGCCAGTGCCTGGTCCACCTGTTCGAGGGTGTCGGCCTCGACTTCCACCTGGAGCAGCGGATAAGCGGCGCGCGCCCGCCGCACGGCGGCGCCGATGGCGTTTGGCTGTTCCCGCTGCAGGGCGGCCAAGTGGTTGTCCTTGATGAGCACCCGGTCAAAGAGCCCGAAGCGATGATTGCCGCCGCCGCCGCACCTGACGGCGTATTTCTCGAGCCGCCGCCAGCCCGGCGTGGTTTTGCGGGTATCGAGGATTTGGGCGCCCGTGCCCTGGACCGCCTGGACGAACCGGGCGGTCAAGGTGGCGATGCCAGAGAGGCGCTGAAGGAAGTTGAGGGCCACGCGCTCGGCTCCCAGCAGGGCGCACGCCGGCCCGGCAACGACCAGGAGCGTTTGGCCGGCTTGCACGGCCTGCCCGTCCTGGACTCCGCGGCTGATGACCGCTTGCGGGGCCAAGTGGGCGAAGGCGGCTTCGGCCAAGGCCAAGCCCGCGACAACCAGCGGTTCGCGCGCGCGCACTGCGGCCCGCGCGGTCATCGCTGCCGGCACGGTTGCGAGGCTCGTGGCGTCCCCGCTCCCGAGATCCTCCGCCAGGGCCAGTTCCACCGCCCGGCGCAGTTCCTCGGCGGTCAATGGTTCCATGCGTCAGAAGATGCGCCAATGGGCGAAAAGGTAAAGTGCAAAACGAAGCCGCCCGCCGGGGGGCCCGGCGGGCGGCTCTGAATCAGCGCCAACGGGTTACTCGAACACCACGCGGAAGTACTGGTCGCCGGAACTGCTGACGGTGGCGTCGTACTCGCCCTTGCCGTTGGAGTCGGTGGTGATGGCCGCGCCGACCTGGGTCCAGGTCTTGAAGTCGGAACTGACCTGGACCACATAGGAACTGTTCGGAGCACCCGTGAAGGTGACCTTAAGAACCTTGCCCACCAGGGTTGCGCTCAGGGTCGCGGCCGCCGACGACGACGGCGAGACGGTCAGCGCGAAGGACTGGGAGTTGGTGGAGTAACCGTCGGACACCTGGATTACGATCGTGGCCGTGCCGGTCTGGTTGGGAACCAGGTTGACGGTGGCCGTAACGTTCGTCGTGGTGCTGTTCGTAGTCGCGGCGAAGGTGACGCCGCTGACCAGGGCGGTGTTGGTGCTCGAGCCGACAAAGCCGAGCTGGCTCAGCGGCGTGTCCGGAGAGGTGACGTTGAGCGGAACCGTCACCGGCGAGCCCTCGATGGCCACCACGGCGGGCAGCGGCGCCAGGCTGGGCGGGGCCGGGAGCACCTGCACCGCGAACGGCTGCGAGACGCTGCTGAAGGCGTCGCTAACCGTGATCGTCACCAGCGAGATGCCGTACTGGTTATTGGCCGGTATGATATCCGCGGTGGCGGTGGCGCCGTTCACGACGAAGCGGTTGGTGTAGATCAGGATGCTCGAAATGAGGTTGCTATTCGAGACCTTGTAACTGAAGGTCAGCCCGCTGAGCGGGGTCACCGTCGGGGTGACCACCAGCGGCACCGTGACGGGGGTGTTCTTGGGCGTAGTCACGTCGGCAATCGGCGCGAACGTCGGCGGTGTCGGCACGACGGTCAGCACAAGGGGCTGCGACACGACAGCGATGCCATCGCTGACCGAGATGGTGATGACGCAGGTGCCGGCCTGGTCATTAACCGGGATGACGTCCGCGGTGGCGGTGTAACCGTCCACCGGGAAGCGATCCACGGTGATGATGACGCTCGATACCAGCTTGGGATTGGAGACTTGGTAGCTGAAGGTCAGGTTGGTCAGCGGCGTGACCGTTGAGGTGATGGCCAGCGGCACCACGACGGGCGTGTTCTCGGCGGTCGAGACGCTGGGGATCGCGGCAAAGGTTGGCGGCACCTCGGCGGTGATGGTGAAGGTCACGCTGCCGGTGGCCGTCATTTGGCTGAGCGGATCGTAGTTGGTGATGGTCACGCTGGCCGTGCCCGCGACCCCGTACGGGATGAGCGTCAGCAACTGCGTGTTGCCTTTCGAGGTGAGGAAGACCCCCGCGCCAGTATTGTTGACTACCGACTGGATGCCGACTTCCAACTCAGACGCCGGCGTGTCGACGTCCGCCGCCGTGAATTGGATCGTGAGCGGGGCATTGGGCGTGGTATTGGTGGCGCTGACCAGGCCGACGATGGTCGGGGCCTGGTTGACGTAGCTGACCGTGAGCGGGAACGTGGTCGCGTTCACGAACTGCCCATCGGTGACGCTCAGGGTAACCAGGGCCGTGCCGTTGGTGCCCACCGGCCAGAACGGCGCCGAGCCCGGATAGGCCGACGGCAGGTTGGCGCCCGGAACCAAGCTCAGGGTCACCACGCCATTGCTGTCAGGGCTGCTGGCAACCAGCTTCCCGGAGCTGACCAAGCCCGGCGGATTCTCCTGGCTGACGGTCGGCGTGACGACGATCTTGGTGAGCGGGTTGCCCACACTCGAAGCCACCTTGAACGAGAGCGACAACGTCCCGTTTTCTGCCACCGTCTGCGGCCCAATTAGCTGGACCATCGGCAGATCGGTCACCACGACTTCTATCAGGATCGGCACCGTCGTGAAGCCGTCGAACATGTTGAGCGTGTCCGTCTCGGAGCCGATGGCGTTGTTCACGGGGACAAAGGTCGCGGTAACGGTGGTGCCGTTGTTGGTGAAGAGGACGCTGCTGACCACTTGCGTCTTGATCGTAGCGCTGAAGACCAGGTTGCTCAGCGGTATCACCCCGTTGGTCACCGGCAGCGTGATCGTCACCGGCGTGTTGAGCGCCGTGACGATCTCGTTGGTAAGCGGCCCCCAAACCGGCGGTGTCGGCGCCACGACCGTAACCGCGAAGGTCTGCGTTACCGGCGTGTTGTAGCCGTCGCTGACGGCCACGGTCACGTTGGCGGTGCCGGGTTGCACCCCGGTGATGATGACGAAGGCATTGCCCGAGACGCTGGCCGTCGCGATGTTGTTATTGGCGGACGCGGCAGTGACCGTGAGCGCAGACAAGGGAACACCCGAAGGCTGGCCAGGCTGGATCGTCAGGGCGACTCTGCCGAGCTGGCTGGCTTGCACCGTCTGCGGCAGGATGGCGGCGATAGTGGGCGGCGTGGGCAGCGCGAAGGTGATCTGGAACGTCTGCGAGACGGTGGTAATGTGGTCGCTCACCGAGGCGGTCACGCTGAGGGTCCCGAGGAAGCCGGGGATCGGCGTGAGGATGGCCGTCGTCTGACTCGGCGAGATGATGACGGTGGCGTCGTTGGCGGGCGTCCAGGAGTAGCTCACCGCCAATCCACTAAGCGGCGTCGTGCCCGGAGTGATGTTGAGCGTGATCGGGACATTCGCGCCCGGCAACACCGACATGTTCGCGATGGGCGCAAGGGTCGGCGGCGTCGGCGCTTGCAGCGCGACAGTCACGCTTTGGGTCACCGTCTGCGAACTAATCGGATCGTAGTTGGTCACGACAATGGTGTCCGTGCCGACCACGCTGTTGGGAATCACGGTGATGAACCCCGTCCCATTCTTCGCGCTGAAGCTGATCTGACTATTGGTCGCGTTCAGGATGCCGGCCTCAAGCTGCGACACCGGGGTATCCACGTCCGCCAAACCGAAGGAGAACGTGAATGGACCGCCGTTGGCCACCGTATTGGTGTTCTCCAGCCCGACGATCGTCGGGCCCTGGTTGATGTAGGTGACGGTCACCGGGAAGGAGATCGTGGTGGCGGGATTCGAGCCGTCAGTGACAGTCACGTTGATCTGGGCGGTCCCGTTCACGCCCACCGGCCAGAACGGCGCGCTGCTCGATGCCTGGTAGGCTGACGGCATGTTCGCGGCCGGAGTGATGGTCAGCGTGACATTGCCATTGGCATCAGGGATGGTGGGTACCACGCTCGAGATCAGCCCGGGCGGACTCTGCTGCGTTGCGCTGGCCGCGACACGGAGCGCGCTAGGACTGTCCCCCACGTTGGAGGCGACGACGAGCTTCACGGGCAACGACCCGTTTTCCGGCACGGTCTGCGCGGCAACAGATTGGATGCTCGGGGCGGTGGTCACAATCTGGATAGTCCAGCCATTGGTGATCGTGCCCACGTCTCCCTTGGCCTGGTCCTCGACATACAGGGCCCATACTCCATTGGGCACGGTGTTGCTCAGGACGGTAAGGTTGGTCACGATTCCCAAAGGCGCGACCACACCGTTGTTGGTGAACTCCAGCACATTCGGGCTCGTGTTGTAGGAGGTGGGCAGGAAGGTCCCGCTGCTCAGCGGCGCGTTTACCGGCAGCACCGTCGCGCTCGGCGCAAAATACGGGCTGTCGAAGCTCAGATCCGCGGAGCCGGACCAATTGCCGGTGCCCACGCGGCTCATGAGGATGATCCCCTGACCCTGCGGCGAGACCAGCAACATCGAAATGTCATGAGGATAAGTGTGCCCGACGTTGCGGAGCGTGACCTTGGCGTCCACGATGCTGCCCACGACCCCGCTCACCGGGATGGTGGACGGGTACGGAGCCGCCGGCGAGACGTCCAGGATGTTGATCAAGTTGCCATTGGCGAAGAGATTCGGCACCGGCGCCACCGTCACCAGGATGTTGGTCTGGGTGACATAACCGCCGTTGTCCGAGGCCTGGATCGTGATGAGGGATTGGCCGCTGAGGGCGCCGTAAGGCCGGAGCACGACCACGCCCGCAATGACTTCGACGCTGCTCAACGGGAAGAGGGCCGTGTTGGTGGACCCGACCACCGCGACGGTCATCGGCAAGCCCTGCGGGTCTTGGGCGGACATTGGGACGCTCAGCGCGCCGCCCGCGGACATGTAGAACGCATTCGTCGTGGGCGTGGTCGGGCCGGTGAACGCAACGATGGGCGGCTCGTTCTGCTGCAGCACCTGGATGTTAATGGTCACCGGGGCTGTGGAGCTGCCCACGCTGTCGGTTGCCTGCACCGTAACGGTGCCGCTGCCATTCTGGTCGAATCCCGGGGTGACGGTCAGGACGAAATTCGTCCCGGTCTTGTCGCCCGGAGCCGGGGACACGCTCAGGCCCGAAACCGGGAACAGGGTCGCGGAGGAACTGCTCAGCGTGAATGAGGTGTTCTTGCCCGCCGAGGTGGGTTGGAAGGGCGTGCCGTTGTTGACCGAGTCATCACCGATGGAGAAGTTCTCCGTGATGGTCTGGTTTTCTTTGATGGCATTCTGCGCCCCCTTGGTGACATTGACGAGATCACTCAGGCCGATAATCTGCGGCACGGTGGTCAGCGACAGCGACCATCCGCCAAAGATGTTGCCACTGTCCGTGGCCACGCTGTCCTGGACATAGAGCGCCCAGATGCCATTGGGCGACATGCCGTTCAGGGCGGTGAGGCCGGGCAGGTTGTTGGGACCGCTTTCAGCGTAGGGATAAACCGGCGCCGGGGCGAAGAAGTTGTAGTTGCCCTGGACGGCGTACAGGTAATCGACGGGCTGGTAGGTGCCCGGGGCGATGAGCGCGTTCTGCGGAACGTACGGATATTGCGAGCCGCCGTTGAAGGTAATATTGATGCCGGCGGTGTTGATGGCATAGCCGCCTCCGGCCCGGTTCATCAACACGACGTTCTGGCTCACGCCGTTATTGGTGGGCGAGGCCAGGAGCAGGCCCACGTCCGACGGATACTGGTGCGTGAAGTCGTAAAGGGTGACGCTCACGCCGCTGAGCAGCCCGTACAAGGGGCCGGCGGTAACCGTCGAGGGATAAACCGAGGCGGGCTTGTCGTCGATGATGACAATCGGCGTAGTGTTGGTGTAGCCGTATTGCGCGATGGCGGTCACGCTCACCACGAAGGTCAACGGAACGCTATACAGGTTGTTGACCGAATCATAGGCCTGGGCGCCAATGGTGGCCTTGCCCTGCGCGCCGGCCGGAGCGGTGATCGTCACGCTCCACAGGCTGGGATTGCCGGACTGGACTTGCACCGGCGCCGAGATGTTCTGGCTCGAGATAACGGCCGGCGCACTCGAGGTGACGTTGACGAGGCTCAGGTTCGCGTTGCCAGAGGGTGAACTGAGTTGGAAGCTGAACGCCGTGCTGGTGCCCGGCGCAATCGTCTGCGTCTTGGTCGGGTCGAAGGCGTAGGCCGCAATGGCCGGGGCCGGCGTCACGGTCACCTGCAAGATTACTTGGCGCGAGTAATTGGCCCCCGGAGGTGTATAAGGTTGATAACCCGTGGCGGTTATATCCTCGCTGGCCTGAAGCGTGATGTTCGCGGACCCGCCGCTCGAGCCCGTGCTCGGCGTGATGGTCAGCGGAACAAAGCCCAAGTACGGCGAGGTATTCGTCGCAATCAGGCCCGTGATCGAGGATTGCCCGTTGGCGAACGTCACGGGTACCTGGGGGTTACTCGAACTGGCGGTGACGGTAATATCCTGGAGCGGCGTGTCGATATCCTGGACCAGGACCCACACAGTACTGGCAGGCGCTGCCGGGATGGTCTGGTTGAGCAAGCCCTCGACGAACACGGTGGGCGGGAAGTCCTGCTCAGGCACCGTAACCACGAGGTTCGTGGTCTGGGTGACACCGTCGGTGAGCCGAGTGACGGTGAAGGTAAGGTGGGCGGTGCCAAATTGGACGAAGCTAGGCGCCAGCGTGATGGTGCCGTCGCCGTTGTTATCCGGCGCGCCACCATTGCCCACCACGACGTTGGTGCTCGTCTCGCCTATCGGCATCAGCGACTTATTGTCCGAGAAGGTGGCGGCGACGCTGAAATTGGCGGTCAGCGCCTTGCTCGGCGGAGTTACGCTGTTGTCTTCCACCACGTACGGCAACGGCGTGAGCGTGTTCTCACCCAACGTGATGGCAGCCGGGCTGGCCGCTATGGAGGGGAACGCGATGGCCGGCCGATTGGTGAGGCTCAGGAAGATGCCGTCGGCAATCTTGCCGGTGTCCTTGCCGGTCAGGTCGTTGATGTAAAGGTACCAATTGCCGTTGGCCTGCGCCTTATCCTGGAAGGCCGATAGGCTCGTATTGTAAGCCGAGGCCGACTGCGGACCGGGCGCAGCCACGCCGGGCAGCACGTCCGGAGTTTTGTTTCCAGCCGTATAGTCGCTGGCCAAGTAAGTCGTGCCGCTGATGAGGGTGCCGGCACTGGCCCCCGGCATAGCCACGCCGCCGATCTGATCGAAGACCAGGTCGATGGGGCTGCCGGCCGGGATGGCTGTGCTTCCGCCCGCGCCGGACATGAGCATGACGCCGATACCATCGGGGCTGACCAACAGCATGTCCAGGTTGGCGGGGTCGCTGTAGCTGAAACCCCTCAACTCGAGCCTGACATCATAAACCGCGCCGACGAGGCCGTTCACTGCGAACTGGACAGGATACAGGCTGGCGCTCCCACTGGTGCTCGTTCCCAGCGTGACCGTCTGGCCTACCCCGACATAGCTGCCGGGCGGTGGGTTGACCGCCAGCGTGAAGGAGGCCGTGCTGGACACTGGCGGACTCTGCGAGTTGTCAGTGGCCGTGAGCGTGATGACCACAGGGTTGTTGGCAGCGGTGAACGCCGTGCCGGCGGGTATGATCGTCACGTTGTAGCTGGACGCGTACTGCGAGACCACGTTGGGGACCAGCACGATGTTTGCATTGGGCACGACATTCTGCTGGGAGGATGTTGCGGTCACGGCGATCTGGTTGCCCTTGGGCGGCGGCAGGACGTTCTCATAGTCAGTGAGCGTGAAGCTGATGCTCGAGATGGGCTGGCCGGCGGTCGTGGTATAGTCCGGGCCGCTGCTCGGATAGTTCAGGCCCGTGATGATCGGCGGCTGGTAAACGTGAGCGACGCCCAGCGTGATGCTGGTCGTGGTAGGGATGCCCGTAATGCTGTCGGCCAGCACGAAATCCACCTGTTGAGTGCCCCAAGTGTACGGGATGGGGGTCAGGGTGATGGGAACCGGGCTGATCGAGGCCGGGTCGAGCACGCTCACCTTCTCGCTCGAGTTCTGGAAGATAACCGTGGTGCCATTGTTCACGCTGGCCGCTGAGAACAGGCCGAGGTTCTTGTTCGCCGTGCCGTAGCCGCCGCTAATGACGAAGCTGTCGATCGAGCCGCTGGCCAACACGCCCGTATTGTGCGGATTGACACTGAGAAGCTTGCCCAATACGGGCGAATCCAGGTCGCTGAGAGACAGGGTAACCGCCCCGCTGAAGTTAACCGCGTTGTAGCCGTTCTCGTTGATCAGCAAGGCGTTGTTAACCAGCGTGGGGCTGGCCGCGGCCACCGCAACGGTCGGCGGCAGGTTCGCGCTCTGGACCGTCACCGGCAATAGGACCGTGTCCGAATTGCCGCTGGCGTCGGTCACTTGCACGTTTACGTTCACAGTGACGCTGCTGACGCTCGGCGTAATGATGGACGGGATGCCGGCTTGGGGAGTAAGGGTCAGGTAATACACTCCCGGGACGGGTTTCGTGCCGCTGGCGGCGCCAGGGGGGAGGTTATTGACACTAATGCCATTGTTGCCAGGGAACAGCGCGTAGGTGGTGTTTTGCAGGTAGCTCGGCGACTCATCGTTATTGCTGAAGGCCGTCACACTGAGACCGTTCAGGTCCGTCGTGTCCGTCGTGTTGTTGTCGCCGACCAGGTTGAGGGTGATCGTCTGCGAGGTGCCCTCGGTCATGGTCACATTCTTGAGGGGTTGGATGCCTGGACCGGTCTGGATGGAGAGCAGCCAGTTGTCGATGGTCCCGGTGGCGCCGATGGTGTCATCCATAACGTAGAGGGCCCAGAAGCCGTCCGGCGAGATTCCGTTGAATTTGGTCAGGTCGTCGCTCCAGCCGCCGGCGGGCGGGGCCGGCGCGGTGAAGAACGTCGTGTCAAAGCCGCCCGGCATATTGGGTGCGTAGATTCCGCTCACCAGTGGCGCATAGAGGTTAAGCGAGTTCCCGGTCGCGGAGAAGGTCAGCCGCGTGCCCGGGGCAGTCGCGGTGGCGGGGGTGGTGTTGCCCGCGTGCGCCATGAGCACGATCGCAGGACCGCCGCCCGGGCCGGCCAGCAGGACGTCAACTTCACCAGGACTCTGGTGCTGGAAGTTCTCGAGGGTCACCTCGAGGCTGGTGATCAAGCCGGGCAGGCCCTGCACGTTGATCCACGAGGGGTACGGCACGGCGTTGCTGGCCAGCGGGTAGCCCAGCGGCAAGGAAATGGGTTTGCCGGGCGAACTGTCCCCGTTCACGTACAGCGGTCCGCCCTGGTTGACAGTGACATTGAAGGTCGTCACCAGCGGCTTGGCGGTGGTGCCGTCGCTGACCTGAACGTTGACGCCAACCGGGCTGTTGGCGGCAGTGTAGAAGAGGCCGTTGGGCCCAACCGTCACGGTGACAGGATAGACGGTCACGCCCGAAACACTGCCAATGACCGTGCTCCCGTTGATGGTCTGAGACACCGCCACGGTCTGGTTGGGCACACCGGCGCCAACAGAGACGCCCAGGACACTGAGGTCGGTGGGGTCGGTAGAGGTAATGGTGAAGTTGGCCGGGCTTAGAGTCGCGCCCTGCGGGTCCCACACGCCGAACGACGTTTGGCCGAAGCCGGCCCGCCCGATGGTGATGTTGGGGATGGCGCTAACCAACGCCGGCGCCACGTTCTGCTGGGTGACGGCGACCTGGAAGGACTGCTGCGAGGAGTTGCCCTCGACATCGGTGGCCGTTACCGTAACGGTGACGGGGTTGTTTGCCGAGGTGTATTGATAGAGCAGAGGGGTGATGAGCAGGCTCCAGTTCCCCAGGGCGTCGTGCTGCGGGATGACGCTGATAATGCCGCTGGGGAGGGTGCTCGCAACGACGTTGATGCCGGCCCCTACCTCCGCGTCGCCGACGGTCAACGGAAGGGTCACCGAGCCGGCATTCTCGAGCAGGCTATTGGCCCCGGTAAGGTTCTTGATCGACTGCACGTTGGGCGTAGTGGTGATGCTCAACTGCCAGCCGTTGAGCACCAGGCCCTTGGCGTCCGCGCTGTTGTTCGCATTATAGAGATAAAGCGACCAGACGCCGTTCAGGTTGTTCCCGCTCAGGCCGTAGAAGGCGCTGGGTGGGTGGCTGTTGTCGCTCAGGTTGAGGAGGTACGGAGAGCCGGCCGAGGCCTCAGGCACCTGGTTGTTGGCCACGCTCGGGTAGGCCGGGAAGATGGGCTCGGCGCCATTGTTGGCGGCGCCCAGGGTCGGAGAATAAGCCCCGCTGACCAGCGGGGCCGTGGCCGGGAGGCTGGGGGCGCCGTCCTCGAAGACCAGCGTGGCGTCGCTAAAGCCGGCGGTGCCGCTGCCGTTGCCGATGTTAGCGAAGAGCAAGGCCGAGTGGGCAATGGTGCCGGCCGGGCTCACGAGCAGGGCGCTCAGGCCATTGATGTCCGCGTTGGCCCACCCGACGTCATACAACGTGACGCTGACGGTGTCGACAGCGCCGATGAGGCCGGAGACGGCCATGGTCGAAGGATACGTGTTGGCCTGGGCGCCGACCGGGATATCGATCTCCTTGAGGTTGACGAAGAGCGGGTTGGGGGCAACCTCGGTAACGAACTGGAATACCATGGTGCCGATGTTATTTGACGAGATGCCATCGTTAGCCGTGACGGTCACATTGGCCGCTTGGTTAATGAGGGCCGACGCCGGGCCCAACGGGTAAAGGTCGAGGGTGTAGGCGGTGCTGTTCTGGGCCGCGTTGTAGCCCCCAGGCACAGGCGTGAGGACGATGTTGTAATTCGGCAGGAGACTCTGGTTGTCCGAAGTGACCGTGACAGTCACGGTCTGATTGGGATAGTCCCAGTCCCTCACCGTGAATGGCACCTTGAATACCGGCTCGCCGTTGTAAGTCACCTGTTTGGGGATGAAGGTTATTTGCGGTGGGTGGTTCACCGGTTTGACCGTGATATCATAAGTGTAGGTCCCCGTGAAGCCGTTGGTGTCGGTGACGCTCACAGTGACCGCGGCGTTGCCATATTGCACGGTGGAACTGTTGGGCACGAAGTTGGCGGTGACGGTGGCCGAGCCGCTCCCGCTCGGGGCCAAGCCGCCGGAGCCGGCCGAGTTCGCGTAGGACGGATTGCTGACGCTAACCAAGCCGCTGGCGTCCGGGGTGATGCTGAACTGGTTGACGTTGTTGCCGTTGACCTTGATCTGCGACGGAACGGCCGAGCCGAGCGGATCGTTGACCACGAAGGAGATGGCGGTGGAGCCCTGCTCGAGCAAGGTAATGGCGGGACTCGTGCTCGGGGCGGTGGCGATGACGATGGGGGCGAGGTAGAAATTGATGAGCCAGCCCCCGACTATTCGAGAGGAGCCGCCAAGGTTCCCGCCCGTCACGGTCAGAACCCAGGTGCCGTCCGGAGAGAAATTCTGGAAGGCGCTCAGGCCGGTGCCCGGCCCCTTGCTCGCGGAGGGAATGACGATGGCAGTGGTGGCGTCGCTGCTCGCCGGCAGGGTGCCGCTGCCGAGCTGATCGTCAAAGACGACTTGCGCGTAGCTTAGGGGGCCGGCAGCCCCGGGAGTCGTGGCCAGCAACTGTATGATGGTGGTGGCAGGGTTGGGAACGGCCTTGGTCGCGGGAGGAGTGTAAGCCAGCGTCATGGACATGTGAGAGGGGTCCACGGCTTGGAGTCCGTTGATTACGACGTTCATCTTCGCAATCTGCAGGCCCGAGGCGCCGTTCAGGACGTTGCCGACATTGATGGTGGAAGTGACGCTGGAGCCGGCGGCCGCAGGGGTAATCGCGTTGGTATCGGAGCCCGCCAAGTATGAGGGCGTTGGCACGGTGACGACGTTGACCGCCAGGCGCGCCGTGCTGCTGGCCTTGCCGTCGGCGGTGGTGACCTTGAACGTCAGGTTGGCAGGGCCCACGTTGGTGCCCTCGGGGACGGCCACAAAGTCGATCGGGTTGTCCTTCGGGTCATTGTAATAGCTGTACGCAATGGTGCCGGACGGGTTGAAGGACACGCCGCTGGACGCGATGATGTTCGGGTTGTCCGAGGTCACGCTGAGGTTGAGGCCGAACTGGTCGGCGTCGGTCAGGGTGGCCGTCAAGGGCGCGCTGATCATGCCCTGCGTCACCGTCAAGCTGCTGGCCGAGAGCGCGATCGTGGGGGTTTGATCCACGTGATTGACTTGCACCCAAAGGTCAAAGACGCTCGAGAGCGTGCCATCGCTGACCGTGATCGGAACTTCCTGCGCCAGGCCATAGTTCTGGTTGGCGCCGCTGGTGATTGGCGGCACGACCTGGGGGACAATGGTGAGTGTGCCGCTGAGGCCGGACATGCTCGTGGTGATCTTGACCGGCAGAGTGGACGGGACGGCGGCGCTGGCCGTGAGCCCGGCGCTGGGCAGTTGGCTGGAGTCGGTAACGGTGAAGGTGACGTTTTGGCTGGGACCGGTCTCGCTCAAGACAATCGGACCCGGGGCCCCACTGGCCGTGGTTTGCGACGAGGCGGGGGTCACGCTGCTGGCGTTGACAATCGGCGCCGTGTAAATGTGCAGGGTCCACGAGGCGATCGTGCCGGTGCTCAACACGGCGTCGTCCTGCACGTACAACTGCCATTGGCCATTGGGCCCCACCGCCGCTTTGTTGCCCTGCGGCGTTTCGCTGTTCAAGTAAGTCGCCAGAGCCGGGAGGGTGATGTAATCGCCGTTGGGCGGAGGTCCTCCGGGAGACCCGGCGTTGACGAAGCTCAGGCCGGTCCCGGGACTCCCGGGCGTCGTCTCGGTCCAGTCGTAGGGCGCGTAGGTCCCGGCGCTGAGGGCCTGGCCCTGAGGGATCTGGTTGTTGCTGGTGGCGTCGAAGGTGAGGGTCAGGCTGTTGACAGCCCCTTGGGCGCCGGCGCGGTGCATGAGCACGACACCCTGGCGCAGCCCCGTCAGGTCAGTCGGGGCCACCAGCAGCACACCCAGGTCCGGGGTGTAGCTGTGCGTCAGCGTTATGTCCACGGTAATCTTCTCGATCGTGCCGACGATGCCGGCGCCGCTCAGGTCGATGATCGATGGGTACGGCGAGGCCGCGGTGGGACCCGTGGCCGTGCCCGAGTAGATCGTGATGGGTGTGTTCGGTGGACTCGAGGGCGCCGTGAACTGTCCAAGGGCGTTCAGGCACACCCCAATGGACGTCAGGCCACCCAGAACCCACGCGCTGAGGCTTCGAGTCTTCCTTATGTTGTTCTTCATATTAACT
>Ga0326728_10008827_pt1 | contig 24684 bp, 27 predicted proteins | sample MB3enrmetagenome_FD_207602 | JGI IMG/M metagenome (GOLD analysis project Ga0326728, IMG submission 207602) | Lab enriched peat soil microbial communities from McLean, Ithaca, NY, United States - MB31MN | ecosystem: Environmental > Terrestrial > Soil > Wetlands > Peat | place: USA: New York... | reverse complement strand
CCTTCCGGTATCGTTTCGTGGTGAATTCCCGTCCGCAATAGAGGCATTTCTTGGTTACGAATTTTGTTGGCACGTTTCACCTTCACCGGCTGGCTCTCTGCCCCGCCCTGCAATTAGCGTTTGTTGTATGTGTAAGATAATAATAACAGCGGCTGTGAATCCCTGTTTTGTCCTGCAGGTCATTACCTGCCAGTTATTGCACAGGTGAAGGTCGAGAAAGTCCCGCTTTTTGTGAACTACGCAACTCAGTCTTCGGAAATGTCTGCACCGTAGATTCCATTCCTTCATCTGGAAATGCCAGCACCTCTTGCATCCTGGCTGGAGAAGCGAGATCCAACGGCATTTGGCCTGAATGGCGGGAAACTGTATAATCCCGTTATGATTGATTCTCAAACCTGCAAAGTCATAGCATGTGCCACTGTCATTGAAGAGATGCTGGTGCTAATGCCCCCTCAGCTGACCTACGATGTGCTTGATTTCGGGCTGCATTCCAATCCTGACAAATTGAGGACCGTACTCCAGGGAGCAATTGATGCCGTCCCTGGCAGTGTTGAGACCATCCTCCTGGGTTTGAGCCTTTGCGCCAAGAGCGTGGTCGGGTTGAAATCTGATAGGCACACGCTTGTGATCCCCAAAGCCGATGATTGCATAACGATCTTCTTGGGATCGGTAGCCCGTTACAATCAGCAGCAGCGCAATGAACCCGGAACGCTGTATTTGACGAAAGGTTGGATTGAATCCGGAACCCCTTTAGACGAACAACGTGAAATCATGGCCAGGAAATACGGAGAACAAAAGGCGGGATTCCTGTTCAAAAAGATGTTACAGGGCTACAAGCGCTTGGCATTCATTAACACCGGCAATTACGATCTGGAGAAGTACCGGACCCGCAGCCAGGAGATAGCCCAGCGACTCGAACTGCGGTACGAAGAGATCCAGGGGGACAACTCGCTGGTCAAGAAATTATTGAATGGAACCTGGGACGACGAATTTGTTGTTGCCCCACCGGGACACACGGTGGCCATCACGGATTTCAGGAAGCTCTAGAACAGCTGACTCATTTCCCCCCTGCTTGAGGTTAAAGAGGAACGGTTGGCTGACCAAAACAGGCACTGGCTTGCGGTCCCAAGGCGGGATCAAAGGGAAACTCCGAAGGGGCAATGAGGTCAAAACGTACAGTAGCGGATAGCGCAATATCATCCGGCGAGACATCCGACTGCAAAATGCTTTCCCGAAGAAATCCCGTCCGGAGCTGCTTAATTGCGGTGAGATTGTTCTCGATGGCATTATCGGGATCCGGAGCATCAGCTGGCCATAAAGCATAATTCCAGAGCTGATGTATGCGCTTGTAATCGGGTTCGTTCAGGATGAACCGGACTTCGCGGCTCCAATTCAGGGACTCCTTTGCAGACAGCGCGTATCCAGGGCCAAGAGTTTGCAGGGGATTGTAGCGAAGTGGTGGATTTACAGAGCGATATAATCGTGACCGACAGCATCCTCCAGGGAAAACATCCCTCCATTTGATGGCATAACCTTCAAAGTCAGATTCCCGCCTATGCGCTGCTCGTAGCTCTGACCGGCTGTCAGCGTAAGTTTCAGGGTGATCCTCGTACACTTTGGATGGGCCGGTTGATAAGCAGAGGTGTTGGAGCGGCCGACAGGGCTGCGGATCTAGCTGGGTGAAGGTCCCGGTGCCGCCAATTGCCTGGAATCCGGCGGCTAGCATAATCGGAACGTGCGGAAGTAACGGAGCACGGTGTGCCCGGATGTAGAAACCTCGGCTGCCCATTGGGCATAGAACCGCTGCGGTAGGAGCGATCGGGGAAGTGAGCAAAACCAGAGGCCTGAACATTGAGGAATGACTGCAGCTTCGAAATGCTTACCGTGAAAAGTTGCGTTCGCGGAGGGAAGCGGGAAGCCGACCCAGTTACACTTTGGGGAAGGCCGATGGCAAGGAGGAAGAAACAGGTATGCGCACTCCTTGTGCCGTCCGGAGTAGGGGGCCAGGCATCTGGGGAAAGATTCGCAGAGATAACGTCGGGAAGGTCCCGCTGGCAGCAGGTGGCTGGTGGCAAACCTGCAAAGACTCCTCTAACGAGGTTATCGCCAAAGTAGAGGAGAAGCAGACGGGACTGGCGCATGAGCCCGATAGAGCGATGACGGGGGAGTAATGTCCCCCCAAGGGGTGATGTGCATGTCCCCCAACGACGACGGTAATACCGGAGCTGGGCAAAGGGGCTCTGGACACTCGGCGGTTCCATCGCTCGGCGGTCGGGAGTAGTTGCCGACGGTAAGCCGATACAGCAATGGGACGAGACCTAGGGCAAACCGTGGAAGTAGGGGCGTATGCGCACCAGCGCTTAAACCTCGCCAAACTGGACGGCCCGCGGAGGAAAGGCCAAGGTTCCGAAACGGACTCGCAAAACACGACCGTCCGGGATTATAGGGGGGCCTTGGGAAACGTGACCATGGTGAAATTGTGAACCCACATTGCAACCGAAAGGGCGATGTTGGAAACCCTCAACCTACAGTCGGCGCGCCCGAGTTCTATCCCAACCCAGGTGGAACAAATGATTAACCCGAAAATTACACGACCAGTGATTGCCTGTGTGTGAGGTTCATTCGTAAACCCTAATGGCTCCTGACCCGTTTATAATCACGCACACCATATTCTTGCTGTGAGAATTTCAATCCGTCAATTTCGGTTCCGCAGTCGGAGAAAGTCACTAGGCAGATGTACTTTCCCTCCTCGATATTATCTTGGGATCGCAGGACAACAACCATATTGTTTATGTGCATGTAGACTTTTAACGCTTTGAGAGCCTTAATTAGCTCAGCCCAGTACTTCGATGGGATAACATATGCTTCTTTTTGTGCTTCCGCTTCCCCTGCTTGGAGGGCGCGATTGTCATGGAAGTCATTGCTGTCCTAATTAGCCGCGATTCAAATTCCCTCTGACGATTTTAAACGAGTTACGACCTTTAGCAGCGCCTTCGCCAGATGAGGTTGGCTGCCGGAGTCGCAAACTTTTATGCTTTTGCGTCGATGCTGTCCAAATTATTTGTCCGCTTCCCTTGCTTTCATGCAGTGTCTCATGCTTTCTATGGTATTTCTGCTGTCCAGATTATTTTATGAATCCCAGAGCCAATTGTTTGCTATCAACTTCATCCAATGCTGGCGGGCCTTCGAATGGGTCGTCTAGCCAGGCGTAAAGGCTACGATAAACAAACAACTAATGACGCAAAATCGCAATCAAATTGGACAAGGACCAGGAAAATTTGGATCGCAATTGCAGATACTTCAGGATCAGTATGGCGATCAGGGCCGTCCAGATCTGCGTCTTCACCGCATTGGCGCTGGTCCCGAGGAAAGTCTTAATCTTAAGATTCTGTTTGATCGCCTTGAAAAACAATTCGACAGCCCACCGGTCCTTTGGATTTGAGATTGCTGACGAAAAAAGCAATTGTCCTTCTCCATGCTTGACACGCTTGTGGAGAACAAAGACATGGCTCTTTTGCAATACTCCGTATGGAATCGTTGTACGGCGATCACGGTTTCAGCTACAGACTACATCCCCCAACCTTCGGCGCACCAGTGCCCCTTAACTGATCCCATGCAGTGTTAAGCCGCAATCCGACCTGCATGTACTGTCGAGCGGATCGCTGGTAATCCTGCACATCTTTTTCATATGTTTTGAGGCTGTATTCCCCATGTCCAGCGCTCTTCTCAGCTAACTTTTCACAGGTGGCCTTAAGCGATTGAATCGTGTAGCAAAGTGCCGAGGTATATTCGGCCAGAACGGTAAGGAATGCCTGGTTTTCCTGCGGCATTGGCTTGCCATTGTGGGATTCAGCAATTATTGCCTGAGTTTTCCGTAGGGATCCGAAGCAGCGGCTCAGAGTTGAAAGGTGATCTGCGAATCGAATTGGTTTGAAAATGCCAGGTATTGGTATCGCTTTCCGGATCGAAGGCCTAAAAATTGCGTTGTGGACGGCCATATATTGAGATCGGATATCATTTACTTCGTGCGCAAGTGAGCTAAGTTCTGGCATAACAAAATCGGGCACTTGGAACCTCCCTAATCACTAACAGTAAAGCAGAAATTATCGACCAAATGCCAAATCGGAAACGTGACATCGCTCACATTCCCATGCGTGATGATCTACCCTTAAATCGCCCAGTGCCCTGATCCACAGATTCTTCGAGAATTCCAATCTGGCTCAATCGGCTGAAAAGATTTATGATATTCCCGCTCCTGAAACCCAATCGTTCGTTGGCTCCAGCTGAATAAGCCTGAGCCACCGTGCTGAAGAACGCCAATGACCAGGGTGACGATGTGGCTGGTTTTTCTCATCGTACTTGCCACTTTCGCTGTCATTTCCGGGGTCATTCTGGGGATTGTTGCCAGTTCACAACGGCGGTCCGACAAACGAATTTTCGGGACATCCTACTTGGGCGTGCTCCTGCTAATCGCTCTGGCCAATACAATACGGGCCTAGCGATTGCCAATGTGTCAGGTCGGGTTCAAGCGTCACTATTCAGGCTTTCCAGATGGATGGAGTTACGGCTGCCGGGACGAGCAACGGGCCGGTGCTGTTGTCGACCAGCGGGTATGAGGCTGCGTTTGTGGACGAGTTCGTCAGCGGCTTGCCGGAGGGATTCACAGGCGTTCTGGACGTTACCTCCGCGAGTCCATTTGCAGCACTGACAATCCGAATGCTTATGGAGTCAGGTGGCGACTTTGTGATGACCACATTTCCTGTAACCGATGTCAATAAGACCGCTCCTTCTCCGGTCGTCTTTCCCCGTATTGCAGACGGAGACGGATATACGACGGAATTCATTCTACTCAGTCCTGGTGGGGCGGCGAGCGCTACGCTTCGCATATGCAACCAGAACGGCACGCTAATGGGGATTGAGCCATAGGCATTTGGTTTGGAGTTGAACCGCTCCAAACAGATCCAGGTTGAGCTGCGCTGCTGGAAAGGATTTGGAGAGGGCCACAGATGAAGGACAATTGCTTGGGGATCTCGAAGGGATATCGATTCCCGCCTTTGCAGATGAGTGGGTGAAGGGCACTCCGGAGGACTGGGCTACTGATACTCCCCAGGTTGCTAAGAAAGCATACTGCCTTCCAGAGACTCAGACCGTAATTCAGTCTGGTACAGCGCTTGGTGACAGCTATTACCGCATGGCGCTGCCGCTTATACAAATGCAACTTGCGAAGGCTGGGGTTCGGGTGGCCTGGACGTTGAATGAGATTTTCAGGTGATCAACCGATTGCTCAATCATTGAACAATCTGGGCAAAACCGTTTTAGGCCAACGATTTAGGGTGTGGAGAATCCCGATATCCACAAAGTTTTCCACAGATGTTGTGGATTACCGCCTTCATATGCTCTGGCATTATTTTTGAACCGGCGAAACAATCCCTATGTAGGGAGAACTCCGATGCGTCAAATCGCCTGGTTGGACTTTTATGGAGGGAAATGGCTCCTGCTGACCGGAGATCCTAAAGAATCGGCCTGAAGCTGGGTGGATCGAGATGCTGCTCTTGCACAGCTGAAAGATGAAGGTTGGACAATAACGGGACCTCATCCAAAGCGGCTCTCAACGAAGCAGGATCCACGGCAGAGGATTTGCGGGTATGCGATGATCAGAATCGTCCACTGAAAGACCTTTGAGGGCCCAGCCGGTCAGCAGCGATTGGTGAAACCATGTTTAAGCCAAATCCGTACTCCAGCTGTGTCCCTACTAATTGCCCCAAAGGGGTAGGAAATCTCTCCGATTGTTCCTGCCCCTCTTGTATTTAAACTTCACATGAGATTAATACGTGAAGTGCAAAAGGCGGAGTGGGACTCACCGGTTCGGTGCTGTGTCCTGATGCTGATCAAGCGCAATAGGAATTTCCCAAAACTCCATTCCATTAAATTGGAACGGCCTTGCACCAGATGGCATGTGAATTTCCGGACCAAACGGCATGTGAGTTTCTGGAAACGAAAGTGGGACAATAGGCGTTTTGCTACAAGAATTTAACTCAAGATCATCAATTCGCCTTTGCATAGCCGCTATTGTTGCCTCTAGTGCCTGAATTTGCAGCTTGAGAGCCTGAACGGATTCGTTGTTTGTATGATCCTCCCCGTTCGCGGACTGAGGATTTGGCTGGGCTGCGGCCATAAAAGGCAGCAATCCCATTGTAAGGAGTGCCAGTGCTGGTAGAGACATCTTGCGTTTCATTTTGCCCTCCGCTGAAGATGACCGGTCATTCTATGCTGGCCTGGAGAGGATTTTATTTCCGCCATACGAATAGCCGGTTTCCCGCCTACCAGATAAGCGCAATCAAGAAAAGACGGATGGGAATGATCCGCCTGAAAAAGTCTACGGCGTAGAATCAGGAATTTCCGAAGGCCATGCGAGATCCTAAGATTAAAACCCTCCAATTTCCCTCCCGCATCCTGTATTATTCGCCAGCCATTTTGGGGAGGAGCATCGATTATGAAGGAGCGCATCTCTGGGGCCTTGGCCCAAATTCACCGGGGAATTGAATTTGCCAGTAAAAGTGTCTGTGACTTCCCTAAAGACGAAATGCGTTATCTCCGACTGGCCATTGAGGAGATCCGGAACGGCTTAGCGCTAATTGAGGATCACCTTGCCGAGTTGGAAAATGAACGCCATGACGGCGGCAACTCGAACTGGGAAGGAGGAAATGGGGAGTAATCGTTTTAGTGAACCCTCGGCCCGAGATCCGTCGGGTGGCTGGATGCAAAAGTTCACGACTGGATCAATTAGCGGTTGGGAAGGGAAGTGATGATTCTTCCCCTCCAGCGAAGGCGCTGCTAAAGGTCGTAACTCGTTTAGAATCATCTGAGGAAATTTGATTCTCGGCTAATTGAGCCAGCAGTGTGTTGTAGTAGGCGAGGTCTGAAGCATGTGTGCTTTAATGAACTGCCGTTGTCGATCCGTTCCGACCCACGCTATTTCCTGAAGCCTAGTCAGCAGGATAATTCGGGACCGCTGCACAAGCCGCTGCGGAGTGTGACGTGCGGCGATCCACCGATTGAGCTGTCTTTGAACGATTTCGGTCACTTCCGCTATGCGCATTGGACGAAGCATGAGCCATTATAAGCCATCCCCAATATATGTTCAGCTATGTGTGAGACAATACACCAGGACAACTCGGTAATCTCGGAATAGAAGCGGCGGTCGTTACAATCGCTGTATTCGGTATGTGAAGATTGCCTTGCTTTTTGTCGGCGGCAGAGGCAATCTCTAGAAGTTCTTTATGCAAATTCTTACCTGCGCTATTTGATGTTGCAAACCCTGTCTTTCATCCAGGTCCAAAACAGATGATCAGGAAGTCTCGCGACCGAAATAGATTCAGGAGAACCAGGAGAACAATGTGAAGATCCACTTGTACATGCTCTGCTACCGGTTTGAGGCGCTCGTCGCGTCGCAACTGGACCCGGAGTCGTTCGGACTTTACATGGCTACGGGAACGCAGAAGAACACCAAAGGCAATGTCCTGTTTTTCGAGATCAATCCGGACCTAAAGAGCTCGTATTTCCATCTCGACGATCTCGCCTCGCGAAGCGCTCCGCATGAGGACGGCAGCCCAAAACGCAGCAAGTACATCAGCATATATCGGGTGTTGGAGTACCTCGATCCGGCGGATATTGGCAGGCTCTATCTTGGCACTGCCGACGGCCGCGTACTCGGCCTGGAGTCAGTGACCTACGACTCAAGCCACGAAGATGCGGGGCCGAGCCTCTATCAAGAACTCTGCCCGGTTTCCCCGATGGTAGTGTCAGCGCTGCCACCGGCTGCGTTTGTCCGTTTCATGACAGATCCGGGAAATCCGTTACGACTGCCGCGGTTGCTCTTTGCGGATCTCCTGCTCGACCGGGACGAAACCGGTCACCTCGCCGGGTACCTCCCCTATTCCGAGCCGGCGCACATACTTGACTGCATACGGGAACTCGAGCACGGCAGCCATAAATCCACAAAAACGGTATCGCGCTCGCCACACCTGCATGGCTTTTTCCGGACGATCCGCAGGGGCATCTTTCTAGGTGACGCGAATTCTTTGAAGTTTTACCGTTTCCCCGAGCGCCGCGTACTGGAAATCGAACACGCCAAGTGGTGGCGGTCCGCAACGGAGAGCCTTTTTTAGCACGGCATCAACAGCGGGGAAACAATAACGGGCTGACCGCCCAAACACCTGACGCACGGGGATTATCCATGAACAGTCTCAGAAGCCTGTTTGTCCGCGCGGCAAAATTCCGGCGGGTTTATCTGTATGCAATGATGTTCCTCTTTGCGGTGGCCTGGTACTGGCAATCGGTTGGAGCCCAGGGAGCCGCAGCCGAAGAATCGAAGCGGTTTGTTCCCTTCTCGGTTTTCACGGATCCCAAGTACAGCACTGTGGAGCAGGTCGCGCTCCTGGGCGTTCTGGTGATCGCGATCGCCGGCCTGCTGTATGCATGGCTCCTGGTCCGGCAGATTCTCGGCGCGGACAAGGGGACCGCCAAAATGCAGGAAATCGCGGCCGCTGTGCGCGAAGGGGCCAATGCCTACCTTTCCGCGCAGTTCCGCAAAATCGGCCCGCTGATCATCCTGCTGACAATCCTGCTGTTGGTCACTTATACCGGCAGCGTCAGCGCCTTCCGGTGGGGACGGGCGGGCGCCTTTCTCGCGGGCGCGCTGTTCAGCTGGACGGTAGGATTTGTCGGCATGCGCCTGGCCACGACCGGCAATCTGCGCGTGGCCGCGGCAGCGACGCGGAGTTACGGCGAAGCGATGCAGCTCGGCTACCGAACGGGCACGGTCACCGGAATGCTGACAGACGGTCTGGGCCTGCTCGGCGGCACCCTGATCTTCCTCATCTTCGGCGACCAGGCTTACGAAGCGCTGCTCGGGTTCGGGTTCGGCGGAACGCTTCTCGCCCTGTTCATGCGCGTCGGCGGCGGGATTTACACGAAAGCCGCGGACGTGGGTGCCGACCTAGTGGGTAAGATCGAGCAGGGGATTCCGGAGGACGATCCGCGCAATGCCGCAACCATCGCGGACAACGTCGGAGACAATGTTGGGGATTGCGCAGGGATGGCCGCGGATATCTTTGAGAGTTACGAGGTGACGATTGTCGCCGCCATGATTCTGGGGATAGCCACCTTTGGCCACAAGGGTGTCATTTTCCCGTTGCTCGTGCGCGGAATCGGCGTGCTCGGTTCCATCATCAGCACCTACACGGTCAAAGCGGGTCCTCACGACACGTCGGACACGGCGCTGCACAGCGTGCATCGCGGCTTCTGGATCGGGTCCACCATCAGCGTCGTCGGCTTCTTCGCACTTGGCTTCGTTTACCTGCACTTTGACGCCACGTATTTCGCGCTCAATCCTATGGCGAGAGTGGGATTCCCCGGCGGCGACCCGTCCCGGCTCGCGTTTTTCGCGAATTTCGGAATTCCTGGCCTCGACATGCGCCCCGCATTAACATGCCTGATCGGCGTGCTCCTGGCGATCGTGCTGAACAAGGTCACCAGCTACTACACGCACACCACGCACACGCCCGTGCAGTCGCTCGCAAAAGCATGCACGACGGGGCCCGCGACGAACATCATCCAGGGGTTCGCGCTCGGCTATGAAAGCACGGTGACGACGATCCTGGTGCTGGCCGGCGCGATCATGATTTCCGTCCTCTGCTATGTCGGAGCCCCGCCGCTGTTCATCGCGTACGGGGTCGCGATGACGGGGATCGGAATGCTGACCCTCACCGGCAACACGATTTCCATGGACGTGTTCGGACCAGTCGCCGACAACGCAAATGGGATCGGCGAAATGGGGTACGAGCCCCTCGAAATGGAAAGGGAGAAGCCGGGATGCTACAAACGCGCGCGGCAAATCCTGGCCGATCTCGACGCGGTCGGCAACACGACCAAGGCCGAGACCAAGGGGATCGCGATCGGTTCGGCGGTGATCGCCGCGGTTTCGCTGTTTTCCAGCTTCATTGCCGTGATCGCGGTCGGCAGCGAAGACAAGATCACGGCAATGCGGGTCGATCAGTACATGACGGTGGCAGCCCGTCTCACGATTGCCGAACCGATCATCTTCGTCAGTTTCCTGATCGGGGGCGCCGTTCCCTTTCTGTTCAGCAGCATGCTGATCCGCGCCGTTGGCCGCGCGGCATTCTATATCGTCAACGAATGCCGGATCCAGTTCCGGGACAGCGAGATTATGGCGGGCACAAAAAAGCCTGATTATGGCCGTGTCGTGGACATCTGCACGCTGACTGCGCAAAAGGAGCTGATCGGACCCGGCCTGCTCGCGATCCTCGCCCCTATCCTAACCGGGTTCCTACTCGGCCCATACGCGCTCGGAGGATTTCTCGCAGGCATGATCCTGGTCGGACAACTTCTGGCTGTATTCATGGCCGATGCCGGTGGAGCATGGGACAACGCGAAGAAATTGATCGAAGACGGCGTCTACGGCGGCAAAGGCTCCGACGCCCATAAGGCCGCGGTCACCGGCGATACGGTCGGCGACCCGCTGAAGGATACGGCGGGCCCGGCCATCAATCCGCTGATCAAGGTCATGAACATGGTCGGCCTGCTGGCGCTGGGCTTGATTATGCGTTACAACCTCGAGGCCACCCGCTTGATTGGCTTCACCGTTGTGGCAGCCTGCGCCGCCGCCATGGCATGGGCAATCTGGGCCAGCAAGCGGGAGAGTTCAGGGTTGAAGCAATTCTCGGAGAGCGCCGCCATGAAGTCGAAATCGGCTACCCCATGAGCGCAACGGAGGTTAAGCGATCACGACATGAATGTGGTCAGTGGCACACCCTCTTTCCAGGGTGAGAAGATGTTACTGCAATCAGGAACTTGGTGGAGCTGACGGGGGTCGAACCCGCGACGTCCAGGTTCAGCCCAAAAGACCCAGCTTTTAGCTCACAAATTCAAACTTATGCATCTGTAAATGAGGAATCCGCTCCCATGAACTATGGGTACTTGTCCTTGCTGAAAACCCTTTAGGCCGTAAGGAAGGACATCGTTGACCGGCGGAGACAGAGGATTCTCAACGATCACCTGCAACGCAGCTATCCAAGCTTACAGATCCAATTTCATAATCCTTTCACCTGACCGGCAAAAATTCGAAATGGGTATTGCAAAAACTCAGCCCAAATGGGAAGATGAATTCGTATTTGCATCTCAAGTGTCCCCCCGTCTTTTTCGGTTGGAAAGATCCATACCATATTTCAGGATAATCCACTCCTCATCAAGACCGAAGGAGGCTGCATGAGCACCCGATATTTGAATCACATGTTCAATCCGTCCGCAGTGGCTGTAATTGGCGCGTCAGACCGGCCGCATAGTGTGGGTGGTGTAGTGATGCGGAACCTTCTGGCGGGCGGAATCACAGGACCGATTATGCCTGTCAACCCAAACCACAAGGCTATAGCGGCTGTGATGGCGTATCCGGAAGTGAAGTCCCTCCCGGAGGTCCCCGACCTCGCGATCATCTGCACGCCGCCTTCTTCTGTGCCAGGAGTCATTCGCGATTTGGGTGAGCGCGGTACCAGAGCCGCAATTGTGCTGACGGCCGGGCTGGAAAATCAGAAGGACCCGTCCGGCATAACGTTGCAGGATTCAATGCAGTTGGCCGCCCACCTCTATGGATTGCGAATCCTCGGACCGAACTGCCTGGGGCTGATGAATCCCGCGGTTGGTCTCAACGCCAGTTTCGCGCATGCGCTCGCGGCGCCCGGGAAAGTCGCTTTTGTGACCCAATCCGGGGCCCTGTCCACGGCGGTTTTGGACTATGCGCGTTCGAATGAAATTGGACTCTCCTGTTTCGTATCTCTGGGCAATGGTGTGGACGTGGATTTCGGAGACGTGCTCGACTACCTGGCTGTTGACTCGTCTACTGGAGCCATACTCCTGTACATGGAATCTATCAAGGATGCGCCCAAATTCATGTCGGCAGCTAGGGCCGCCACGATGAACAAGCCGGTCCTTGCTGTAAAGTCCGGGCGGGTCCCGGAAGGCGCCAGGGCGGCGATGTCCCACACCGGGGCGATGGCCGGTTCCGATGATGTTGTCGAAGCGGCACTCAAGCGCGCCGGCATCCTTCGCGTTGAGACCATACCGGAATTGTTTGATGCTGTGGAAACCCTGGGGCTGGCTAAATTCAATGCCGGAGACCGCCTCGCAATCCTGACAAACGGCGGCGGCCCGGCAGTTATGGCGACAGACGCGCTGGTTCTTCGAGGCGGCCGGCTGGCGACGCTGTCAAAGGACACCTTGGAGAAACTGGATTCGATGCTGCCCGCCAATTGGTCGCATGCCAATCCGGTTGACATTATCGGGGATGCTCCGCCGCAGCGCTATGTGGATGCATTAAAGGTGTTGCTCGAGTGTTCCGAATGCGATGCCGTCCTTTTCATACAGGCGCCTACGGCAATTGTCAGCAGCTCCGATGTCGCTCAGGCGATGGCTCCGATTTTGCAGGCAAGTTCCAAAACGGTTCTCTCGAGTTTTCTCGGGAGCAAGGCGGTCGCCGAAGCCAGAAGGATCTTTGTGGAGGCCGGCATTCCCACATATACGGGGCCCGAAGACGCGGTAGATGCGTTTCTTCAGATTACGCGATATCGAGAGAGTCAGCAGATCCGTCTGCAAACTCCGGCGTCCGTATGCGAGGAGGCCGTGCCCGAGCTTGCGACCGCGCGAAGCCTGATCAATGCTGCGATAGCCGAGGGCAGGCATCAACTGGGCGAGGCTGAGGCGAAGGCAATCCTCGGAGCTTTTGGGATCCCAGTGGTCCAAACCAGGGTTGCGAAGAATCCAGCTGCGGCGGAGACGCTCGCGGAAGAACTCGGGTTTCCAGTTGCGCTCAAGATTATGTCGCCGGATTTGGTCCATAAGTCCGATGTGGGTGGAGTTGTTCTTGACCTGGAGAATCGAGAACAAGTGCGGCGCGCGGCCGATTCCATGATGAAGAGATTCGAACAACTACTGCCTACCGCAAGGCTGACCGGTTTCACCGTGCAGCAGATGGCTCGCAGGCCGGGTGCTCATGAATTGATCGTGGGAGTGGCGACGGATAGCATATTCGGCCCGGTGATTCTGTTCGGCCAGGGAGGCACGGCGGTTGAAGTAATCAAGGATCGCGCTCTCGCACTCCCTCCTCTCAACGAGACGCTTGCTCGTGAACTGATCGGCCGCACGCGAGTGGCGAAACTGCTGGCAGGATATCGTGGCAAACCGGCCGCAAATGTCGGGTCAATCTGTGCGGCGCTGAATCGGATATCCCAATTGCTTATTGAAAATCCCGAAGTAGTGGAACTGGATATCAATCCCTTGCTAGCCAGCGAAAAAGGAGTGTTGGCGCTGGATGCCCGTATGCGGCTCCAGGCGCCGGCCGCTTCCGGAGTCTCCAGGTTTGCCATAAGGCCTTATCCGCGCGAACTGGAGGAAACGATTTCGCTGGGATCCATGTCGGTAAAGCTCCGTCCGGTTCGCCCGGAGGATGCATCCGCATACGGCGCTTTTCTTTCTTTGCTGAAAAAGGGTGCACAAGGGATTAACTGCCTGGATATGAAGGAAAGTCTGCTGCCGGTAATGGCCACCCGGCATACCCAGATCGATTACAACCGGCAAATGGCGTTCGTGGCAATCGATCCAGCGGGATCGATTCTGGGCACGGTCCGGGCGTTGACTGATTCCGACAATACGAGGGCGAGTTGCTCCATGGCGGTCGCGCCCTCCGCGAGTGGAACGGATCTGGGAATTATTCTGCTGAAGAAAATTGCGGCCTATTGCCGCGGCAGGGGAACGGCTGAACTGGTCGGCTTTATCCGAAAGGCAGACCAAGAGCTTTTGCGGGTTATCAGAGACTCTGGATGCAAGCTGACCACGACCGCAGACGCGGAGATGTTGGAAGGACGGATGAAGTTGCAGGAGACGGGAATGGAGGCCCAGAGATGATGAGCCCAGTTATTGAAGGGGAAGAGAATCTCCTCACGCCCTCTCGGAGCGTATTCCGTGACGCATTCGAATACCTGGTGGATTCATGGCAGCGCAGCATCCTGTTCTGGGATACGATGCGGCGGCGCGGCGATATCGCAATGGAACGCCAGCGACAAGGGCATCCGCCGGTCCTGAAATACGACTACGAACTGATAATCGACGGGCGCAACCTGCCGCGTCCGGTCAACTACATGCTACTGCGAATAATGCCGAAGGGCCCCGCGACCGCAGACGTGCGCATGCGCCCCTTTGTCATTGTGGATCCCCGTGCGGGGCACGGTCCGGGGATCGGTGGCTTCAAACAGGATTCAGAAATCGGAATGGCGTTGAGAGCCGGACATCCCGTCTATTTTGTGAGTTTTCTCCCGCAGCCTGTCCCAGGTCAGACCCTGGCGGACGTATGCTCGGCGGAGGCGGTATTTATCGAGGAAGTGGCGCGCCGCCACGCTGACGCTGACAAACCCTGTGTGATCGCCAACTGCCAGGCAGGATGGGCTGTCGCGATCCTGGCTTCGGTGCGGCCCGAGATTGTGGGGCCAATAATCCTAAGCGGCGCACCATTGGCGTACTGGAGCGGCGCGTCCGGTCAGAACCCGATGCGGTATTCCGGCGGACTTTTAGGGGGAAAGTGGATGGAGTCCCTGGCCTGCGACCTGGGAAACGGACTATTCGACGGGATATACCTGGTCCAGAATTTCGAAAATCTAAACCCGGCAAACTCCCTGTGGGGCAAGTACTACAACCTGTATTCTCAGATCGATACCGAATCGGACCGCTTCCTCGATTTTGAAGCCTGGTGGACCGGCTACTTTTTGCTGAATGCCGAAGAAATGGACACCATCGTTTCCGACCTCTTTATCGGAAACAAGCTGTCACGAGGATTGATTACGGCTGCCGGAGGAAAGAAAGTGGACCTGAGAAGTATCCGCTCGCCGGTGGTGATATTCGCATCGCGCGGCGACAATATCTCTCCGCCTCAGCAGGCCCTGAACTGGATTGAAGACGTTTATGGAAGCGAGCGTGTCCTGATTGAGAGCGGACGAGTGATCATTTATTTGATCCACGAGACGATCGGCCACCTGGGCGTGTTCGTTTCCGGAGGTGTGGCGCGGAAGGAATATTCGCAGCTTATCGGAACTCTGGAAATGATCGACTCGGTCCCTCCCGGATTGTACGAAATGAAGATAGGGCGTGGAGACTCCGTTGCCGGCTGGGAAGAGCTGGGTAAGAGCGAATACTCGGTCCGCTTCGAGATGCGGACAATGAAGGACATCCACGGCCTAGATGACAGCCGGGAAGATGAAGCACGGTTTGGCTCGGTCGAAGCTGTTTCAAAAATAGGAGACGCGGCATACCGGAGTTTTGTGCGGCCCTGGATACGACTCTTCACAAATGACTTTACCGCGGAACTCATCCGCCAACTGCAGCCCCTGCGTGTACAGAGGACAATGTTGTCGAGCGTGAATCCTTTGTTAAATCCGGTTTCCTGGTGGGCGTCAATTGCGTGCGAATGTCGGCAGCCTGTCTCCGAGGACAATGTGTTTCGTATCCAGGAGCAGGCTTTATCGCAGGTCATAACCGCCGCCCTGGACGCGTATCGGGACCTTCGCGACACATGGTGCGAATTCATCTTCAAAACCGCTTACGGACCCTTGGGATGGGGTGCAATATTCCCTCCCGCAATACCGGCGATGGCGAATTCTGCTCCGGAAGAGCCATTCATGATTCCGGAAGAAGCCTGGACCTCAGGAGGCCAGCTTGCAGCGATTCTTCGAATGATTGCTGCGGTCTCGCTCGACATCGGAGTGTTCGATAACCGCTCTCTCCTGATCTTCAACACACTGCTGTCGAGCAGCGTCTTCAACGATGTTACGCCTACCGAAGTGAAGGCAAACTTTCGCCAGCAGGCGACGCTTCTGAGGCGTGATCCGGCGCGCGCCATTGAAGGTTTGGGAGACATGCTACTCGATGAAGGGGCAAAACGTGATGCCGTCAATACTATCTTGGAAGTTCTCAAAGCCGTTCCTGAGGCGGCCGGAATGGATGGCCCCTACGGATTGCGCGTGCGACGAGCATTGAAATTGACGGCGGATGACTTGCGGATCAAGGTTGGCGCGCCTTCCGAAATTTCAGGATAGGTAGTTTGACGATAGATCGCGCAAAGAGTAATCAAAAAACAGATAATTTGGTCTTGGTTTTGCTCAGCGGTGTGTGCTGTGCCCTTTTGACACGTCAGTGGATCCAATCGGGATGAGAATTGTATGCCGACTGTAAGTGAGTTCAATCGCTATGGCGAGGAGATCGAGAAATTCATGTTGCTGCGGACATCTCCTTTGGCAGTTAAAATGCTGCAAACAGAATCAGATGTTCCGGAAGGAGCGATCAGGCCAAAAACCGATCAAGGCTATCATCTTGCTCAATGCCAGGCCTTTTCCATATCCATAAGGAAGGGCTCATCGGTTGCTATGTTCAATGATGACAACTGGTGCTGGGGACCGCTGAGCGCCTATGGATGGGTGAATCCTGACAATGCCGAGAGATTTCCGGAACTGAAAGAAGCAGTCAAGCAAATCCCTCTCATTGAACATGGAAGATATGTCGGGATCGTATCGGCTCCGCTGAAGACGGCTAATTACGTGCCGGACGTCGTGCTTATCTATTCACACAAGAAATCTAGTTGATCAATATCCTCTGTGCTCTGTCTTTTGGAGGCGAAGCATTCATAAAGTCACCGATATACCCGATAACTTCCTGCGCTTTTTCTATAGTGCCTGCGCTCTCGGGGCAATGTTGCATAACGTTACCCTATCCCGGAGAACTTGGGCGCGCACAGGCAGGAGAGGACGGAATCATATTTTCGTTGCCGAAGGATAAGGTCGAGGGATCGGTGTCTCACTCTTGTCCAAATTAGCTTTTTAGCTCCCGATAATTTGGACAGCAAAATGCGTAAAGAACGGCCATCGTAATGCCCAAAAATAACGCCGAAAGGCTTCTGACAAGGCTCCTGGGGCCCGCTTTGGCCATTTTGGAATTTGAGTTTCCATATGGCCATAATTTGGACAGCATATGTTCAGTTAGGGAACCTCAATTTTCTTAGAATTTATCGGTCCTTTGTTTTCAATGATTTACCTTGTCCAAATTGCACTTTTCGGAGCTAATTTGGACAGCAGTGTCGGTGTCTCAACTCAGGATGTTCGAAGAAAGGAAGATGGGATACAGGCATAACGCACTTTGGGAGGTCATGCCCGATTTCCCGCGGCCCGATTTTTCCAAAGGATTTTGTCGCGAGTGTGGATTGGAAGCAGACGATGTTCCGACCTGGCCCGCTCGTTGACCGTGCATCGCTCGATGCCTATGGTGCTGGATCTGCGTGGCAGTTAAGGAACACTCCAAATATTGCAGCATTCCTCTCGTTTTTGGCGTGGTTGTGCGATACTTTTAAAGCTCGCGTTGCCAGAAATTGCGTTAGAAGAAGGAGAGAGCTAATGCAAAGGTCTTGGATTTTGACAGTGATTGCGCTTCTTGCAGTGACGCCGACCCTGGTATGGTTTGCAGAAAACGGGGCCTTTCTGTATGATTCCAAGTGTTCGATGTGCCATGGCTATAAAAGGGAGAAGGCAATCCTCCCGGCGGCATTCCTAAAGTCGCAGGGACATCCATGACGGTGGACCAACTGGTTATTTATCTTACAAAAAGGGACAGCACCAAGACAGTTCACAAGGAGCCAGTCAGCGATCCCAACGCGGATCAAGCCAAAGCCATTGCGGAATATGTAAAAAGGATTAAATAGCAGCCACGCTGAGGGTACAGCGGGCCCGGTGGGCGACCTGTTCATGAAGAATGTGGATTGGAGCCCGAGTGATCAATTAGTGCTGCTAATCAATCACCCAAATACAAAAGCTGGCGTCATGGTTCTTGTGAAAAGTGGTTAATATCACCCATGTGCCTGATTTTTGTAGCGATTGACGCCCACCCACAATACCGAATCGCTATTGCGGCGAACCGCGACGAGTTTTACGATCGTCCCACTGTACCAGCTTCCTTTTGGATAGATGCGCCTGAACTGCTTGCAGGGCGGGATCTACGTGCAGGCGGCACCTGGCTTGGCATCACCAGGACGGGACGCATCGCTGCATTGACCAACTATCGTGATCCGAAAGCAATTCAACCGGAAGCCCCATCACGGGGAAAGATAGTCGCCAATTTCCTGTTGAGCCAGGAAGCTCCGGCCCAATACATGGAACGACTGTCCCGAGATGCGCACAAGTACAACGGATTCACTTTCCTGGCGGGACAGAACGAACAATTCTATTGGTATTCTAATCGTGGTAGCGAGATCCGGACACTCTCAAGCGGCATTCATGGATTGAGTAACCACTTGCTGGACACACCGTGGCCCAAAGTGGAAAAAGGCAAGAAGGGACTCGGCAGGATTCTCGCCCAGGAGAATATATCCGCCGAGGACCTATTCCAACTCCTCCAAGATCGAACTGTGGCCAGAGATGAACACTTGCCATATACAGGCGTTGGGCTAGAATGGGAGCGAACCCTGTCGCCAATTTTCATATCAAGTCCAACCTACGGGACACGATCTTCTACTGTGATCTTACTGGACCACTCCGGGAGGACGGCCTTCATTGAAAGATCCTTCGAGCGAGGCAGTGAGGCGTATTCAACAGCGAAGCATATCTTCAGGCTCACTTGATCCTGTTCCGTAATCGTCTGTAATCAGCATCGGGATGATAAAGAGCCGCCAGTGAATTATGGGCTAAAACCCTATGTGTGTGTTGCCAAAGCTCCGTAAGGCTGCAAATACAAGCAGTTAAGGCCGTGGCTGGAATAGCCTCCTATACTATAAATTTGGCGCATGGTGATGTATTTTTCCCTGGACTCCTCACATGTCTCGCGCCTTTTCCCGTTCCCGTTACAACTTCGGCCTTGAGATGTTTGCTCTCAGTCAGGTACTTGTCGGTGCAACCTGAAACAAAAAGAGCCTTTGTCCCCAGCCGACGAGAATCCCAGTAGGCTGTCACCTGCTATCCGAGCGCTTCGGGATTTTGCGTTTGCATTTCTATCTATCACTAAACAATTCTGCCAAATAGGATATTTGATAACGTCTTTGGCTATTGAGGTATCGTTTTGTATCTTTCCCTATGGTGTATGCCTATTTTAGGCTCTTTATAAATCAAGCAGATACCGTCGCTTACGGGTGCATTTAATATTCCTAAACCGTGGGTCGCAGGCTCAAGACCTGCCGGGCGTACCACTACTGCCACGCAATCCCCCGGGTTCCTCTAATCCAAAGGTTCCAGGTTCACATCCTGGCCCTGCAACGAAAGCTCAAACCAGATCAAAAAGGACAAAAAATCAAAAATATGCGGAGTCCTGTATTTTCTGGTTCTTTTGACTTGCTGGGAATCCCAAAACGGCTTTCTATCAAGATCCATCAACAACTCGGAAGTGGTTGAAGATTTGGCTCAGATAACCTGTGTGTCATTTAAGGAACATTTTCAACGGACCCGATCACCGGATGAGAAAAATCGCTTCCAATTCATCGCTTTTTGTTATTTCATCGAATGTGCTCAGGGAGTTTGAAGGGAGGTTGCAACTCCGGATAGCCAACTGGTCGACCACCAGACTAACCGGCTTCCAAACCTGCACCCTCCCCTGTCCCAAATTTCCCCTTTTTCCCCAAATCTGTAGTAAAATCGCAGCCGAAATTCAAGAAAGTAACAGGAAAAGCCTAATCGGAATTACCAGGACGGCTCGATTGGAAACGGCTTTTTAAAACAGGGGTTCATTCTTCCTATCGGCAGCCCGGGGGGAGACTTCCATCAGGAAGGAGAGGGATGATGGCAAACGGATACACCGGAAAGATACTGAGAGTCAATTTGACGACCAAGGAAATTGGTGCTATTGACACCGCCAAGTACGAGGAATTTGGGGGTGGCTACGGAATGGGAACGGCCATCTTCTGGGATCTGGCAGTAGCTCCGGGCGAATGGGACCTGAAGGATCCTTATGATTCCCGGAATGTCCTTCCCCTCATGGTTGGTCCTCTGGCGGCTACCGGCGTTCCGGGTGCGGGAAGGACCAGTGTTTGTGGGCTATCTCCGGAGACTTTTCCTACCTGTGAGTTCTGGCGGGGCAATTTCGGCGGCCGGTTTGGCACCACGATGAAGCTTGCCGGTTGGGACGGAGTCGTAGTGGAAGGCAAGGCCGACAAGCCGGTGTGGATCAATATCATAAACGACCAGGTGAAGATCGAAGACGCCAAGGAGCTTTGGGGCCTGGACACCTATGAGACGCAGGATCGAATTACGAAAATGGTGGGCGGCAGAACCCGCTTCGGCGAAGAATGGCAAGAGATCGGGAGCACCTATACCACAGCCCGCCCGCAGATTGTCTGCATTGGTCCGGTGGGCGAAACCAAGTCACGACTCGCCGCCCTGATCTCGGGCAGCGGAATCAGTGCACGGATCGGCGGCCATGGCGCGGTCTTCGGAGCCAAGAATTTGAAAGCGATCAGCGTATCCGGGACCGGCAGCGTGCAGATGGCGGATCCCAAAGGAGTCCTGGAGGCCAGACTCCGCCAGATGCAATCCGGAAATTTCGCTGCGTCCCGGGCTGGAGCTGCGTCCTGTATGCCTTGCCTGCGCGGCGACCGGCGCAGGAGCAACTATCATGGCGGCGAAACCATGTGCGCCTGTCAAGGCTGGCTCAGCGGCAAGAGTCCGGCGGTCGCAGACCAGGCTGCCGAAGCCTTGATAAGATATGGCCTCAGCAGTTGGTCGGCCCATTTCCACGCCCTTTCGACAAAGATTGCCGGCGCACCGGAGTTTTTCCATGGCAATGTGCCGGTAGATTCCGGCCTTGGCTGGTATCTTCAATACCTCTACGAGCAGGGACTGCTGGGTCCGGGAAAACAGATCGACTCGGCGCCGTTGCCCATGGATCAATGGGGCGAACTGAGTTTTCGCTTGGCGTTGCTCGACGCCATTGCCCGGCGCGTCGGGATTGGCGATGCTCTGGCCGAAGGCTGCTGCCGGGCCGCTCAGAAATGGGGACGGCTTGAAACAGACAGGGACAGCGGCGCTTTGCGTCTTCCCGCTTGGGGAGCTACGAGCCACTGGACAATGCCTTGGGTGGATTGGGCGTATGGCTACATACTCGGAGCGGGAGATCAAACTTGGCATGGATTCATGGCGCCCGTTGGCGCTCCCCGCGATGGCACACCTTTGGAAAAATCCCTGGAGAAGCTGTCCAAGAAGACCATCCCGTATACCGACGACATCTTCATGTTCAACTATACATGGAAGGGGGAAGAAGCATGGAAAACCGGCATCTATTCCCCGCATAAGGCGAAGCAGGTGGCCTGGAGCCGGCATTTTACGGCCTTCTGGAACGAGTCCATGGCGTTCTGCGAGATGTTCCTCCCCGAACTGGGCAGTGAGAGTCCCGAGATAGAACTCATTTACTACAAAGCCGTCACGGGGAAGAAGGACTCGTTTGCCGACACCATGCGAACGGGCCAAAAGATCTGGACCCTGGAGCGCGCCATCCGCGTTATGCATGGAAGAAGCCGTCAGACGGAGGATTTCTTTCCGTATATGTACAAGCCGGGAGCATCGGGCCAGGCTATCTACGGTGGCGTGCCCATTTACGAGGACAACAAATGGCGTTCCGACAATGCCCCGGACATGTACTTGGACCGCAAGGGTGTGGACGACTTTAAAGGCCACTTTTATGCCTTGGAAGGCTGGGACAAAGAACACGGCTGGCCGACCCGAAAGACGCTGGAGGATTTCGGCCTGAAGAGAGTCGCTGATACGATGGCAGCCAAGGGGAGATTGGGTGCTTCCTAAAGCGATAGGTTGGCGCCTACGCCCACAACGCGGGCGAAAGGACGTAGTCCACGGCGCAAGCCGGGGGAAGAGGATTCCAATTGCGGCTTTTCGCGGCAAGGGCTGCCTATATAGTGCGATAGGCTGATACTTACCTATTTAACGTGGCCAACCAACCAATCCTCAATGATCTTAAGTGCATCGGCATCCAGTACTCTGGATGCATCGTTATATGTGTTTTGTACGCTCACGACCGTCAGCGCCGAACGTGGCTGAATCTCATTTTTCAGGATATGATTGGCGTTCTCCGGGTAGGAAAAGGTGACATTCGATTGGCCGCGCGCAGCCTTCTCCAGAGCCGCGCCATCAACCTGCCAGTCCACCTGAATGTCCTTTTTGCCGATTACAACCAGTACGGGAGACGTGATTTGGTTTATCAGTAGGGCGGCATCAGTGGACAAAAGCTCCCGGGAAAAGGGCAGGCTGCCTGGGTTATTGAAACTCTGGACCAAATTATTGATTCCCTGCGGTAAAGCCGGGTCGGGGGAAAAAGGCCTCCCGGCCACGAAATCCGCTATCAGTTTGTCATAACCTGCCATAATCTCTTTGGCATTGGCCAAAGAAGTCACCTGGGCCTCGATCTGGCTGCGAGCTAGCTCGGTTATGTTGCGGCCGGGTGGAGCAGCCAACACCAAGCCGGCAAATCGGGGGCTCTTCTCCAATTGATATTTCATTGCATGCAGAGTGCCTTCACTGTTGCCAATGACATATATCTGTTTTGGATTTACCTCTGCCCGCGCGAGCAACTGACTCACCGCTCCTGACAATTCTTCCTGGTGAGTGGTAAAGCTGATTTTGCCGAGCATCAACGGCAGGTTTTTTCCCGCATTTGGGCCCGTAAAGCGCTTGTCATAACGAATGGTGAAGAATCCCTTCTTCGCCAGTTCATTAGCAAGTAACTTTGCGCTGCCATTCGTGCCTGCCAATAAAGGTGAATTCCAATCCCGATCTGTGGGTCCGCTTCCCGCCACAAAGACGATCCCCGGATGAACGGCATGATCGTCTGGACGTGTGATAGTGGCGGCAACCACCGTCTCGCCAATCATCCAGCTCACTTCTTCCGAAATTGGTTCACCCGGCAAATGTGCTGCGGCCTGGGGAGGACTCGGCTGTGTTTTTAGCGGAACGGCTTGGCGCCGGAGATGAAATGGGAAGGACCGGCCTCCTTGCAGCAAAGTCCCATCGATTCCCATTCCGTCAGGGTCGATTTTCCCCTCGTATTTGACTTGCATAGAGTCGGTAAGGATCAGGTTTGAATCCAGGACAGAGATCGAGGTTATGGGGATGCCGCGTACCCCTTGATCAACGCTGTCCAGCGTTGCAGTCAGGGTGCCATCGTTCGCCCTAGCAACGTGTAACACAATGTGGAGCTCAGCGGCATCAGCCTTAACTCTTCCCTGCCAATCCCCAGCGATGTCTTGCGCTAACGCGCTGCCAATCATCAAGAAAGCAGCCGCTGCGAGTATCTTCCTCATAATTCCGACCTCCTCTTTCCCGACTCCCGGTCCAGACACCTGGCGAATGCAGGTTTGATACAACCCTGACCCACCCTACTGATTAGCTTCGGGCGAGCTTTCCAATTTTTTGCTTATCCAAAACGAATAAACCACAGGGACCAGCACCATGATTGCCAATAGGACCAGGTAAACAGGTTTGGGATAGTGGATAAATGCGCCAAACGCTCCAATAATTCCGACTGCCGTGAAAATGCGGGCAGCCAGTCGATGAGTCGCAATCCAAACTGAATCGTTCGCCAGTGCCCACGGCGTGCGGATTCCGATCCAGAAATTGCGGCGAGTCTTGCCGAGCAAGTTGCCCAGCCAGGCGATAAACAGAAACAGGCCGCTAATCATCCCGCGGCCGCGCATGCGGTCCGGATAAAGGGAAGCGAGGAGAATAAAGCCGAGAACGTAAACAGTTAGTGCGGCAGCAATCACCATGATGTAGTTGAACGCAGAGCGGAACTCCCTTACCTTGAAGTGGGTAGGCGAAATCCAATCCCCCGCGAAGATGAAAAGCAGGAAAACCAAAATCAGAGCTAATAGTCCCAGAAGGCCGGGGGCCTTGCCCAACCACCCATTCGGCTCACCGTCAAAGGTAAACTGCGTAGGAATGCGGCCGGGCAGGGACGGATAGAGCATCAGCGTCACGCACAGCGCACATCCAAACAGCACAAGGACGAGGATTGCCGCCGTTTTGGTAGTCATAATTTCCTCATATTCTGTTTTCCATCACTTGCGAAAATCTCGAACAGCATTGCCATCAGATCCTGAACAACCGTCGTATTAAGGGAATAAAGAATCTGCTGACCATCCCTTCGCGCGGAAACTAAATCGGCTCCCTTCAGGACACCAAAATGGTGCGACATGGAGGGTGCCGAGATATGGAACTCCGCAGCAATTTCACCTGCGCTCATTTCCGGCTTGCGATTCAACATCTGGAGGATGCGACGTCGAGTCGGATCCGCCAGGGCTTTGAAAATGTCACTGTTTGACATTGAGATCCTTGTATAATTAGACAAACATCTAAATATTAATTGTGCGGCTGCAGATTGTCAAACAAAAAACGACATTTCTTCGATTCTTTGGATTTCAGCGGGCCCCGAAACGCCTTGTCGCATGGTTGGACGAGGCATTTGGAATAAACTCTCCACAAAACGGGAGGGATGTCTGAAGCAGCCAATCCACTTTGATGTATAAGGCGGCTACTCGGAAAGGTGGATTTTCCCTAACTTCCCCGATCGCGATATGGGAAACCGGCTCTG
>Ga0326728_10008826_pt1 | contig 24686 bp, 23 predicted proteins | sample MB3enrmetagenome_FD_207602 | JGI IMG/M metagenome (GOLD analysis project Ga0326728, IMG submission 207602) | Lab enriched peat soil microbial communities from McLean, Ithaca, NY, United States - MB31MN | ecosystem: Environmental > Terrestrial > Soil > Wetlands > Peat | place: USA: New York... | reverse complement strand
CCAACTGTCGCTTTTGAGATTCGTCGATCATCAGAGGAGCGGCGCGTGTGAACATGCGCCGATTAGATCACAACGGTGTCAAATTATAAAGAATAAAGTGGGACGGGACACTAGGGTGGCACAGCCCTGCGCCTGCACAGGCGCTGAGTATCCAATCCATCGCCGTGCTGCCGCTCGAAAACCTCTCGCGCGACCCCGAGCAAGAATATTTTGCCGACGGCCTGACCGATGACCTGACCACTGACCTCGGCAAGATTGCAAATCTGCGAGTGATTTCGCGAACGTCGGTGATGTGATACAAGGGCGCCAAGAGGCTGCTGCCGCAAATCGCGCGGGAGCTAAACGTGGACGCCGTGGTGGAAGGCACGGTGCACCGCTCCGGCGACCGGGTACGAATCACCGCACAATTGCTCGAGGCGCGGACCGACAGGCACCTGTGGGCCGAAACCTACGTGCGGAACTTCGGAGAAATCATCGGGCTGGAGGAAGAGGCGGCGCTCGCCATCGCCCACGAAGTCAGCGGGCAGCTTGCCACCGCCGAAGAGGCGCGCCTGGGTAGCAAACGAGCGGTCAATCCGCACGCCTACGATGCCTACCTCCGTGGTCGTCATCTTTGGACGGAGAGAACCGCGGAAACTGCAGTGGGGGCTCGTGTCTACTTCGAGCAGGCCCTAAGGGAAGATTGCGCCATGTGAATCCGACCCAATTGTCTACTCAGTGCGTAGACAATCTTTCGGTCCGGGAAGGTCTCGGCAAAGCGGATCATGTGGAAAAGGTTTGGGCGGCTGAATCCGCGACCGTACTCGCCGGTCAATTGTCTACTCAGTGCGTGGACAATCTGCTCACCGTAAGCGGCTCGCTCGTACGCGAGAATGTCCTTGCGAATATATTGGTGCGGAGGGCCGGAATCGAACCGGCACGTCCCGTGAGGGACAAGGGATTTTAAGTCCCTTGCGTCTACCAGTTCCGCCACCCCCGCACACTGATTGCTAAGAACTTGCCTAGCACCTTCGGCTTCGCCAGCTTCTACTGTAGCGGAAATTGTAGCGGGTAGCATCCTTTTTTGGGTGGTGGGTCAGCTACACCATTACTTTGGTACTGTTGAGTACTAGTACCTTCGATGGCTAGAATCCAAATCGCACCTAGAGGAAAGACGGGAGGCTAACGCCACCTGTGTGCAGCACGGCAAAGGCAAGAATTCCGCCACCTCCGGCCGCGGCGTCCGAAATCCGTCGCGCCAGCAGATCCCTGCAACCCCAGCCAACGGAGGTCTAAGTAATCGAAGTGATCCGCGGAGACAAGCTCAAGAGCCAGAACTTTGCGGGCCCATAGGTCCGTCCAAGGACGGCAGCAAATGAGAAGCGTGACGACCGGCAAGTGGCATTACGCATTACTCGTCGGCATGGGATGGGCGCTGATGTCGACAGGCGCGCTGGCGCGAGCTCAGCAGGCACAGCAGTGGCCGCAGGCTTCGCCGACCCGCTACCAGATTCCGCAGCCGCCGGCGCAGCAGTCCCAGCCACTGCAAGCGCCCGGCGAAGCAGAGACTTTGCACGTGCTGGTGGGGCAGTCGCTGGTGGTCAGTTCGCCGGCGCCCATCAAGCGCATCTCCGTGGCCAAGCCCGGCATTATCGATGCCGTGGAGGAAAATCCCAACCAGGTCCAAATCAGCGGCAAGGCGCCGGGCGACGTCTCTCTGTTTGTGTGGGATGAGACCGGCCAGAGCCAGGAATTCGACGTCAACGTAGACCTCGAGGACCGTGGATCGGCGGAGCAGTTGCCGGAGGGTTTGCCCGGGAATCCGGCAGGAGCGGAAGTACGGGGGAAGAAAATAGCCTGGCTTGGTTGGGCGGTGATGGCGTCCATTGTCTTGCTAACAGGAGTCGTCCTCAGGGTGCGGCATGAACGGGAGCCCTATCTAGGTAAACTTGATCTTGGGTTGCCGAAGACGGATTCCCCTGATGGTCACGATGAACGCGTGCTCGCCGCACCCTACGATATGCGCGCCGAGGAGCATCCTGTCGAGGAGGCCCTCACCCGCGGTGTGACGGGGCAGGCCGAGGAGTTCGAGAATATCATCCAGGAAGTGGGGGAGCCGTGGCCGCGGCAGGCTCAGGATCAAGGCGACGGGTCAAAGGAACGGCTGCGAGAAGGACTGAAGAATTTGGGGCTAGCTGTGGAGCAGAGCAAGCAACAACTGGCAAGCCTGACCGAAGCAAAATTGGACTCCGTCATCCAAGCCGCTCGAGACGAATACGGCCGGCAGATGGCGCAGGCATTTCAAGAGCAAGCGCAGGCGATGCACGCAGCGGCTGACGGGGAGGTGAAGTCGATCAAACAGGCCGCAGAAGAAGCGATTGCGCAACTACAGGCTGCCGAGCAGGCGAGGACGACGAATTTCCAGCAAATGGCGCAGGCATTTCAAGAGCAAGCGCAGGCGATGTGCGCAGCGGCGGACGGGGAGGTGAAGTCGATCAAGCAAGCCGCCGACGAGGCGATCGCACAACTCCAGGCTGGCGGAGAGACGAGGGCGACGAATTTCCAGCAGATGGCGCAAGCCTTTCAAGAACAAGCGCAGGCGATGCACGCAACGGCGGATGGGGAGGCGAAGTCGATCAAGCAGGCTGCCGGCGAGGCGATCGCACAGCTCCAGGCTGGCGAAGAGACGAGGGCGACGAATTTCCAGCAGATGGTGCAAGCCTTTCGAGAGCAAGCGCAGGCGATGCACGCAGCGGCGGACGGGGAGGCGAAGTCGATCAAGCAGGCTGCCGGCGAGGCGATCGCACAACTGCAGGCTGCCGAGCAGGAAAGGGCGACGAGTTTCCTGGCGTGTGCCGGTGCTGCCGAGGAACGTCTGACGGGAGTGTCCTCGGCGGTGGAAGCGCTACAGGGACGCATGGGAGCGCTAGTGGAGGACTTGCAGGGGAAGCAGGCGCGGCAGGCGGAGGATTTGGAGAAGATCGCGCAGCAGTTGGGAGGGCGATTGGCCCAGCAGTTTCAGGAGCAGGCCGAGGCAGCCGTGGAGAGGCTGCGGGAAGAACTGAAGAACTTGGGGCGAGCCGTGGAGGACAGCAAGCAACAACTCGCCAGCTTGGCCGAGGCGAAAGCGGCCTCCCTCATCCAAGCTGCTGCCAACGCTACAGCGTCTATTGAAGCGGAGCAAAGACAGGTAAAGAGTCGGTACGCGACCTCTCGACGAGAATTTGAAGACCTCTCAGCGAAACGCCGGGTTGAACTGCCTCCCGCGCCCACTGAGCGTGGCAAGCGCCCCAGGAAGCGCGCGGATGTAGTGGAAGCAGTGCTGGTGGTGGGGGTGTTTCTGGCGATAGCGGCCACTCTTTTGGGTGTATATCTTTGGACAACCCCCGGGATGCAACTGCGGGCTGAGGCTCCCGCTGAATTCATCGATCAAAGTCCAAACTGGAGCGCCAAGCGACGCGTCCGGGAAGCAGAGTTAGCACAGGCATATTGGAAGGTCGCGGCAGTTAGCTTGCAGGAAAAGTATCCGTTTGGCAGCGAACTGCCTGCCGACCCTCCAACCGAATTTCAGGTCGACAATAAATATGCCGCGACAGACGGCGCGAAGGCCGCTTCCGAAGCAAGAGCCCATTATTGGGAGAAACTTCGCCAAAGTTGGGTGCAGCGCCAGTCCTGGGTGGAACGCTATCGGGGGAACACGGGGTGGGCCGATCGCGTGTGGCAAATCTGGGACCAGTTGCATTTTGGTAAGTAGCAGGCTTCCCCGCAGGTTGGCGCAGAGCGGAGCACTGCGCTTGCCGAGGCGGGCCCATTCGTTCCTAAGGGGATTAATCAGACCTTACGCCCAGGGCTAGTTTCTCTCCGCCCTCGGGGCCTGACTTAATACTTGCGCAGCACCCCAACCACCTTGCCCTGAATCTTCACTTCGCGGGCAGGCACGATGATGGGGTCCATTTGGGCATTGGCGGGCTGCAAGCGGACTTTGCCGTTGGGGGCGCGGTAGAACCTCTTGAGCGTGGCGTCGGTGCCTTCGATGAGAGCCACGACGATCTCTCCATTCTCCGCCGTCTGCGCTCCTTCAACCAGGATGTAGTCACCGTTGCAGATGTGGTCGTCAATCATCGAGTCGCCCTTGACCCGCAGGACAAAGAGGCTGCCACGGCCGCCGGTGAAATCACCAAAGGAAAAGGTCTCGGCGCTGGGCACAGCTTCCACCGGTTGGCCGGCAGCGATTCGCCCCAGGAGCGGAAATTCCATAGCGCCTAAAATCGCGGCGGGTATGGGCGTGGGGTTGGCGCCATCCGGCCCGGCTCCGGTTCTTGTCTCAGCCATCACTTTTCTCCGTCCGAAGGGACGGACCGCAGTCTTGGCAAAAGGAACGGAGCCGGGCACGGCAACGACCTCGACGGATCGGCTCTGGTTGTAGCTGCGTCGGATGAAGCCCTTCTTCTCGAGGGTCTGCATATGCTTGTGTACCGTTGCGAGTGACGACAGCCCCAGCCCTTTGCCAATCTCCTCAAAACTTGGCGAGTATCCAAGACGATTAATGAAATCCACCAGGAAATCAAAGACCTGTTTCTGCCGGCGCGTCAAAGCCATGTTTCCCCCTCGAGAATCCTGAGTCGAAATTCGAAAATCGAAATTCGAAAATCGGTATTACTCACCGCCCTTCCGCCACGGGCACGGAACGTGTGAGATAGCCCTGGTTTTAGTTGTGGGGGCTACCGTTGTGGTCCTCCATGGGCGGCCACAAGGGGCACACTTGCATCACACGTTCATTGCCGCGGATTCGATGATAGGCGAATAAAAAGCGAATTGCAAGCGAAAAATCGTGATAAGATTCATAGGCGCAATGCCGGGCTGAAGCCCGCCGCTACGACAACCAATGATTAACTTGCAGATCCGCATCCTGACGGAACGCGATGCATCAGCTTATTGGAATCTGCGGCTCGAGGCTCTCGAGCAGGAACCTCAGTCGTTTGCCGAATCTGCGGAGGAGCATCGGGCGACTTCGCTGGAGTTGACGGTCACGCGGTTGCGCCCGGAGGAGAACGCCAAATTTGTCTTGGGCGCGTTTCTCGAGGCTGAACTCGTGGGCATGGCGGGATTCTTCCGCGAAAGACACTTAAAGGCGCAGCATAAGGGACGGATCTGGGGCGTCTACGTCAGGGCAAACTGTAGAGGCCGGGGGATTGGCCGAGCGCTGCTGACGGCGCTAATCGAGACGATCAAGACAATGCCCGGACTGGAACAGGTGAGTCTAGGCGTCGCCTCCCCCCAAGTCGCAGCTAAGGCGATTTATCAATCGCTGGGTTTCGAGACCTTCGGAATTGAACGCAACGCGTTCAAGATCGGTGAGCAATACTTGGACGAGGAGTACCTGGTGCTGAAACTGAGATGAACGGAACCGCGTGGCGCCAGCGGGCCAGAACGGCATTCGGACACCAACAGCCTTTCAAAGGGTCGAATCCAGACATTAACATTCAACCCCTGCGGGGTCGATGGCTGCCTGCGGCGCTGGCGACCGTAGCTTTCATCTACGGCTAATGATCTTGGGTCCCTTCAGTGATGACCGCCGCCGGCACTGCCGCCGCCAGAACTGCCGCCACCGCCGCCGTGGGATCCGCCACTGGCACCTCCGCCACCGCCTCCGCCCCGGGCCGCGCCACTTGCCGAACTGCCACCCCCGGAACCGCTGCTACCGGACGTTTTCCCGCTGCCCGTTGCTGTACCACTCCGAGGCGCAGTGCCTGGGCCAGAACCGGATCCAAGAGACGAATGGTAGTACCACGCCGAACCTTGGCTGTGTGCAGCAGGCGCAGCTTGGTCCTTTTGCGTCCCCGGCGCAGGCTGACCACCACGCACGGTGAAAGAACCTGAGCCTGGAGTGAGCGAACGGGTTGTCGGTTCATTCGTTGCTTGGGTGGCGCTCGAGGACGAGCGAGGGTTGTTCACATACCGCCCCGTCGCCGGGTCAAAGACTATTCCCGGCTCGGGCCCAGGCGCCGCATGCGGGCCTGCAATTCCAACCGCCGACCCGCCGGGAGTAGCCCTTGAGTTCGCGCCCGCGACCTCCGGCGCCGGCTGGGCGTTCCCGGTCTGTGAGCTTAAAGAAGCGCTACGTGCGCCAACTATATTCACCTTAGGATTAGTATACCGGACTGGTGACGACACTACCCGGCCCGGAAGCATAGCTTGGCGGTCCGGCACAACATCGGGCCGTTCCATCCTGGTTCCAGATTCCGGATTCACTGCCAGGATTGTTCCAGGGCGCACCGGTCGACCGCCCTTAAACGCGCCGATACTGATGGCAGTCCCGCAGGATTGTCCTTGTGGGCAGGGGCCGGAATTGACTGGCCTGGGTAAGCCGTGCCGGGGCGTCCACCCAATCCACCCCGGGCCACCGTACCAAGTAACCAAGGCGGGAGACCAGGCGCCGAAAATGCCCGGGAACCACACCCAGCCTATGCCTGGGATGAACTCCCACCCACCATAGTGATAGGGCAGCCAGCCCCAGGGATCCGCAGAAATCCATACGAACCCGAAACCCGGATACCAAACCCAGCGGCCAAGGGAGTAGGGAGACCATCCGACGTTAACGGTGGGAATCCAGCCGTATCCGTAACCTGACATGTCGGACCAGTTTCCGTAATTCGCCAAATCGGACCAGCCGTAGACATCGTCACTGCCGTTATTGGTATAGCCGCTGGGCGATACGGCATTGCTGGCAGCCTGCTCTTCACCCTCTCGGTCCTCCACCCAGCGATCCCAATCGTCCTTCGTAATTCCTTCCGAGAGCTGGACAGGCTGGTCAGCATTCGGACTGAAATCAACCACGGAATTCTTGTTCAGTGTCCAGGAACCAAGTGAACCGGCGAGGTCCACAAAGCCGTTGAAGACCTCCACGCGTTCTTCAGAAGAATCGACGTCTACTCGGAACAGCGTTCTCCCGCGCGGAGTAAGCGTGCCATTGGACGTAACCACCTCGTACACGTCTTGTCCTTCGGGGATCGCGTGGAATGTGGCGTAGCCCGCATTCAGGGTGAGGCGGCTGATCTTGCTTCCATCCGAAGCCAGGCCAAGCTGGCTGAATTCAAGCAAGGAAAGCTGGCCGAGCCGCACCGTCGAACCATTTTCGAATTCGACTTCGGCAAAGCCGCCTTCCGCTGTCGCAAGCTTAAAGCCTTCCTCGATAGGGGTGTTTACTGGAGCATCAGTCCAGTCCCCAATATCAGGCCGCTGTAAGGTAACTTGGCCTTCGACAAAGCTGAGGCGGACAACCCGGGCGCGGGAATAAGTCTGGCCCGAGGCGATAGCAATCCCCAGGAAAACCGCCGCGCCGAACCCCAGCAGCATGCACGTTACGGATTGCTTTTTGGGTGTCATGGACCACCTCCCCAAAACACTGAGAAAGGCACTCCTCATCTTACAATAACCTAGACGAGCCGGATAGCCTCAAGGTTGCCGCTCGGCGAACCTCGAATCTCGAATTTCGTTTGTCCGCACTCACGGGCTGGGTTGGACGCTTTCCAAGATCTGCTGAGCGCGGGTTTGCGCCAGGTGAAGAAAGCGCGAGCCGTGAGCGATTTTTTCGAGGGTCGGAAGGAGCACCTCGGGGTCGATCAGGCTCTTTTCGTTCAGTTCGATCTGAATCTGCAAAAGCTCCTGGGAGAGAGCCAGGGGGTCGTACTTCATCTCAAATTCGAGCGCCGCAACGTGCTGTTCAACCGTACCTACGGCTTCAAAGACGTCCACAAGCTGCCGTGCAATCCGATTCTCCGTATAATTGAACGTCACACGGTTCACGTCCTCTCCGTCCTGGTAGGTGAAGGTCTTCACGCCCAGGTTTGCCACCTTCTTATGGCTCTCGAGTTCAAGAGAGTGGAAGTTGTGGAGTTGCCCGGCCAGCGCGAAGATTCGCCCCGCGGTGCCGGCGGAAAGCTGGAAGGTGCGAGGGCCCTGGATCTGCGCTTCGTCCAGTTTGCGCCCTTCGTAGGTTCCCGACCCCTTGGAATCCACGCTAATGGCGAGGTACTCAGGGGTGCTGCCCTTGAACGTCCTGGAATAGGTCAGCTTGGCGGGCACATTGGGCGATTGGGGAAAAATGGAGTTCAGGCAGCCACCTGCCAGGATGACGAGACCACATGAAGAGATGACGGCCCGCAATCGCCGAGAATGAATCTCCATCGTTCATTTCGCCTGGGTTAGGGCATGAAGCTCCGCCTCTTCGATGTCGAAGTTGGCGAAAACGTGCTGGACGTCCTCGTGGTCTTCGAGCTCCTCCATGAGCCGAAGCATCTGATCCGCCTGTCTGCCAGTCAGTTTCACGTAAGACTGGGGGACCATGGAGACTTCCGCAGCCGCGGGGGTGATGTGCGCCGTCTTCAGGCGGTCGACCACCTGGGGCAATTGCGCCGGGGACGAAAAAACTTCCCAGTTGCTGCCATCCTCGTTCATGTCGTCGGCGCCCGCTTCCGTCACCAATTCCAGCAGCGTCTCCTCACTGGCCTTTCCCTTTTCCACCACAATGTAGCCTCGCTTGGAAAACATCCAGCCCACGGAACCGTGCTCTCCCAAGTTTCCGCCGTGCTTGGAGAAAATGTGACGGATTTCGGAGAGAGTTCGGTTCTTATTATCCGTCGTCACTTCCAGCAGCATCGCCACGCCGCCCGGCCCGTAACCTTCGTACACCACTTCCTCGTAGGCGGCGCCGGGTAGTTCGCCCGTACCCTTTTGGGTGGCGCGCTTGATGTTGTCCGCCGGCATGTTCTCAGCCTTGGCGGCCGCGATGGCCGTGCGCAGACGGGGGTTGGCGTCCGGGTCGCCACCCCCAATCCTCGCCGCGATGGTGATTTCCTTGATGATCTTTGTAAAGATCTTCCCTCGCTTGGCGTCTAAGGCGCCTTTCTTGTGTTTAATTGTCGCCCATTTAGAATGCCCTGACATACAAGACTTTCCTTTCGGTTCGATCAGTGCACAACCCCATCGAGAGTGGTTCTCGTGGGATTCTCATAACAAGGCACAGTAACTGAGACATCCTACCACAACGACGGGTGGGATGCTACAGGCAGCCGCTCCCCAGACGTCATAGTTTATTGCCGCACTTCCCGCAATAATCAAACCCTTCCGGTATTCCCTCGGCGCCACAGTTCTCGCAGTTCCGAATAGGCGCTCCCCAGAGGAATTCGCTGGACGCTCCTGCGGCCGCGCGGCTACGGATGGACTTGTAATCGGCTGGGCGCTTGTCGATAAAAGCCTGGACGCCCTCGAAAGGCTCCCAGGCTGTGGAGTGTATGGTCAACCAATCGCGGGCATGCCCGGCGGTCATGGCCCAAGCCAAGTCCTTCCAAAAGCCCAATTGTTGACGAGTGTAGCGCGCGCACTCCGGCAGGTTCTGGACCAGCCTGGCTGCCAGCGCATTCACGGCGCGGTCCAATTGCTTATAGGGCACGACCTCGTTCACCAGGCCCCAACTCAGCGCCTGCTCGGCGGTGATTTCCTCGCCTTTCAGCAACATTTCACGTGCCCGGCGTTCGCCCACCACCAGCGGAAGCCACTGGGTTGTCCCCCACGCTTCCACCAGGCCCACGCGAGTGCCGACCTGGACGAAACGCACGTGTTCGGCCGCGATAGCGAGGTCAGCGGCGAGATTCCAATCGTTGCCCGCGCCTGCCACTACTCCGTTCAGGCGGGCCACGGTGGGTTTGCCCACGTGGCGGAAAAGCTCCAATGCCTCCAGCAGCAAGCCTTGGTGCTTCCAGAAATTTCGCGGGCGGCGCAGGAATTGCTCGGAAAACTCTTTGGCGTCGCTGCCCGAACAAAACGCCTTGTCGCCGGCGCCGGTCAGGACCACCACCGCGACGGAATCATCCCAGGAGGCGTCGCGAAAGGCTTCGGCCATCTCGCGCAGGGTTTGGGCGGAAAAGGCGTTGTAAACCTCGGGGCGGTTCAGCGTGACACGAGCTACCCCATCTCTCTTTTCGTAGAGGATCTCCTCAAAACGAAACCGGGAAGCAGGTTGCCGGGCGTAAGGTTCGTTCAAGGCCTTCACTCCTGGGCGAGTCTAGGCTTCCACTTACTTGGCGATGCTATCACAGTCCTTCCCGTGGTGGGTAGCCGGTGAATTGTGATTATGAATGGTGGTTTGTGATTTCTGGCCTTTCGTGGCTCGCGGCGCGCCACGGTACTTTACCAGGTAGTCCATAAGGCGAGGTCATTCCCGCGACATTCGGGTATTATGGAGGCGAAAGGAGACGCCATGGTACACACTAAAATGCTTATGCGATTTCTGCCCCTATTTCTACTGGCCGGCGTGACCTTCGCCGCTGAGCAACCGCCCTATGATGAAACGGCCGACGCACACCAGCAGATCGCGGCGGCGATCGCAGAGGCCTCAAAAGCGCAGAAGAACATCGTCCTGGTGTTTGGCGCCAATTGGTGCGGGGATTGTCGAGCGCTGAATGAGCAGATGCACAAGGAAGAGTTGGCCGCGCTGATCGCGACGAATTATGAGGTGGTGAAAATCGATGTGGGCAAATTCACCAAGAATAAAGACATCGGCGAGAAGTACCACGTTCCGCTCAGGCACGGGATTCCCGCGCTCGCGGTGCTCGATTCGGGCGGCAACCTCCTTTACGCTATGGACCAGGGCCAGTTCTCCAACGCCCGCAGCATGAGTTATGAAAGCATCCGGGATTTCTTCGTGAAGTGGGAACCGAAAAAGTAGGTGGAGGAGGGCAGTGTGAGCGCCGAAACCAAATACTCCATAAACCTGCAAGCGCTTTATGGGCCATTAGAGCTCATCGATGTGCAGAAGCTCGTCGATAGCTGCACGGAGCCTTGGTACAACCAGACGCTCTGCCGCGTGAATGACTCCGTGGTGCGATTGGGCATTGTCCAGGGCGAGTTCCATTGGCACAAGCACGACCGTGAGGACGAGTTCTTCTATGTGCTCGAGGGGCGCTTCTTGATCGACTTGGAAGGCCGGACAGTTGAACTGCTGCCAAGACAAGGATTTGTCGTTCCGAAGGGTGTCGCGCACCGCACCCGAGCCCCGGAACGCACTGTTGTTCTTATGATGGAACCGGCGGGGGTCATACCGGCCGGGGATTAAGCCTCCAGTTCTCGTCAATTCACCAGGCGAGCCACGCGCGGGGGCGACTTTTCGGCGGACTTTGCAGTGGCAGTCAGGTGCCGGTCCAATATGCGGGCGAGGTCTTGGTAGGGACGAGCGCCCACAAGTTCTTCCAACACTTGCCCATCGCGCAACAGCAGCAGGGTTGGTATGGAGCGAATGCCATACTGGCAAGCGACCTCGGGAAGCTCGTCGACATTTACTTTGGCAAAACTGATTTCGTAACCATAGTTGGCGGCCAGTTTCTCGAATGTGGGGGCCAGCATGCGGCAGGGCGGGCACCACTCTGCCCAGAAATCCACCAAGACAGGTTTGGCGCTTGACTCCACCTCCTGCCAGTTGCACTGCTGAACGTACAAGATATCTCCCATTTTCCTCTCCTTCATCTCCACAGCAGGCTCCTCACTTTGGCTTGCCACTCAGCCGCAGGCATTCGCGCGAAATCGGGGATTGACGTTCGCAAGATCCTTACGATGGCAAGTTGATACTTGGCGTCCTGCCAGAAGAAATTAGATGATATAAACAGCAAAGGGATTCGGGTTTGAGGGGGGGCCGTCGTCCGTGTTCCGTTGTCCGCGGTCCGTTCATTGACTACGCTCGAGCGTACTATAGGTGAGGTGCGAGTTTAATGGATAATGCGTGCAAACTTGAACTGCTTCAACAACAGGTCATTGCATGCACGCGGTGTGACCGGCTGGTGCGCTATTGCCGTGAAGTTGCCAAACAAAAGCGCCGGATGTACCGGGATTGGGAATACTGGGGAAAGCCGATTCCGAGCTTCGGTGATCCTAACGCCGAACTGCTGATCCTGGGCCTCGCCCCGGCGGCTCACGGCGCCAACCGCACAGGAAGGATGTTCACGGGCGACCGCTCCGGGGAGTTTCTCTACCGCCACCTCTATGCGGCCGGGTTCGCGAGCCAAGCCGCCGCACTCTCGCGGGATGACGGTCTCGAGCTTCGGAACTGTTACATAACGGCTTCGTTACGCTGCGCGCCTCCAAAAAACAAGCCGTTGCCCTCCGAGGCGCGGAATTGCCAGCCGTACCTGGAAGCGGAGCTGCGCCTGCTGGCTCGGGTCCGGGCCGTGCTAGTCCTGGGCGGAATCGCGTTTGAAACCTATCTGCGAGTGGTGTCTCTGCAGCGCAAGGATTTCCCGCCCCGCTCGACATTCACCTTCGCCCACGGCGCCAGCTTCTCGTTGCCCAGCGGCTTGCCTCGGCTCTTCTGCTCCTACCATCCCAGCCAGCAGAATACCCAAACGGGACGCCTCACGCCGGCGATGTTTCAAAAGGTACTTGATGAGATCCGAGTGTATCTCGCGCTGAAATGAAGTAGAATGTTGACAGGCAGGATGCCAAGAAACCATCTACGCTGTCATTCCGAGCGAAGAGAGCTATCTCGCCACGATCAGTCCATCGTTGACGGAGCGAGATTCCTCGTCTGCCTCGGAATCGCGCCGTTCGAGAGCATCGAGGTGCTCAGTGACTTCAAATGAAGTAGAAATATTGCTGGTGGAAGACAATGAAGCGGACGAAGAATTGGCCATCCACGCGCTACGCACCAATAATCTGGCCAATCGAATCTATGTCGCTCACGACGGCGAAGAAGCGCTCGACTTCCTGTTTTGTCGCGCCGGGCACAACGGCCGCGGGTTTGACAAACCGCCCCGCCTGGTCCTGCTCGACCTGAAGCTGCCCAAGGTGGACGGCCTCGAGGTGCTTCGCCAGCTCAAGAGTGACCCACGCACCAAAGCCATTCCGATCGTGATTCTGACCTCGTCACGCGAAGAAAGGGACATGCTCAATGGCTATCAACTGGGGGTCAACAGCTACATTCAGAAACCTGTGGATTTCGTGCAGTTTCGGGAGATCATTCGGCAACTGGGTCTTTACTGGCTGGTTGTTAACCAAACCCCACCTGCTCCCGCTTTCAGTTCCGACCTGGAGAGCAGCTCTTCAGGTTCGCGCTAAGGCTCAATGATTTGATTGCGGATGGCGTAACGCACCAGTTCGCTGACCGAAGTCAGGCCCAGCTTGTGCATCATGTTGGCCCGGTGAGCCTCAACGGTCTTAGTACTTATCTTCAGGGTTGACGCGATTTCCTTGTTGCTCCTACCCTCCGCGACCAACTGAATGACCTCGCGCTCGCGAGGCGTCAAGTTTTGCTGCGAGCTTGGCGTCCGCGGACCTCTGAGATACCTGTCCAGAACCGGTGCGGAGGCGCTGGACGACAGGAACGCTTTATGCTCGACCAAGGCATGGACAGCCGAGATCAAGTCTCGGCTGGCGTCAGACTTCAGGACATACCCGCGCGCCCCGGCCTCGAGCGCCCCCCGAATCAAGTCTTCCGAGCCGTGCATCGTGAGGATCAAAACCTCCGCGCGCGGAACCCTTTCGACGATTTGCCGAGTTGCCTCAGCTCCGTTTAAGCCCGGCATGCTGTAGTCGAGCACTACGACATCCGGTTTCAGTTGTTTGGCTTTCTCGACGGCCTCCCGGCCCGTGCCGGCTTCTCCGCAAATTTCCCAGCCCGGCCGGGCCTCCAGCAATCTGCGCAGTCCTTGACGCACAACTTCGTGGTCGTCAGCTACCAGTATGCGTATGGTCTTCATCGGACAGCCTCCAGGGCCGGCAAGCTTGCCCTGATCTTAGTGCCGTGGCTGTCCGACTTTATTTCGAGGCGCCCACCCAGGTGTCGAATTCTCTCCTTCATCCCTTTGAGGCCCAGGCCAACGCGGGAGCCTGAACGACCGTTTTCTAGAGCCGCAGCCGGGAATCCGCGGCCTTCATCCACTATTTCCAATACCAGGGAGTCCGGTTCACGCACCAGCCGAATTCTCGCTACCGGACTTCCGGAATGCCGGTGAACGTTGGTGAGGGCTTCTTGCACGACGCGGAACAGGGCTGTTTCTGCATCTCGAGGCAAGCGGCGTAGGTCACTTGGCAAATCGAGTTCCACCCGAACCCCGGTGCGGAGGGCAAAACCGTCCGCGTACCCTCGCAAGGCGGAGATCAGACCGTAGTCGTCCAGGGTGGGCGGATGCAACAGGTAGGAAAAGTCTCGAATCTCCTGCATACACCGATTGGCGAGTTGGATGCTTTCCGTGACCACCTGGCGGCTCGCAGCATCCAAGGTATTCACTTGAAGGTCCATCCGCGCCAGGTTCATGGCCAGCGCAGCGAGGTTTTGGGCCGTGCTGTCGTGAAGTTCCTGCGCGATCCGTCGTCGCTCATCGTCCTGCGCGCAGAGCAATTGGGCGGAGAGTTGGCGAAGAGAATCTTCGGCTTGTTTACGGTCGGTAATATCATGCAGGACTTCGACCGAGCCTCTCATTTTCCCCGAAGGGTCGAACAAAGGCGCCGCCGTGGCCTCGAAAATCCTGCCGAGCCTTGCGTCCACAAGATCCGACCGTTCCTCTTGCCTCGTTTCCAGCACGCGAGTGCGAGGGCAATCGGGATGCGGCTCGGACAAACCATGCAGCGCTTCGTGGCATCGCTTGTCGACCAACTGCGTGGGGTCCATCCCTACAAGCCTCGCTGTGGCGCGGTTGGCATACCGAATGTGATACTGGTCATCCAAGAGCACTACGGGGTCGGGGACGGTGTTAAAGGTCAACTCCCACTCCTCTTTGGCGCGGCGAATCTGCTCTTGCTGCCGAGTTACTTCGTTCAGATAAGCCCTGCGGCGCACAGCGCGATCAACCGCGATGGGCACTCGTTCCAGCCGAGCCTTCAGGACGTAGTCTGCGGCGCCTTCCCGGACGCACTCCACCGCCGCCTCATCCCCTAGCGCGCCCGTGACAACCACCAGGGGAATATCCTTGCCTAACTCCCGCAGGATCTGCAACGCGTCTAGCGCCGTCCAGCCACCCAGGTCATAGTCGGCAACGATGATATCGAAATCGGCTTCCTCGAGCCGTTGCCGGAAGAGTTCGGCGGCCTTCAAGACCTCGACCTTTATGCCGGGAGTTGCCCGCCGCAAAGTCGTAACCACTAGTTCGGCGTCCCATGGGTCATCTTCCAGGACCAAGGCCCGCAGGCACTGAGAGGGCACAAAGTCCGCTGGCGCTTTGTCCGGCATAATCACTCCTTGCGCGATAGGTTCCAGCGTCAGGTTGATGCGGCGCCAGACCTCAACTCGCTTATAGACTTCCCCGCCCGGTTTTGCAAGGAAATTATTAGGGAAAACCCTTAGGAGCCCTTACGCGCTAATAACTGCCAATTCAGGGGTTTGACCCGATTGTGGGAGTCGATTCGAAATGGCAAACTGCGATGCGCATCTACTATTAGGTTTTGTTATAGGCTTGACGACTCTCGGAAACCGTTCATGTTGGCGACATGGAGGAACCAAATCGCTGGAAAGGGGCGTTTCAGGTGGGTATTTATACCTTAGTAGTCATTATCGTTATGATGCTTGCCGTCCTTGTAGCTACAAAGGACCCAGACGGCGATTCTGAATTTACCAAGGCCGCGCGCAAAAGGCGAAGCAGCGGCTATGCTTCATCGAGACCAGGGCAGTCCTTGGCGACGACATCCGGTTCGTCGCAAAAGTGACCGATCGATAGTTCGTCCAATTTCAGGACGCGAATCGGCTGAGATCAAAAGGTGACCCATGCAGGGACGGGAGCTGTATTTCACCACAGGGCAAGAGCTTGAGAGCTCTGCGCGGGGGAAAATCCTGCTAATCGACGATAATGCGAAGGCTCTCGAGGCTCGCTCTGCCAGTCTTCGACGTGAAGGGCACGACGTCCGCGCCTACGCTTCCTTCCCAGAGGGCTTGTCCCGCCTGGAATCGGAACACTTTGACCTGATCGTGGTAAAGCTCAAAGAGATCCCGAGTTTAGACAAGGAGGAATTCTGGAGTGTGAGCTCCAGATCCAATGCCGGAGGCCCCGCTTCCTTCTGGCATGCGGCGTCGACAGGACTGGTCACCTGGATGTGGCGTACTTGGGAAGTCCGGACGAACTAGGGAACAGGGAACAGGGAACAGGAGGAAGGCAAAGACCATTGCCATTTTCCAGCTCCTGGCCCGTGATCCCAGTCCCCGAATCTCTATTCCCAATTCCCTATTCCGAATTCTCTATTCCCTGTTCCCTCTTCCCTGTTCCCTGCTCTCCGCTCAGTCCATCAGCATCCCGCCGTTGACCTCGACGGTCTCCCCCGTGATGTAGCGGGCGGCAGGCGAGGCCAGAAACACGATCACGTCTGCGATTTCCTCAGCCGTACCTGCGCGGCCCAAGGGAATCGACGCCACAAATTTCTTGAAGACCTCACCGGGGCTGTACCGCTCATGGTAAGGCGTCGCGATCACACCCGGCGCGATCCCATTCACCCTGATTCCATACGGCGCCAGTTCCTTGGCGAGGCTCTTGGTGTACGTCAGAAGTCCTCCTTTAGCGGCAGCATAGGCGGCGGTGCCGGGCCCCCCGCCGTTTCTCCCGGCGATGGAAGTAACGTTGATAATGCACCCAGCCTTGCGGGCCGCCATCTCCTCCCACACAACTCGGACGCACAGGAAGGCGCTCTTGAGGTTGAGCGCCATGATCTGGTCCCAGTAATCTTCAGTCATGTCGGGAAGGGAGCGGCGGGCCAGCAAATCTCCTGCGTTATTAACCAGGATATCAATCGGCCCCCACGCTTTACGCACCGCTTCCACCATCGCGAGCACTTCGGCAGCGCGTGTGACGTCCGCGCGAACGACCAGCGCCTCGCCCCCTGCACTGCGAATACTCTCCGCTGCCTGTTCCGCCCCGGCCTGATTCTTACAATAATTCACTCCCACTCGCGCACCCTGCTTCGCCATTGCTACTGCCGTGGCGCGTCCAATGCCGCTGGATGCGCCGGTAACCAGCGCCACTTGATCTTTGAAAAGCATGCCTGCCTCCGATTTTCGAACTATTGTATGCAGAACGGTAACTCGCCTGCCCGATAGTGGGAATATAGCACAACCCGCATGGCATGGGCGCAGGGCGGGTGTCACGCCCGCTGAGAACATATGCTAGGCTGCCTCTACATCACATCTTGCCGTTACTGCGTGATTGGAAGTGATTTGATTTGCACGATTCAGTCGCGCTGGACCACACGTCATTCCCGTGAAGGCGGGAATCCAGTACGTAAGGCGCTCAGTTCCGAAAATCTGGGGAATGGATTCCCGCCTTCGCGGGAATGACATGTGGTCCGCGATGCCCCTATTGTTCAAACGACACCAGCACTGCGTCATCCAAGTTGGCGACCTTGTGCGATTTTCAATATTCGTTATATATTAAAGGGTTCTGCTTTGTATGCGATGCCGGGCCGCTGGGGCCCGGCGAGGAAGGATCTCCTATGATCGAAGTTGAAAATCTGACGAAGCGCTACGGGCCGACCTTGGCCGTTTCCGACGTAACTTTCCAGGCCCAGAAAGGTGAAGTGTTGGGCTTTTTGGGACCCAACGGAGCGGGCAAGACAACCACCATGCGCGTGATTACGGGCTACCTGCCGCCCAGCGCGGGACGCGTGCGCGTGGCCGGATACGATGTGGTGGAAGAACCTCTCGAGGCCAAGCGCCGCACGGGTTATATGCCGGAGTCACCTCCGGTTTACCCGGACATGACGGTGACCGAGTACCTCGCCTTCGTGGGGCGGATTAAAGGTATATCGCGCCGCGAACTAAAGTCCCGCCTGGACGAAATCGAGGGAAAATGCGCCATCACCGAGGTGCGCCAGCGCCAGATCGGCAAACTCTCGAAAGGCTATCGGCAGCGTGTGGGCTTGGCCCAGGCGCTGATCCACAACCCCGAAGTTCTGGTCCTCGACGAGCCGACGGCGGGCCTCGATCCCAAACAGATCATCGAAACGCGCCAACTCATTAAAGGACTGGCGGGGCAGCATACGGTGATCCTCAGCACACATATTCTTCCCGAAGTGTCCAAGACCTGCCAGCGCGTCGTGGTGATCAACGCCGGCAAGATCGTGGCGGTGGGAACTCCGGACGAACTCACTCGGCGCCTGCAAGGGTTCGAAACCATCCTGATGATCGTCGAAGGCGTGACGGGGGAAGTGACGGATAAGCTCCAACGCGTGGAAGGCGTGAACCTGGTCGAAGCGCGCGAAGCGTCCGACGGGCGAGTGACTTACGAGGTGCACGCGGAAAAAGGCAAGGATGTGCGGGCCGAGTTGGCGCGCGCCGTGGTGGAATCCGGCTGGAAGCTTTTTGAGCTGCGGGGCAGCGGGCTGAGCCTGGAGGACATCTTCCTGAAACTTACGACCAAGGACCTGAGTGAGGAGCCGGCCGTCGTCAGTAGTCCGTAGTCCGTTGCCCGTCGTCCGTCGTTGGTTGTTCGTTGCTAACCGTCATCGTCCGTATCCGTACCCCGTTGATGGTATCCTCCCTCACGCAATTGGCCACGGACAACGGACGACTGACAAAGGTCCTCGAACTAGGGACAATCAAGAGTTGAAAGGATAATCCGAGATGCGAAATGTGTTGGCTGTTGCAGGCAAGGAGCTCCGAGCTTACTTCCACTCGCCCATTGCGTACCTCGTCATGACCGTTTATGCCCTGATCTGTGGCTACGTTTTCTACAGTTCAACGGCATTCTTTATCGTTCAGACGTTCCGCATGGAGTCGATGGGAGGCATGGGCGCGCCGCCCATGAGCCTGAATGAAAACATCATACGCCCCATCCTGGCGGGCGTCATGACGGTGGTGCTGCTATTCCTTATCCCGCTCATCACCATGCGGTTGTTTGCGGAGGAGAAACGCTCCGGCACTATCGAATTGCTGCTCACCTCTCCGCTCACCGATATGGAAATCATTATGGGGAAGTTCCTGGGGGCGCTGGCTCTCTTCGCGGTACTGGAAGCAATTACTTTCCTTTATTTCACCGTGCTGTTCATTTACGGCAACCCTAATGCTAAACCGCTCATTGCGGGGGCGCTGGGGTTCCTGCTTTTCGGAGCCGCCTTGCTGGCCCTCGGCATGTGGTTTTCGACTTTCACCAAGAATCAGATCATTGCGGGGGCGGTCGCGCTGGCCGTTTTCCTGCTCCTCTTTCTGCTCGATTGGGTGACAGCTTACTCGACCGGCACGGTTGGCCGCGTAATGGCTTATCTGGCGCTTACCACGCATTTTGACAATTTCTCGAAAGGCGTTATCAACCTGGGCGATTTGGTCTATTACCTGTCCGTGGTGGTTTTCGGAATCTTCATGACCGCGCGCTCGGTCGACGCCCTGAAAGGGAGGCCCTAATCATGCCTTTCAAAGACTTTTTCGGAGGACGTAGCGGGCGGAAGATCCTGGAAGGGGCGAATGTTGTCGTCTATACGGTGATCGTCATCGCCATTCTGGGCCTCGCCAACTGGTTTGTGAGCGGTCACGACCATAGTTGGGACCTGACGCCCAACAAGAAATACAGCCTGTCGCCGCAGACGGTGAAGATGTTAAAGGACCTGAACCAGGACGTGACGATCTACGTGTTCGACCGGGAGCGCAGCTTTGGGGAAAGGCGTGACTTGCTGAATCTGTTCAGCTCGTCCTCGCACCGCGTCAAAGTGCGGTATGTGGACGTCGACCGGCAGCCCTCCCTCGCCAGGGAGTACGCAGTGCGTACCTACGGAACGATTGTGGTGGCTGCGGGTGGCCGCCACTTCGAGGCCCAATCCGACTCCGAGGAAGCTATCAGCAATGCTTTGATTCGGTTGCTCAAGGGGCAACGGACCGCGTGTTTTATCGGCGGCCACGGCGAGCGCGATCTGGACAATACCGATCGCACCGGCTATTCGCGCCTCAAAAAGGAATTTGAGAACGAGAACTACTTGACCAAGTCAGTCACCCTCTTGCAGAAGATGGAGATTCCCTCCGACTGTTCGATGGTGATCGTCGCCGGTCCCAAGAACGACTATCTTCCGCAGGAAGTCGATACCATTCGAAAGTACATGACCGCCGGCGGCAGGGCCATGTTCATGCTCGATCCGGGCGTCGAACTGCCGGAACTCTCGAAGCTTTTGGCCGACTGGAATGTGACGGTTCGGAACGATCTGGTGATCGACGAAAACCCGCTGGCGCAGATTTTCGGGACGGAGCCCACCATGCCGCTCATTCTCAAGTATGGCTCCAGCCCCATTGTGCAGCCGATTTCCCGCCAGGCATCGTTATTCCCTTTTACGCGCTCGTTCGCCATCGGCAAGGAGTCCAAGCCGGGCGTGAATGTGGAGTCGGTCTGCGACACTTCCGATGCAAGCTTTGGGGTGGCTGATTTCAATCCCAACATGCACCAGGTTTCATTCCGCGCCGGAAAGGACATCAAGGGCCCGCTAACGGTGGCGCTCTCGGGCACGCTGAGCGGAGAGGGCGAGAAAAAGGCGGAGGGCCGAATTATTGCCCTGGGCACGTCCATTCTCCCCGCCAATGCTTTTCTAGGATTCCAGGCTAACCGTGACCTGTTTATGAACATGATCAACTGGCTCTCGGCGGATGTCGATCTGATTTCCGTTCGGCCCAAACCGCCCGAGTCGCAGCACCTGATGCTGACCGCCGCGCAGATGGGCAAGCTCCTGTGGCTGGGCGTGATCGGATTGCCCCTCCTGATTGTCGTGGCGGGAACTCTGGTTTGGTGGGAACGTCGATGAGAAAGAAATACATCAATACGCTGATCGCACTGGTGGTGCTTGCCGCACTCTACGGAGCCTTTACTTACTACGACCGGCACAAGAGCCGCGAAGCCTCGAAGGTTGAAACACCCAAAGAAGAGAAGCTCTTTACCCTGGACAGCAAGCATATAACCTCCGTCACCTTCCGTCCCCGCGACGGGGAAGCCGTGACCTGCCAGCACGAGGGGAGCACTTGGGCGATCGCCGAACCCAAGAAGCTATCCGCCGATCAGGGCACCCTTTCGACCGTCCTCAATAACTTGACAACGGCTACCGTGGACGAGGTGGTGGATGCACACCCTTCCGACCTGAAACAATTTGGCCTCAACCCTCCTGCCTATTCTCTGGAGGTCTCGACCGACTCCAACCCGCCCAAGTTCACTCTTCTGCTGGGCGATGACACGCCGACCAGCGGTGGGATCTACGCGCAGGTGGCAGGCAATCCGCGCGTGGTCACGCTGGCGAGCTACTTGAAGTCCAACCTCGAGAAAAGCCTCTTCGACCTCCGCGACCGGCGCGCCTTAACTCTCGAGGCTGACCAACTTCAGAAAATGCAAGTGGATTCGAAGGGGAAGAAATGGACTCTGGCGAAGAACCCTGAAGGCGTCTGGGATCTCGTCTTGCCGCCCCCGGTGCGCGCCGATCGGTTTGCCGTGGATGGCCTGATCAACCAGTTGCGCGGCCTCAACATGCAATCCATCGCGGCAGAGGATAAGAAAAGTCCGGCAGCTTATGGGTTTGGCTCTCCGGAATTACGCCTCGAGCTGACAGGGCCCGGTGGCACGCAGACCCTCGAGATCGGCAAGAAAGACAAGGATGGCGATCGCTACTTTGCCATGAACTCCGCGCTGGCTCCTGTCTTCACGCTTAATTCTTCCTTCCTGACCGATTTCGAAAAGGACCCCGCTGACCTTCGCTCCAAGGATCTGTTTTCCTACTCGAGCTTCGACGTGAAGCGCCTCGAGATTGATTCGCCCAAGGGCCACAGCGTCTTCGAACAACAAAAAGACAATCAGTGGAAACAGACCGAAGGCGGGTCCAAGACCGTTCTTTCCGCCAAGATGGATACCTTGCTCTCCCGGCTCCGTGACCTTCGCGCTTCCACGTTTCCCAAGGGGTCGGACCTTGCACAACTCGGGCTAACGAAACCCATGTACCGGTTCACAGTGCGGTTCGGTGAAAAGAACCAGACGGAGACGCTGGAGGTCTCGAAAGTTGGCGACCATGCTTACGCTCGTCTTGCCACCGACCCGTTGCCCTGCGAGGTGTCGAAATCCGCATTCGATGACGTGGGAAAAGCCCTGGGGGATATTGGTTTGTAGGGTTAGAAGGCTCGAAAGGAAACCAGCATGGCGCTTTTCTTCCGCAGATCAAATCTCACCCGGACTGCAATTCTGCTCTGGTTTTTTGTGACGTTCGCAGGTCAAATGTTGGACGATCCGCGCATCGTCTCTGCCGCCGCGGTTGAGCCTCCTCAGGCGAGGACCGCGGCTGGGGGCGCAAAGGCATCTCAGGTGGTGATCCCCACCCAACCCAACGAGGAAGGGGAACGAATACCACTCTCAGAAAAACAGAAGCGTGACCTGATGAAGTCTAACTTCGAGAAGATGAAGCGCGATGCCAAGGAGCTCGCCGACCTCGCCAAGGCCCTCCAGGACGAACTCGACAAGTCCAACGAGAATATCCTCTCGCTGAACATTGTCGACAAGGCGGACAAGATCGAAAAGCTGGCAAGGAGAATTAAGGGGACGGCGCGGGGCTTCTAAGAGTGGTGAGTAGTGAATGGTGAATAGTGAATTATAAATCACACCACCAAAGGAAACAGGCAACCGACACTGACCCGCGACCTAATTCAGTACTTCTATTCCCACAAGTTATGATCCACTATTCATTGTTTATAATTCATAAAAATAGTGAATAGCAAATTATAAATAATAAATTGTAAATTACACCGCCGCAGTGAATAGGCAACACACACCAACCCGAAACCTCATTCCCTGCTTCTGTTGCCTATTCACGAGTTATGGTCCGCTTTTCATGACCTATAATTCATAATTTAGAATTTTATGCGGCGGAACCGGCGCCAATGCGCATCCCGTAGAACGACCGATACACGAAGAAATACGATACGATGAAAAATGCTGCGGCCAATGCGTGCGTCAGACCGCTGCCGCTGGTCGCGGTCAGCTTGACCGCAAGCTCGACGGCCAGCAACCCGAAAAGGGTGGTGAACTTGATGATGGGGTTCAAAGACACTGAAGAGGTGTCTTTGAACGGATCGCCCACCGTGTCGCCAATAACCGTCGCGTCGTGGAGGGGAGTGCCCTTCTGCTTCAACTCGACTTCGACAATCTTCTTGGCGTTATCCCACGCCGCGCCCGCGTCGGCCATGAAAATGGCCTGATAGAGCCCGAAAATAGCTATCGAGATCAGGTAGCCGATAAAGAAGAACGGGTCGACGAAAGCGAATGCCAGGGTGGCAAAGAACACCGCGATGAAGATGTTCAACATGCCTTTCTGGGCATACTGCGTGCAGATTTCGACCACCTTCTTGCTATCAGCGACCGACGCTTTTTCCGCGCTCTCCAACTTGATGTGCGCTTTGATGAACTCCACCGCGCGGTACGCGCCGGTGGTCACCGCCTGGGTCGAAGCCCCGGTAAACCAGTAAATAATGGCGCCGCCGGTGACCAAGCCCAGGACAAACGGAGCGTGCAACAGCGATAGCTTGTCCACGTTGGCCGTGAGGCGGTCCGTGAGGGCCATGATAATCGAGAAGATCATGGTGGTAGCTCCGACCACCGCCGTGCCGATCAGCACCGGCTTGGCTGTGGCCTTGAACGTGTTGCCCCCGCCGTCGGCGGCTTCCAGCATATCTTTGGCGTGCTCGAAGTCGACATCCACGTTGTAATCCTTCTTGATTTCCTGCACAACGGTTGGGTCCTGCTCGATGAGGGACAGCTCATAAATCGATTGGGCGTTGTCGGTCACCGGGCCATAGGAATCCACTGCGATCGTCACCGGACCCATGCCCAGAAAACCAAAGGCCACCAGACCAAAGGCGAATACCGGCGCCGCCAGCATGAAGTTTTCCAGCCCCTGGAGGCTAACCCAGGAACCGATGGCCATGAGCACCATCATCGTCAGCCCCAAATAGTAGCAGGAGAAGTTACCGGCTACAAAGCCCGAGAGGATGTCCAGCGATGCGCCGCCTTCCCTTGCCGAGACCACCACCTCTTTGACGTGCCTGGACTCGGTGGAAGTGAACACTTTCACTAACTCCGGGATGAGGGCGCCGGCCAGAGTTCCGCAGGATATGATCGTCGAGAGTTTCCACCACATTGAGGCATCGCCGCCCATGCTGGGAATGATCAGGTAAGAGGCGATGAAGGTTAGCCCAATCGAAACCAGGGAGGTAATCCAAACGAGCGAGGTAAGTGGCCCCTCGAAGTTAAACTTACTCACATTCCCGTACCGAGCCTTGGCGATGGCGCCGTTAATGAAATAGGCCACGGCGGCAGCCACCAGCATGATGGTGCGGATCACGAAGATCCACACCAGCAATTGCACCTGAATCATCGGGTCCTTAACGCCCAGCAGGATAAAGGTGATGAGCGCCACGCCTGTGACGCCGTAGGTCTCAAAACCGTCGGCGGTCGGTCCCACCGAATCGCCCGCGTTGTCGCCCGTGCAGTCGGCGATCACGCCCGGGTTGCGCGCGTCGTCTTCCTTGATCTTGAAGACGATCTTCATCATGTCGGAGCCGATGTCCGCAATCTTGGTGAAGATGCCGCCGGCAATGCGCAACGCGGCCGCGCCCAGCGACTCGCCGATGGCGAAGCCGATGAAGCACGGTCCCGCATAGTCTCCCGGAACGTAGAGCAGGATGATGAGCATCATCAGGAGTTCGACCGAGATCAGCATCATGCCCACACTCATTCCGG
>Ga0326728_10008824_pt1 | contig 24693 bp, 20 predicted proteins | sample MB3enrmetagenome_FD_207602 | JGI IMG/M metagenome (GOLD analysis project Ga0326728, IMG submission 207602) | Lab enriched peat soil microbial communities from McLean, Ithaca, NY, United States - MB31MN | ecosystem: Environmental > Terrestrial > Soil > Wetlands > Peat | place: USA: New York... | reverse complement strand
CATGAGAGTACCAAGAATGCCGGTGTGATCCACATCAATGGCCAGTCCCTCCTTGAGCACATATTCAGATTTTTCTAAATTCCCGAAATATTGATATAACACCGTGCCGTAGTAGTGGAAGAAGTCAGCATTGCCTTTCTTCTTCTCATGCTCCGCTGTCCTAGCATAAACATTGCAAGCATCTTCCCATGCCCTATAGCCTGCTCTATAGTCGCCCTGTTCCCAGAGATAGTAGGCAATGTTATGATAAGCATAAGCATAGTCCTTATTGATATCGATCGCCTGCTGGCATACCCCGATTGCTTCCTCAGCTCTTCCCTGTAAATCGAGAACATTTCCCCAGTCCAGGTAGAAACTAAAATCGTTTTGCAAGGCAATAGCCTTCTTAAATTGCTCGATCGCCTCGTCATACTTCTGCTGGGCGGCAAGGCTAAAGCCCCATCTACAGTGGGCCATTGCATTTTTCGGGTCCTTTTTGAGAGCCTCCCGGTATTGCTCGACCGCTTCGTCATACTTTTGCAGAAGGGTCAGGATCGAGCCCGAGTTGATGCGAGCGTAGGCGTAGTGGAAGGAATCCTCAAGCACCTTCTTATAGCTTTCAATAGCTTCCTTATAATTTCTCTGCTTATGCAACGCCACTCCGGATTTGAAATATACCTCCGAAGGGTCATCCGCTAAGTCGGCGGCCTTATGGTATGTCTCGCGGGCATCTGCTAATCTCTTTTCTTTGCAAAGTGCATCTCCCATGTCGACATAGGCTTCCCAGTCATACGGGGCGAACTCCGTCACTTTGCGATAGGATTCAATCGCCTTCGAATAGTCCCCCAGCCTCATCTGAGCAGCAGCCCTTTGTCGCCATGCGTTGCTGGCTTTCTCGTCTATCTTTAGGGCCTCTTCATATTTTGCGATAGCCGTCTCGTTCCTTTCCCTTCGGGATAATTCGTCTCCCCACTTGATGTAGAGCCCGGCAGTGTGCCGTTTTGCTAATTCAGTCTCCAAAATCTGAAGGGTTTCACTTCTTTTCTCAGGCTCCAGATGTTCGAGAACATCAAATAGCTCATCAAAATCAACTGACGCAGGATCGATCGCTATCGCGTGTTGGTATCGTTCTGCTGCTTCAGAATAGATCCCTAAGGAGGAAAGCGCGTGTGCCCACCTGCAAAAGGCCGCCGTAGATGACGGATTGATCTTTGCAGCTTGACTGTACTTTAGGATGGCCTCCTTAAGCTTGCTTTGCCGAGCTAATGCGCCTCCCCACCCCAGTAAGGTCCCCTCCGATTGGGGATCGAGTTCATGCGCACGCTTGAAACGATCGATCGCGTCGGCGTAGCGTTTCCTTCGAAGCAGGCTCCAGCCCCATCCCGAGAAGAACCTGGCGTCCTTGACTTTTTCAACGAGTTTCTTGAAAGCATTTGCCGATTCCTCTTCATTTAGATTTTGGATTATCTCATCGATTGTCACAAAAGAATTAAAGCTACCCGGATCGAGTTCAATTGCCCTAAGAAGAGAATTCAACGCATCAGCATATTTTCCTTGGTGTTGAAATACACTGCCCAGGCCGACATGAGGATCGGCATAGGCGGGATCGGCATTGCAGGCTTTCCGGAACTGCGTCATAGCCTCTTCATGCTGTTTTTGGTCTTCCAGATAGTATCCCCAGTTTGTGAGGGCAACAGCATACCGCGGATCACTTGTGAGCCAGGTCTCCAGTTCCTCTGCAACCTTAGCCTTTTCCGTAGACTCGAGTTGCTCCAAAGCGGAGGTCAGATCAGGATAAATGAACTCGTTGGGATCAGCTTCAATCACCTTTTTGTACATCTCAACGGTCTGTTTCCATTTGCCTTGTTCGTGTAGGGCCAAAGCCCAACCGCTGTAGGCTTTAGTGTTGCCAGGCTCGATCGAGACGGCCTTTTCATACCGTTTCTCGGATTCGTGGTACCTGTCCAGTTTGCACAAGGCATTCCCCCAGAGCACATGGGCCTCAGCGCGCCTTGGTTCCAGCCGCAAAGCCTTCCGGCATTTCTCAACAGCTCCCGCGAAGTCGCTTTTACCAAATAGAGCGCTACCCCATTCAATCAGCAGGTCCGCGCTCGGCGGAGCAATATCGGCGGCCTTCTGAAATGCCAGACAGGCAGCTTTGTATCGACCTCTCTCAACCAAATCCTTGCCAATGTCGAAATTCTTCTTTATCTGGTCACCCTGGTTCATGGCCCCCCCTTTCATCTATACTCGCTCCAGTGCGCTACCTCGCTCCAACATTGGTGAGGCACCTATTAAAGGGACAAGAACTTAGAATCGCCGACCTTCACCGGCAGTGGCGTTCAGATTGTAAGTGTTGCAAATATGAACTCCCGTACAAAAGCTAAGGATACATCAGTGCCCTTCGTACAGGAGCATTCCCAAATCCTCGCTCTGATGCTCAGTATGATCTTATTCCGAAGTCGATCAGCTCCGCTCCCGTTCAGGCGTTTTCGTATGCCTGGCATTACCGGTAATTGCCTACAGACTGATAGATGCAGTCCCTGCCTCGATCGATACCCTGTGCGCAATCAGCCCGAATGGAAGTGCCTTGCAAGCCTAGATTGCCCCAAGATTTTTTGGCTTCTGTAGGGCTCCCACGATCGGTCCAGCGGCGATCCCGCCCAACATGTCGCGTTTTTCTGGTCCTGAGACGTAAACCTGTCCGACGACGATGAAAACACTGACCAACCAGCATATCAAGAACTGACGAAATCGCATTAGTCACCTGTTTTGGTCGGTGTTAGACGGCAATATCGGATAGAGTCACAAAGAAGCGCAACGATGGTGCATAATGAATTATGAAGATGAAAACTCGATATATCGACAATAAAGAAAACTGTGGTGGAATGCAACCAAAAAGGTGTCACCCCATCGCAGTGGAAACGAATCATCATTTACGTTTGGCTTTCTTAATGCGAGATGGGGATAAAAGCTGAAATATGGGTCCTTCTTCCATCCCTGATATCGTGGCAGACTAGTACATGTCGTCAGCTTTTCAAGATGTCCGGTTCCATTGACAAGTGAAATGTCCGGTTTGTTAAAACTAAACTATCCTTGAGCCAGAGGTTGGGAGAGGCCATCCCATCGCCGTCAGCCTGCTTCCAACCAGCGTGAGCAAACAGGGTTCATCACAAGGCCGCGAAGCGCCGAAGGGAAGCCTTGATGAAGGCTGTGCTCATGCTAAAACCGAGACATTGGCGGCATCTATGTGCGTGTTGTGATTAAACCTTGCTACAACACTTTTACCGCTAGGAACTACCCAGATTCCATCAAGGTACTCCCTTACCTCAACTTTCTGCCTGGCACAGTGGAAATACCCTCGATTTTGGGCAGCTGAAAAACCCTGCCTTCGAGTTGCACAGCATTGTCTTTGTCAACGGTTCTTTCCAGTTGCGACATTGGTCTGACCGAATCACCTACCTGAATTTATTAAATCAACCCGATTGCCATGCTGGTTAACTTATTGAATTTACGTGCCCGGTCCTACAAAACGCTATATTATACTTTACAATACCAAAATAGTGTGTATACTAGCCTTAACAAAGGAGATAAGGCTATGAACCAACCAGTGTTTTCTGCCCCTCACTTCCAGAATGAAGAAGCTGCGTATGCTTTTGTTGAATCTCGGCTTTGGCCTAAAGGCCCCGTTTGTCCTCACTGCGGAAGCAAAGAAAAGATCGGCAAATTGAATGGCAAAAGCTATCGCGTCGGCCTCTACAAGTGCTATGCATGCCGGAAACAATTCACTGTTAAGATCGGAACGATCTTCGAAGACAGCCATATTCCTCTCAGACTTTGGCTCCAAGCAATGCATCAAATTTGCGCCTCCAAGAAAGGCATCAGCTCGAATCAGCTCCATCGGGTTTTGGGGATTACTCTCAAGAGCGCATGGTTCATGAGCCATAGAATCCGTGAAGCAATGCGGGAAGGCGTGCTTGCACCTCTTGGTGGGAATGGCGGGGCTGTTGAAGCCGATGAAACTTTCCTCTGGAATGATCCTGAAAAGCCAGTAAAGCGCGGAGCTGGACACAAAAACAAGATTCTTTCCCTTATAGACCGTGAATCGGGTGAGGTTCGTAGTGTTCCGGTAGATGATGTTACTGCCAAAACCATTGTTCCGATCCTGAGAGAAAACATTGCCAGGGAATCTCGAATTATGACCGATGATGCTGGACAGTATAAGTTCTTGTGGCTTGATTTTGATCTGCACGGCTCTGTGCGTCACAGCAAAGGGGAGTATGTCTCCTTGAACGATCCCGAAGTTCACACCAACACCGTCGAGTGATATTTTTCCATCTTCAAACGTGGCATGAAGGGCGTTTATCAGCATTGCGCGAAGAAGCACATGCACCGTTATCTTGCGGAGTTTGATTTTCGATATAGCAATCGGGTTGCGAAAGGTATTGACGACACAAGCAGAGCTGAGAAGCTCCTTTGTGGTGTAGTTGGCGAGCGCCTCACTTATGAAAGGACTTACTAACAAGGCTAAACAATCATGGGTCGAAAAAAGCGAGTGACACCGGACGATCCGGCTCAGTATGCTCGATTTGTAGAAATCGCCAAGCAGAACGAGGCCGACGACGCCGGAACATTGTTCGAAGAAGCGTTCAAGAAGATAACCAAAGCCAAACCTACTCAGAGCGGGGAAAAAAAAGACAGGACAAGACAGGATTGATCTTGCGCTTCTTTCTTCTCCTACCTGCATTGTGATTTTTATGATAGACATATTCTCAGACTCAAAGCTCGTTCTTCGTAGAGCACAAAAACACATCATTGATCTTGAACAGAGGATCAAGGTCTTTCTCGATACTCAACCATACTCCGCTGTCACTGAGGCAGATCCTGATGGAGTTCACTATCTTCACAAGGTTAAACTTACCAAATCGCTTCCTAATGAATTTGCAGTTATCACCGCCGATGCGGTTAACAATCTCAGAATCGCCTTGGATCAAGCGTGGTACGCTATTGCGGTTGCTTGCAAAGCCATCGGTCCCACCGAGCAGGCCTATTTCCCCATTGCCAACAGTCTTGCTGATTTTGAGCGCATGCTCAAAAAGAGATGGGCCGAAAATTTCAATCAAGATATTCTTGCGCTCCTGAGAGGTTTCCAACCATACAAAGGAGGGAATGATTTCATTTGGGCTCTCAATAGGATATGCGCTGCAAATAAGCACCGGATGCTCGCTCCTATCGGGGTTAAATCGGGTGGAATGAACATTGGTCATGCGCAGATTTCGGGTTCTGCCGATGCTCCTGCCAGAATTTTGATACCCAAATGGGATATTGTTAAACAAGAGGTCATATTTGCCATTACCACACCCAGCACACTCATTGAGTACCACAATTTGCAGTTCTCCCTTTATATAGCGTTCTACGAGGTGGATATTGTGGGTGGATACCCAGTGCTTGGCATCCTCAGTAATTTGCTTAGCATAGTTAATAGCATCCTTGGAGCTTTGGAAGCTGAGACCCGAAGACTTGGATTTATCTGAATCGGTTTTCATTTCGCCCCCTTTAAAATGCGAATTGGGGTTGTGAAGTATAAATTCGCGCTACAAAATCGGAGCCGTTTTTACCTACCGGCAAACGACCGCCATTCATGGAGCGGAGCATGATGGCTCTGGCCGACCTCCTGCGCCAGGTCCTGGCAGGGTGCCCGAAAGTCCGATGTGAGCCTCGGCTATTGGTGCATCAAGTGCTCACCGCTGATCTATCATCTCTGCAATTCAAGTCGAATTCACAGAGGAGCAGCGTTTCGACTAAATTCACCTGACGCCCGCCTCTGTGCCTACCGATCACTCCTCATCGCCGCAGACCATCGACGTGAGTGTTTCCCTGCATGTGACTGTCATCGGGCGAGATCAACCGAGTTTCCAAGTGTGGATTTACCCCCTGACCCCTCCCATATGGTCTCAATCATCGAGTATCCCCTGGGTAGACTGCGAGAGGCAACGAGCGCGGAAACATTGATACAGGACGAGGAACTACGCGAAGATACAAAAGAGCTGGAGAAATATTTTCCTCTTTCAAGGGCTGACCCCAATTTTTCACAATTTTTCAGGCGTTCGACCCCATCACCAGGGCCCTCTACGTGACAAGTACGGATTATGTCAGTTACGCGGGCGGTGTGATGGTCATCGATACCGTGACCGACACTCTCACGGACACCATCCCGCTGAACCACGCCTTCGCAGCCGCGGTCGACCCCTTCCTCGGTACTGTCTACGTGGATGGAAACGGCGTCGTGTCGGTTATCTCGGCTGGCGGCCCAAAGATCCTGAGAGATCACTGGGAAGATCCCTGGGGAGATTTCCGGGAAGATCACTGGAAAAGATAAGTCAGTGCATTAGTATTCAGAAGTGAAATGCTGGGAGCCAACCCTGGCGAGGATCTTGCGCAAGGATCAGTCAGACAGTCTGCTTGGCCAATAACAACTAAGCTGGACTGGCCGGCTTTAAGAGAAGTTACCTAAATAGTTCATTTCTTACAGCATTGAAGACGGCAGGGTCGGCTCACAGCAATTGCCCCTGCCGTTTCATTTGTGTTCTTGCCATCGCCTAACATCCGATTTTGCTACGTGTCTCAGCTACCCTAAGAAGCCTAAAGGGTTTCAAACTTCAACAATCGCCGTGCAATGGAGTACTGTCAGGCATGGAAGCAAGGCACGACATTCAAACGTCTTCTCCCCGCGCAAGCCTTCAAACCACCAGTAGAACCCGACGTGAACCTGTTTTCTCAGGCTTGCATGAAAATTCCAGGGTTTGGTATGGGCTGGAAAACAAGCTGAACCTCAGCCCATTATCTTTGCTTCCGTTTCCTTCCGGGTGCGATCAAGCTGAGTTCCCCGGTGTGGAATCACCAGCCTGACCCCTCCCCGGTGGTCTCAGCCATCCGGTTATGCCTCATCCCCGGGAAGCCGCAACCTCATATTGGCTTGGCTGAGGTCGACCGAACTGAGATTGGCTCGATAGAGAAAAGCCCAGAGATAGGCTCCATTGAAGTTGGCCCCGCTCAGATTGGTCCAACTGAGATTGGTGTAATAAAGATACGCTCGACTAAAATTTACGCCGCTCAAATTGGCCCCCCGAAAATCGGTCCCGCAAAGATCGGCCCCACTGAAATCGGCGCCGCTTAGATCGGCCCAATGTCGACTGAAGTCGCAAAGTTTGGCGCCGCTCAGGTCAACCCCACGCAGGTTTGCGCCGCGGAAATCGGCCTTACGAAGATCGGCGCCCCGGAGGTAGGCCTTCTCCATGTTCGCGTTTTGGAGCAGCACGGGTTTCTGCGGGTTATGTATTCTCCACTCGTTCCACTCCATCATGTCGTGCCTGGTGGAACACTTCATCAGCAGATCGAACTGCTCCCGGCTAAACGTTGCACCCGCTCTTAGCGTCCCGGCTTTCATCCGGAAAATGCCGAACTGCTCCTGGCTGAACGCCACGCGCGCTCTTTGGCTTCTGACTCCTATCTTGAACATATTAACCTCCCAGGTTAGGGTGAATGGTAATTCTCAATCGGCGCAAGCGGCCTACAGACATTTTCCGGGCAACCCGGCGTCCATCGATATTATGCAGCCAGGGTAATCTCGATTTTTTCCACTCCTTTCACATACCTCGATCCGGTAAAGTAGTCCTCCGAGGAGACGAGGTCCAACCTGTCATGCCCTCCGCGTAAGGGTATGCCGTTTTTTTCGATCAGGAGTATGATGCCATCGCCAATTGGAGTGTTGAATATCTCCTGCCAGGAAAAAACCACCTTGTAGCCGTCCCCAGCCGTGACGACGACGAACATCCTTTTCGTGTCGTTGTCCTCTTCCGTGATCACCTCGGCTCGTCTGATCACGTCTTCGAGAAACACTCCCCTGCAATGAACAATGCGGCCCTTGGGGTCACCGCTGCCGCAGATAATCTGAAGGTCCTTTACCTCCCTGGCTTCCATTCGGCAAAGTTCGCTGAAGGGAAGCATGAAAGGACGCTTGACTCTTCCGGTCACTGTAAGTCCACTTTCCTCCCTGATAATTTTCTGACTCATTATCTTGTCGCTCACGAAATCCTCCTTTCCTGGATATTTTCCGCTCTAGATAAGCCGTTCGTGACCCGGACCGGGCAAGATGCCGTATTCCGCGTCGTAATAGTCCTTCCCAAGCGAGCAGGGCCTGCATACCGCTTTACCGTCAATCAACACTTGGCGCGAATCCTTGACCACCTCGCCACACATTCCGCAGATGACCTGATCCAGGGCCTTTCCCGGGAGATCTTGGGGTGGAATCCTAACGCTCACCGATTGAATATTGAAAAGGTCATTCCGAGCCATGGTCTTGAGCGCAGCAAACTTCGCCTGCCGGTCGTCCAGACCGTGCATGCGGATCTTTGTGATTGCGGCCAATCGTTCGACATAATCCCCCCTGGCGCTCACACGGACACCCCTGCCGCATCGGGCGTCGACAAAAGTGGCGGCAATCTTGCCGTAGTCGATCATTTTAATACTGCGTTTCCCGGGAGTTCGGCCGGTCACGGCTATGATGCCGTCCACTGGACACCGATCGATCTCAACGAATATGACCAAATCCTTTCCTTCCCGGCTTTTCGGGTCTTTAATGCCCAGCTCATCCAGACCGGTGACGGCCATTCTCACACCGAGCACCAGCCCTTCACACAAATGCCCATGGAGTCTGGCTGCTTCATCCAGAACATCTTGAAAATCTCGATTCGACCTCTGCATCCTGCCCCCAAAAATTGAATATCCCCACAACGTCTACTATCATCCTTCGGACTTGTCGCACGCAGTGGAAGAAGGAAACAACGCTTAAACAGTTTATCTTCAAGTCTGCGGTCCTCTTTCAGCGGAGTTCCAGGAGCAAAAGGCGTACCGATGTAATGCATACGCGACATATGTATGTCTTCAAAGACATCAGGCAAAGTCATAGAGCGGCAAAAGGTACTCTATACCTTACATTTATGCAAGTAAACCTTACATTTTTGTAGATATCTTCCCAATGGCCGACGCGGCGATGGGAAGAAGGACGGAGAGAAAGAACGCCGACTGCTTCTTGGGGTAAAGCGCCAGGGCATCGCCAGGTACCATGTTCCCACGAGGGATTCCCGAAAGATTTCGGTGCCAGGTTCGTCAAGGAGACCCCGGCGTCAGAGGCCGTGGCTTGGAAATAACGTGAATGGACATTTAACCGCCCGGCCTTTGAAAAAATGGGGCGGGCGGACCGCAGGCAACGTCATGGCTTTTCGACACTGACTTCGGTGGCCTTGATGACGGCGTGTACGTCACGCCTCGCACCATCGAGCACCTTAAGAAGCGCTTCGTAGAAGATGGATTAGCTGCTGCTAGATGTGACTCCTTTCGGATCAGGATTCGCGAATCAAAGATCCTTCTGCATAACATGCGGATTTGATGACGGGAAGGTGAGCAGTTGGATAATATCTCTGAAGTGACACACCTAATTGGGTAGCCGGAGGATATTTACCCCCGGTCCCAGTATCACTACGGCATGAGGGTCCACACCCGGCGGTTCACAAGAGTTACCGGATCGTAGCCGTGTAGTGAATCACGCACAATTCTTTGACAGACAAAAGCCCCTGAATCTTGAGTCATTCGTTGGTCATGCCGCTGGTGTAATCAATGTGAGGGAAGAGTTGCCACAGCTCTCTAATCCTTGAGAAAAACGAACTTCTGAAATCCACATATTCTTCAGATCATATCTTGAGAAAACAGAGAGTTACGATGTTAGCAAGCTGTGTAGCCTTTCGCTGAGTTTTTGCTGGAGGCTTTGTTAAAGAAATTTGTTACGCAGGCTTTGGTTTCCCTAAATCCTGCAATTCCTTCGGACGACATCTCAGCCCAGACAGAGACAGTAGAATTTCTCTCATTCACCTTAGAATGGTTGCCGATTTCTAAGACTAAGAAGGCATATCATGGGACAATTTGTTGTATTCAAGTTATCATGAAGAATAACACCGCCAGGGCCTTCTCGCCCAGTTTATGTTTACATATTATACAGGACCAATTTGCCTGATAACGAACATTCTGGAGGTTTCGCGTGAACTATCCCGGACGATCCCTCGTTCTCCTGTTTTTGTTCTTACTTGTCGCCCCAGCGGCACAGTCCCAGCAGAAAACGTATCGAATTGGTTACATCCTCTCTACGGAGTCCCAACTGGGAGCCGGAGCGATAGCTTTCGCCGATGAAGTCGCCAAGCGGACCGGTGGTAAAATCAATATCGAGCAGCAACCGAACGCCGCCCTGGGCGGAGAGGTCGAGATGCTCAAGGGGTTGCAGTTAGGCACAGTCGATTTCGCGTTCATCACTGGAGCGCCGCTGCCGAACATCATTCCCGAGATCGGCGTATTCAACATCCCGTTCCTTTTCCGGGATATCAAGCACGCCCACGCCGTGCTCGACAGCCCGCTTGGCCTTTCCTACCTCGAGAAATTCAAAGACAAGAACATGATCGCCTTGGCATGGGGCGAAAACGGCTTACGTCACATCACCAACTCAAATCGTCCGATCAATACTCCCGAGGACATCAAGGGGCTAAAGCTGCGTCTTCCGCAGTCCGACGTCATGCTCATCGGCTTCAAGATGCTTGGGGCCGAAACGGTGTCGTTGCCCTTCCCTCAGGTTTTCGGAGCGCTGCAATCCGGCCAGATCGACGGCCAGGAAAACCCCATCTCAACGATTATCTCCTCCAAGTTTGCTCAGGTGCAGAAGTACCTGTCGTTGACCGGGCATGTCTACGATCCGGCGGTCATTCTTGTCTCCAAGGATACCTGGGACGAATTTTCGGCAGACGAACAGGCGACTTTGTATGAAGCGGCCAAGGCCGGTGCGAAAACGTCGCGCGGATACAACGCAAAGATGGAGAATACCGGCGTGGATATTCTTCGCAATCAGGGACTTGAGGTGGTCGATCAAATCGATCGCGCCAAATTCAGGGCCGCCGTTTTACCCGCGTTCCCCGAGTTCGAGAAGAAGTATGGCGCCGGCGTGATCAAGCAAATCCAGAGCATGAAATAGAAGTCGCACCGGGAGAATTGAGCATGTGGAATCGACTTGGCATCAGTCAGAAAATCGGTATCGCAATGGGTGCGGTACTTTTCATTATAGTCATCTTGGGGGGAGCGGCATGGTTAAATCTTAGGACCATCGGCTCGTCTACCAGCACAGTTGAAACGCGACTGCAGATGACGCTCGATGCCGATACCCTGGTCATGAGGCTGATTGAATCTGGCGCCCTGACCACTGCCTATGCGATCAAGATGTCCGACAGCGACCTGAAAGCGGCGCAGAGCGGATTGGATCGCCTTGCCGAAAGCCTTGCGAAGGTAGCCTCGACTTCCGCCGATACCAGCAACGCCACTCGTGCCTACGAGACGAGTTCACGAACCATGATCTCGTCCATTGGCGAGCGGCACTCTACCAATACGGAGTTCGACAGCGCCGCAACTGCCCTCAACACGACCTGTTCAGCCCTTGCTTACGTTCTGGCTCGCGAGAATCGGCCCGAAATGCTGCCGGCAGGCTTCAAGTTGTACCAAATTTCAGAGATTGGGACGGCGCAGACGATGCATTATTTGGCGAACCGCGACCCAGCGGACGTCGCCACAGCTAAGAATGCGATCGCAGAGTTTGCCCCGGTGGTGGAGACACTGCGCACCGGTGCCGCCGATTCACCGCGTGTGCAAAAAATCCTTGCGGCTCTTGAACCACAGATCGCGGATTTTTCAAAGGCCCTGGACGCCATGATTGCCTCGACGGACAAGATTGAGGTCGCCAGAGCGCAGCGCCAGACGGCCGTGAACTCCCTCATCGACTCGATAAATGACTTGCGGACGTCTAATACCGCAGAGCAGTCGGCCGCCATTGTCGCCATGCACCAGGCCATGAATGCATCTATGTCCATCATCGGGTTGCTCTCCCTGCTCGCCATCGTCGTCGTGGTGTTGGCGGGGCTGTTCATCGTGCGGAAGTTCATCGAAGGCAAGCAGGCTCAGGAAAAGCTGGATCTGCGGGGGTCTTATCTAACGGCCATAATAGAAAATCAACCTGGCCTGCTTTGGCTCAAAGACACGGAAGGCCGTTTTCTCACCGTTAACCATGCCTTTGTCAGGTCATGCGGCAGAGAAAAGTTGGAAGAGGTCGTAGGAAAGACTGATCTGGCTTTCTGGCCGAGCGAACTTGCTGAAAAATACCAGAGCGATGATAACGAGGTCATGACAAGGCGCGCACCCATTGATGCTGATGAGCGCATTATCGACCAAGGGGTGGTAAAGTGGTTCCATACATTCAAGACGCCCGTTTTCACGACGGACGGGCAGGTTCTTGGTACATGTGGTTTTGCCGTTGATATCACCGCGCGCAAGCGTACAGAGGAAGAGCAAAAGGTGCTGGAAGATCGTTTGCAGCGCGCCGAGAAGATGGAGGCCCTGGGTACTTTGGCAGGGGGCGTGGCCCACGACCTCAACAACGTTCTAGGTATTGTCGTAGGTTATTCCGAACTTCTCTCAAGTGATTCGGGTGAGTCCAGTTCGGCAAGGTCAAAAGCCAATGAGATTCTGAAGGGTGCCCAGAGGGCAGCCGCGATTGTTCAGGACCTTCTAACCCTTGCGAGACGGGGGGTCTCCAACACAAAGGTGTTGAATTTGAATGACATCGTCCTGGAATGCGGGAACTCCCCCGAGTTCGCCGGGATCTCTTCCTATCACCCCAGCACCCGGATCACGACCGATTTGGAAGCGCACCTTCTTAACATATCGGGTTCTGCCGTTCATCTCAGTAAATCGCTTATGAATCTGGTGTCCAACGCCGCTGAAGCCATGCCAGGGGGCGGCGTAATCACCATTAAAACCCGGAATCAGTATTTAGATAAACCTGTTTCCGGATACGATGAGGTCTGTGAGGGGGACTATGTCGTCCTTTCCGTATCTGACATGGGTGAAGGGATAGCAGCTAGCGATCTGAAGCGCATATTCGAGCCTTTCTATACAAAAAAGGTCATGGGTCGCAGCGGGACTGGTCTGGGCTTGGCGGTGGTGTGGGGTACAGTCAAGGATCACAAAGGATATATCAATGTGGGAAGCGAAAAAGGCAAAGGAACCGTTTTCACCCTGTATTTTCCCGTGACAAGAGAGGAAATATCCCGGGAGCAAGTTTCGGTTTCGGCTGCTGAATACATGGGGAAAGGTGAATCCATCCTTGTTGTCGATGACGTTAAAGAGCAGCGAGATCTCGCCAGTACGATGCTCAAGAAACTGAATTACACCGCCATCAGTGTTTCCAGTGGTGAAGAAGCGGTTGAATATCTCAAGCAAAACGCGGTTGATCTGGTTGTTTTAGATATGATCATGGACCCCGGCATAGATGGACTCGACACTTATGCCAGAATACTTGAAATCCAACCTCATCAGAGAGCGATCATCGTCAGCGGTTTTTCTGAGACAGAACGGGTGAGTAGAGCTCAGGCATTGGGCGCGGGGGCTTACGTGAAAAAACCCTATGTGCTTGAGAAACTTGGATTGGCTGTCAGGAAGGAACTCGATAGGCCGGCATAAGCTGCGCCCCACTAAAGAACCAACCAAGACAGGAGTCTAGTTACAAGGGCTCCAAACTCGTCGGTTTCAGGTATCTCTCCTATCCTTGAGAAAGACGAACCTCTGAAATCCACATATTCTTCAGATCATAAGTGGAGTTGCCACGATCCGAGCGCACCGGTGCCGGTATATTCGCTGTCCAGGCGGAAGTTAAGGAGCAGAAGGTTCGTAAATACTCCCGTACCCCCACTGTTTTCCCGGGTTTCGACAAAGTGCGCCCCCTTTCCGTTTGTCAATCGACCAAGACATTTATAAGTGCTGCCCTATTGGATGACTATGGCCGGCATCACGCCAATTCCGGTCTTCGGACTCACCCGGTGCCTCAAAAGCTTCCCAACGCATAGCGCCTCCACGACATGCGCGGCAATGTATGGGAGTGGTGTCAGGACGGGTATGGCAGGTGTTGGACGGAAGATGCGGCTGATCCGGGAGCGGGCATAAGTAATACCAATTTGCCTTCAAGATGTGCCCATGGCGATGGGTTTCGCTCCGCTTCACCCATCCTACACCTTTGTACCGGCTGCGCTAATACGTCGGACAGATAGAGTGGAGCGAAACCAATCACATTCATCTTGAACGCAACTTCGTATAAAGCGGCCCGGATTCAGTGTCGCATTTCGTGAATGCTGCGAGATTTTAACGGCAAGGACCGGCGGCCCCGCCGGGTGGAGCTAACCAATCTTTTTTGTCAGATTGATGAAATCGCTTCTTTCAAAATCCAGGGTCCTGAAAAAGGAAAGCAAATCCGTGGAATCCCATCTGACCGAGGTATAAACTCGCTTAATCCCCTGCGCTTTGTAGGATTTAAAGATTTCCTCGGCCAGGCGCGCGCCTATGCCCTGGCCCATGTACTTGGGGTGCACTCCCATGGTCGCGATCCAGGCGCTTTTTTCTATACCGAAACCCAGCGTCAGGATGTAGCTGATCATGAACCCTACGACCATGCCGTCCAATTCCGCGACAAAGCAGGCGGAATCCTTCCCTTGAGCGTGTGCCTGTATCAGTCTGGCGAAATCGGTCTCGCCGGGTGTTTTCGTTATATCGCCGTAGATCCTGGATATTTCATCGGAGTCTTCCGATCTCATCGGCCTGATGTTTGCGATTCTTTCATCCGGGTCCATATCTTCCCTATGCTTTTTCCGTGGGATTTCAATCTATTCGTATTACTTTCACTCGATGGCCGACCCAATCGGGAGGCAGGTAAATCCTGCCGCTGTTTCCGCTGAGCTTGACCTGTTTCTCAAGCATCTCTTCGCCGAAGACTTCGAACTTGACCATATTGTGCGCAGCCTCGGGAAGGTTTTCCGGATCGCGCGGGCTGTCTTCAGTGTTTGTGTTTTTTCCCATCGGCTCATTTACCTGCCTGCGTGACAGCTCCTGCTGTAAGCAAAACCCTCCGGCGGCCGGAGAGGCAATTGCCGTCAAAGGAGCATATTAACTGCCCAATTTCAGGGTACCATCAGCCTGTGGAAAAGGTCAAGGCATTGCAGTGAGCAGTGAACAGTGAACAGTGAGCAGTGAGCAGAAAAAGCAAAAGAAAATAATTCCTTTTGGTTCTATCGCTTCGCGAGGAGCAGTGAACACATTGAGGGGATTTAATCCCTCAATCCCTCACCCACTCACCCATCCCTCTTCATCCTGTTCTTATGACCTTCACCCGGCAGCCGACCCAGTCAGGAGGCAGGTAAACCCTGCCGCTGTTGCCGCTGGGTTTGACCAGTTTTTCGACCATCTCTTTGCCGAAGACCTCGAATTTAACCTTGTAGCCGGCGACTTCGGCCTTGTCCTCCGGCGAAGGATCGGTATCGACCTGCTTCACCTCGGCAGTTTCCATTTCGGATTTTTTCCCTTGCAAGTTGATCTTGACTAAATACATTATAGCTGTATTATAGCTCTTAACTCCGTTATGACCAAGCAAAAAGTATCCTTGGCAAGATAGGCCCAGGGTAATCATCTCCAGAATGGAACAGGAAAAGCTATGTTACTTGAAGGAAAAAATGCGATTGTAACGGGCGGGTCGCAGGGTATCGGCGCCGCCACCTCTTTGGAACTTGCCCGTGAAGGGGCGAACGTGTGTCTGACATACCGCAAACATGGGGATGAGGCAGAGTCCTATGCCCGGCAGATCCGGGAGATGGGCCGCCAGGCGATCGCGCTCGAGTGCGACATCGCGGTATTTGCCCAGGCCGAACAGGTCGTAAAGAAGGCCGTCGAGACGTTCGGCCGTATAGACATCCTGGTCAACAACGCCGGGATGAACTGGGACGCCGTATCCTGGAAAATGACCGAAGAGCAGTGGGACAGGGTCATTGAGGTCAACTTGAAGGGCTACTTCAATTTCACCCGCCATGCGGCCCCGCTGTTCAAGGAACAGCAATATGGAAAGATAATAAATATTACCTCGATAAACGGTCTTCGCGGAAAGTTCGGTCAGTCGAACTATTCGGCTTCCAAGGCGGGCATAATTGGCTATACCAAGGCATTGGCCAGAGAACTCGGGGCGTTTAACGTCAATGTAAACGCGGTAGCCCCGGGCCTGATCGAAACCGCCATGCTGCGGGATTCCTCCCAGCGGGACAAGGTCGTCGATATGGCAATGGGGGAAATCGTCCTCAAGCGGCTGGGCCAGCCGGAGGACCTGGCAAACCTCGTCGTGTTTCTTGCTTCGGACAAGGCGCGTCACATAACCGGTGAGGTCATAAGGGTCGATGGAGGGCAATACATCTGAAAAGGGATTGCGGATTAAGGGATTTAGGAATTAATTCCTCAATTTCTGAATTAGGGAAATGGGAGAACCGATATGCCCGAACTCAAGTTTATCAAGTTTGAAAAAACAAATGGCGTGGCGCGGATCACTTTGGCTCGTCCAAAGCATAACGTGATGAACATGGATATGATGAACGAACTCAATTCCGTGCTCGAAGCGCTGGGTTCGGACGACGAACTCAAATGCCTGGTGTTCCTCGGCGAGGGCAAGAGCTGGTGCGCCGGAGTTGAAGTCGGCGATCACAAGCCGGAGATGGCTCCCGGCATGATAGCCGTTTTCGACCGTATTTTTGAACTGATCCGCCGATTGGACGTACCCACCATTGCAGCGGTCCATGGCGCCTGCCTGGGCGGAGGCATGGAGCTTGCCATAGCTTGTGACATCGTGGCCGCTTCGTCAAACGCCAGGTTCGGGCAGCCGGAAATCAAGCTGGGCTTTTTCCCGCCATATGCGGTGGTGCGGCTTCCGGAACTGATTGGGACCGCGAAGACCATTGAAATCTGTACCACCGGGAAAATTTATACCGCCGGCGAAGCCTTGGACCTGGGGTTCGTCAGCAGTGTTACAGACGAGGAAAACTTCAGCCAGAAGATCGACGGCCTGGTCGAGGAGATCTGCGCCGCCAGTCCGCTGATTATCCGCATGAACAAGCGCGCGGTAAATATGACCAAAGGGTGTGAATTCAGGGAAGCTGCAAAAAAAGCAAACGACTATTTCCTCAACTCGCTCATGAAGACGGAAGACACCCTGGAGGGAATCCGGAGCTTTGAAGAAAAATGCAAGCCCGTCTGGAAAAACAAATAAACTTCGAGGCGCCTTTTGTTTGCCCCGTGCTATCCGCGTTTTCCGTCGCGAAAAGACGGTCTTTCACGCGAAGACGCGAAGAAGTCTCAATGAGACAGTTTCTTGAAATTCTGCAAAGATTTTTATCTAAGTTGTTGTTTTCTCAGTGATCTCTGCGCCTATGCTATGAAAAGAGTTGATGGGTTGCGTTCTGCTCCACCCATCCTACGGGTCTTTTCATGGTTCGGGGTGTCCCTCAGGGACATGAAATGCTGCGGTGAATAGCTTTTAGTCTTGGTCTTTTGGTTTGGCAAGGAGATACGATGGATACCCAGCAACGGCCGGCACTCCTGATAATAGACATGGTCAAGGATAATTTCGACGAAGGGAAAAACCTTCCCATTACCCCCTTCGCTCGAAGGATTATCGGTCCGATAAACAACCTGATCGGTGTTTTCAGGAAGGAAAAGTGGCCCGTTATTTTCTCGACGGACTCATTTCGAAAAGAGGATTTCATTTTTACGGGTCGAATGAAGCCCCACTCCCTGGCCGGCACCCAAGGGGCCGAAGTTGTCGGAGACCTCGACATGAGGCCGGAGGACCTGTGGCTGCCAAAGCCGAGGTTCTCTGCCTTTTTTGGCACCGACCTGGCTCAGACGCTGAAAAAAGATAAAGTTACACTCTGCGCGGTGGGGGGTATTGCCACCAATTTCTGTGTCCTTACCACCGTTATGGACGCCATCTGCAACGATTTCCAGGCCGTCTTGCTGGAAGACTGTTCAGCCAGTTGGTCGGAAGATATCCATAGCCGCACCGTAGACGTCTACCGCCGTAATCCTCTCTATCCGCTATTGAGCGTTCGCAGTTCCCTCGAACTGGCGGCTGACCTGGGCGCCCGCGCCCCCGAACAACTGCGGGCGTGATACCGGGTTGCGTTCAGGAAGATAATGAGTTCACTCCGTATGAGAAGAAGTGTTCGGAGTGCGGACACGAGTTTCAGGTATTTCAGAAATGACGGGTCTCTATGATGGCCAAATGAAGGGAGTTTCACACAATAGCGAAGACTTTCTATATTGGCGGCCGGTCCTTTCGATTTTTACGGGACCATTCCAGCATTCATAGCTCGTCGAGATTTTGCTTTACTGCTTGCACTTGATCATCAGTCGGACTGTCTAGGCGTCTCCCGGCGTCGTCGGCGTCACAGAGGCTAAAGATATCTCCGCCAGGTAGTGTGGTAAAGCTTGACCCACGCAGCACATTCGCACGTCCATGCCTGCCCTGCGCATTCGCAACAATCGTTCAATTCAGGTTTAATGCTAATTTATTCAGGCCGTAGCCTTAATAATTGCATAATTATTTTAACCGCTTGATATTACATTATAAATATATAATATTTGATCTTTCTTTTCCTGCTGTTATTCAACATTACACATTTTGACAGTTGACAGGCAGTTAAGCCGCCTTAAGATCTTTCTAAGGAAGTTTGTAACGTGATGACAGGCGGTTGTAGAATGTAGGAGAATGACTATTTGGTCTTGAGGAGATATAAAATGAGCAAGAAACTGATTGTTGCAATGGCGCTTTCGCTGGTTCTTGTCAGCGGCGGCCTTTTCAGCGCACAAGCGGATTGTGGCCTAAATCCCTGTGGCTGGCACATAAACTTAAATCCATGCGGCTGGCACTTCCCCTCTCTTTGCAACTTGAACTTGAATCCATGCGGCTGGCACTTCCCCTCTTGCGGTTGTGGCTCAAAACAAGTCTCGAATGCGCAGGATATGAACAAAGCGGTCGCGACACAGGTTCCACAAAACCAGGCCACGGGCGCTTATTAGTCTGGGGCTTGCATGTCGTTCGATGCCTGAAAAGTGGCTGACGCAGCCGTGATTAAACTCTTGCGGCTTCAATCAAGCAAACTACGAACCCCGGTGCTTTTGATTCGCCGGGTTTTTTTTCGTGATCACTGCGGAGTCCGGTAGGGTGGGCACAGCTTTTGGGGCTGTTGCCTAAATGCACTTTCTGACCATGAGCGCCATACGCGATAATTTTTGACTTGCCGAGAGATTTCCATAACCGTCATTCCGGCAGGGTTTTTGGGCCGGAATCCAGAGGCATTAGGAAAATTGCTTGTCAATCCGGCATCTTAGTCAACGCACTGGATTCCGGCTCAAAAGCCCCGCCGGAATGACGAAATGAGGACTTTTCTCACCGTCAGGGTGTTTTCTGGTGTGCATGCTTTGAGCAACAGCCCCCTTTTCCGTGCCCACCATCTCGCGGAGCGTGGAGATTGTCACAATTGGTAGGCACGTTAAAGCGCTCCCCCGCCCTACAAGACTAATTGATTCCAGCACTTGTCACAAAACCGGCTGCTTTTGAAATCGATCTCTTCCACGTAGGTCGATGATTGCATGACACATTCGGGGTTATGACAGTGGAGAAGACCATAGGTATGGCCCAACTCATGGGTAGCCTCTTTGAGCAGGCGCTCTTGCATTAGCGCGGGATTATCGGGCAGACCGTAAAACTTGTTATCCAGACGGTAAGAACTGACAACGGCACATTGGCCATTTAAACGCGCCTCACCGAAAACGAAGGTCAGGACGGGAATACACAAGTCCGATCCGGTAATCGCAAGGATCTTGCAGGCCGCCGTTGGGAGATACTGTTCCAGTTGTTTGATAATCGCAGAGGAGCTGTGCTGGTTCCTGTGAAGATCCAGGAAGGCGCGGCAATCGAAGTCAAAGCCCGAAACGTCTACTTTTGTATGAAATCGAGCTTCGAGTTGATCGCGCAGGCGCTCTATTTCCTGCTCACCCGCTAATGCACCAGTAACGCGAAACCTCATTATGATTATTCTCAACAGAGTCTCCCTCCAAATGTTTGCTTCCTTTGAGCGAAAGGATGACCCGTACTCTACGGCTTGAATATTGTATCATAACGGTTCGGTTAGGGGAGGGGTAAGTGCAAACGATTTAAAGAGAGGCGGACGATGATGTCCTGCTACGAAAAGGCCGCCCACAAGGGGCTAGACTACGGCTCGGTCAGGGGCCTTTTCATGGTTTGGGGTGTCCCTCAAGGACATGAGATGCTGCGGTGGAGTTCACCATGAAGTGATGGATCATTTATGTTTTGCGTGCAATTTTTCTGGGCAACACGTCCGTATCCGGTAACCGGTTTGACTAGCGTCGGCGCTATATGGAATTTCTCAAGCGGCGCCCATTATGTATGTGACCCAGGAATGGATGTAGTGGACCCTCCGCTGAACGGCCGTCGGAAGCAGCCTGCAGATCCCGCTCAAAGCTTTTCATTCCATAAAATGCGAAATGCCTTCCTGACCATGTTTTAACTCGCCTTTGAGCAGGGAATTTTTCCTATTCGGACAGGCAAAAAAGGGAATCAACGAGCCGGAGGCAAAGGAAGACTTACTCTGATTATCGCCTTTTCGCTGTTTTACCCGAAATTGCCGCCGCGTATATGTAGCTCTCTTATAAGCTTTGTTTGCTCGAAAAATACAGTCTCCACCGAATTGACATTTATACCAATCGGTGCGTTCAATTAGCGCATGAAAACGTAACTTCCCCCTCAACTTCCTAAATCCCGTGGGATGTGTGCACGCCTTGCTTTCTCGAACACCGTCGGAGTAACACGGATCGGGTCACGTGCCATGCGTACTGAGCGCGCAGACGTCTCAGTGGTTAAGGAAGGCTATGAAAGCGACAGCTCTGTTCCCAGACGGCTTTTGTACCGACCACACTCTCAACAGGCAAAACATTCAAAGCCGCCTCCAGCACCGATTCATTTCCAAAATCCATTTGCTCGCATTCACACCAGGTTATCGCATGCAATCTCCAGTCTGCCCTTGTCCAATCGTGGTGCGCTAGCCGTCTGGTTTAGAGTTCATTCAGGTTTAAAGTGCAGGACCGCAGGAAGCCCGAACGCTTTGCTTGCCGGGTAAATGCAATAATCCGGTCACCAAAGGCCGAAAGGAGGATTGCAATGAGGGACCTCAAAGCTGCAAACGTTATGGTCAGCCCGGTTGTGTCCGCTCGAGTTAATACATCGGCAAGAGATGTCGCCCTGCAGTTATTGGCCGGCAGGTACAGTGGAATGCCGGTAACGGATGACGAGGGGAAAATTTTAGGAATCATAACGGAACTCGACCTGTTGGACGCAGTCGCCGCCGGCAAAAATCTGACCAGGACCCCTGTTGAGGCAATAATGACAAATAATCCCATCACCGCTGATGCGGACACTCCGATAAGCCAGGTTTTGGCCAAGATGAGGGAAGCACACATTCTGCGGATCCCTATCTCCGAGGGGGGGAAGTTGGTGGGAATAGTAACCCGCTACGATATATTGAAGAGCCAGATAGACCCCGCGCTGTTTGTTCTGTAAGGCTCTTGTCTGCTCTTCCGCCAGGGGAGTGCAGGTGCACCTTCGCCCACCCGGTAGAGCAAAGATTGAGAGCTTTGCATCCACACGTTGGGCGAGGGAATCGTCGACGCCATATATGACGTTTTAGGGCTAAATGACCGAAAGGACCACAAACATGGAAAAGAAAAGTTGCGAGTTACAGGGCCGTATTTTCCCGGATGGCAGCGTAACCTGCGTGGGCGATCAGTGTATGCGATGCTCCGATGGGAATTGGAGCATCGACGACTTCGAGTTCACAGTGAGTAGTGTTCAAGATTAGACTATGCCAAAGTGGAGCAGTACGCAGATGAATACGTGCATCAATCCCATCCGGCCCACGAGAGATGAGGTACAGGGCCAGTTTGAAGGCGTCGGCTCCATTTGCCCGAACTGGCAGGCAAAATAGCGGAGCGTCCGTTGCATTATCGAACCGGTGAACCGAATGAGTGACTGAAAGCGCCCTGCAATGATTCCCCAACATTAGGGTTAACCGCAAGCTCCCTGAAAATCACTCTTCATATTTGATGGCAATGTTCTTCTTTAAAGCCAGGCCCAGTTCAGCCTCCACCGCTTTGATCACTGCTGTCGGAATGATACAGCTCTGGTGGAGTTTACAAACTGCCGCGGCCTGGACCACCTTGTTTTGGCCTATCGGGGCCCGCATTATTTCCATGAAATCGACTTCACTGGTCATTTCCGCAAATCTAGTGACCTGTTTGCACGGGCTTTGCGTGCGCACTGCAGCATTAAACTTTTTCGCCTGCTCAACTTCGATGAGGCAGATGAATCCACAAACTCCAGGATTAACGGTCATTTTTGTCATGTCTGGCATCCAAAATCGGAGGTTGAAAAAACCGGCACCTTATGTGCCGATACATTCCCTGCCAAAGGTGATAATGGGAGCTTCAGGGGCTGCAAGAGGAACGAGATGGTGAAAGAGAGAAACAGTCGAGAGAGGCGGCGTGATTGCAATTGCTGCCGGGCTCACGGGAGATGCATCATGACTGTAATAACCTGCATTTCGAATATAGAAAACCATTAAACGGAAAACTATCGTTTCCAGGGTGATTTTGCAAATGAAAGGGGTCTATCGGGCCGAGGGTTACTCGACCCGGCAAAATTCGCTCGAAACGAACTTGGCCGAAGAAAAACCCTCTTCGATAGTTTTTTCGAGCTTCCGGGCAAATTCCATCTCCGGAATTTCAGGACTAAAGTTGATGACGACGGAAGCCGTACCAACACTGATACGAATACTCCTGACGTTATCAACTGTCTCTAAAAGGGATTGCAGGCGATTCGCATAAGCCTCATCCCACCGCAGGCGCGGTATCCCCATCCTGATGCGTCCCGGTGTCTGGTGAAGCACTGTCGCAACAGTTGTTACCGCGGGGAGGTCCTGCGCGGAAGATCCTCCCAGCCGTGCTCTTTTGCGCGCCCCGATAGAAACGCGAAACCCTTCCACGCCTTCCAGGTAGGTGAGCAGATCGACAAAGAGATTCTGCAAGACTGCCAACCGTTCGGACCCCTCCAGCGCCTCAGGCCGATCAGCCCCATCGATGGCCTCAAGGGCGCTGCGGACGGCTTTGCTCTGATACAACGGGGTGTGTTTGCTTGATTTGTTACTTATCTCTTCTTGAAAATCAAAGAGCGTTATGGACTCGAATGTGGGGATGAGGGCCGTTTCATCGCCTATGCGCCTTACAACGGCCCCTCCGAGAGACACTCTCTCGTCGATAGTGAAGCGGAAGGCATCCCCGGGAAACTTGCTGCGATTCTCGAAGGTTTCCCCTATCATTCTGATCAGTTCTATTACTCTGGGATCGTTTGTGTAAGGACCGTACCGATAGTTACGCTGCGCCCACCCAAAATATTGGCTGAAGCGGTAGAGGATTTCAATCGCATAAGGGGAGCCAAAATCATACTTCTCAGGGTACTTCTTCTTATAAAAAGCCAGTTCGTCCTCTTCGAGCATACTGTAGAGCCGCATTTGCAGTTCTTCCGCGGCCAGGATCAAGGAATTCACAAAGAGAGCAGACTCCTGGTCCCGCTTGATCTGCCTTTCCTTTTGCTGTTCCTCTCTCCAGGTCCAGACGGACCAGACCGATGCGGCTAACGCTGATAAGACGGAAAAAATTAACGTTGGATTCATGACCATCCTCCTGCGGGACAAAATTAAACCATATCCTTATTTATCGGTATATCACAAGCCTTTGCGGTCTCCATTCCTGCAACGTCAGGGAGGACAAAATAGATACGGGAACAGCAGATATTCCAAATAAGGATAGCACAGAAGGGCTAAAGGAGATACCACCGGTTGAAGACGCAGAAATGCCCATCGAGGGTAGGTAAGACCCTCACCCAGGCATCTCGATACAGTTTCATGCGCAAGCCCGGCACGAAGACTTCAGATCCTTGCGGTTCCCGGAGCGCACAATCACCCCCGGGCCCAACCATCCCTCCTCTTGGGCGAGGTGGCGTGCGCGGCCACTATTTCGAGGCCCTGTCTACAGCGCGTCGATCTTCTTCAGGTCGATTTCCTTCAGGATCGTAATGCCTTTCGCCTTCATGGCTTCGAGGGCCTTCGCTGTTGTGTCGGGCGCCACGCCCCTGCACAGACCTTCGATTACAACGACTTTGTACCCATCCGCTGCCGCATCGATAGCGGTTGCCATCACGCAGTAATCTGTAGCAAGCCCGTAAACCACAAGTTTCTTAATGCCCGCAGCTTTGAGGATAGTGTCCATTTCGGTGTTGGAGCCGCCGTCATCCCGGAAACCCGAATAGCTGTCGTATCTCTGATCCTGCCCCTTCTTGACTAATGCCTGAAAGCTATTGTTGTCGAGGAGTACCTTGGCGCCGTCAGTCCCCTGGACGCAATGGTCCGGCCACAGTACCTGGGTCTTGCCATTCACCTGGATGGCCTCGAAAGGTTTGTTGCCCGGATGATTGCTGGCAAAGGAAACATGGTTTCTAGGATGCCAGTCCTGGGTACCGTAGAGGACAAATCCCTTTTTCTTCAACAGGGCCGTGGCGTCCGCAACCTTCTTGACGTATGCCTGGTCTGCCCCATTGACCGCCAGGCTCCCTTTCTTCCACATGGTGAAATCACC